>Ga0157370_10004688_pt1 | contig 15585 bp, 14 predicted proteins | sample C35metaG_FD_113463 | JGI IMG/M metagenome (GOLD analysis project Ga0157370, IMG submission 113463) | Corn rhizosphere microbial communities from Kellogg Biological Station, Michigan, USA - C3-5 metaG | ecosystem: Host-associated > Plants > Roots > Rhizosphere > Soil | place: USA: Michigan...
CTTCGCGCTGCGTGACGATGCAGTTCCTGTGCTCGTGGACGTACTCGACCGGGTCCTCGATCGTGATGATGTGGCCGTAGCTGTTCTCGTTACGGTGCCCGATCATCGCGGCGAGCGACGTGGACTTGCCCGAGCCGGTGCCGCCGACGAAGATCACCAGCCCGCGCTTGGTCATCGCCACGTCCTTCAGCACGTGGGGCAGGCCGAGCTCGTCGAATTTCGGGATCGTGGTGGTGATGGTGCGCAGCACGAGCCCCACGCGCCCCTGCTGCACGAAGGCGTTCACGCGGAAGCGGCCGATGCCGCTCGGGCTGATCGCGAAGTTGCACTCGTTGGTCGCCTCGAACTCGGCCGCCTGCTTGTCGGTCATGATCGACCGGGCGAGCTCCTGCGTGTGGATCGGCGAGAGGCTCTGCTGCGATACCGGGGTCACCTTGCCGTCCACTTTCATGGCGGGCGGGAAGCCGGCGGTGATGAAGAGGTCCGAGCCCTTGCGCGCGATGAGCGCGCGCAGGAGGTCGTGCATGAACTTGAGGGATTGCTCGCGTTCCATCTGGGCTCCTTGGGTGCGATCCGGGCTAGCCGCCGACGAAGATGTCCTTGTTCGCCGCCTTCGCGCGCGCCTCCGGGATCGAGATGAGATTGCGCTTCACCAGGTCCTGCAGGTTCTGGTCGAGCGTCTGCATGCCGAGCGCCTGCCCGGTCTGGATCGAGGAGTACATCTGCGCGACCTTCGCCTCGCGGATCAGGTTGCGGATGGCGGGCGTGCCGATCATGATCTCGTGCGCCGCGACGCGCCCGCTCCCGTCCTTGGTCTTGCACAGCGTCTGCGAGATCACCGCCCGCAGCGACTCCGACAGCATCGCGCGGATCATCTCCTTCTCCGCGGCGGGGAACACGTCGATGATGCGGTCCACCGTCTTGGCGGCCGAGGACGTGTGCAGCGTTCCGAACACGAGGTGGCCCGTCTCCGCGGCGGTCATCGCGAGGCGGATGGTCTCCAGGTCGCGCATCTCGCCCACGAGGATGATGTCGGGGTCCTCGCGAAGGGCGCTCCTCAGCGCGTTCGAGAAGGAGAGCGTGTGCGGGCCGACCTCGCGCTGGTTGATGAGGCACTTCTTCGACTCGTGCACGAACTCGATCGGGTCCTCGACGGTGAGGATGTGGCCGTATTCGTTCTCGTTCACGTGGTTCACCATCGCGGCGAGCGTGGTCGACTTGCCGGAGCCGGTGGGACCGGTGACCAGGCACAGCCCGCGCGGCTGGTTCGCGATCTCGGCGAAGATGCGCGGCGCGTTCAGCTCCTCGAGCGTGAGCACCTTCGAGGGAATCGTCCGGAACACGGCGCCCGCCCCGCGGTTCTGGTTGAAGGCGTTCACCCGGAAGCGCGCGAGGTTCGGGATCTCGAACGAGAAGTCGACCTCGAGCGTCTCCTCGTACACCTTGCGCTGCGTGTCGTTCATGATGTCGTACACCATCCCGTGCACTTCCTTGTGCTCGAGAGGCGGCACGTTGATGCGCCGCACGTCGCCGTGCACGCGGATCATGGGCGGCAGTCCCGCGGAAAGATGCAGGTCCGATGCCTTGTTCTTGACCGAGAAGGCGAGCAGTTCCGCGATGTCCATCTCTTCTCCCTGGAAGCGGTTTCGCCGAGGAAGGCGGTATGGTTCGCTTTGTTAGAATGCCCCTCGGAAAGTCGCCTCGATTATGTCCACAATCGCCGCCAACCTGCAAGCCATGAGACGGCGCATTTCCGAAGCGTTACAAGGGGATAGCCGCGTGGTGATGCTCGTCGCCGTGAGCAAGTCGCAGCCGCCGCAATCCGTGCGCGAAGCATGGGACGCCGGCTGCCGCGATTTCGGCGAGAGCTACGTGCAGGAGGCGCTGCCGAAGATGGCCGCGCTCGCCGGCCTCGACGCGTCCTGGCACTTCATCGGCCGCGTGCAGACCAACAAGGCGCGCGAGGTCGCCGAGCATTTCGACTGGGTGCATGCGGTGGACCGCCCGCGCGTGGCCGCCGCGCTCTCCCGCGCGCGCCCCGCCTCGCTCCCGCCCCTGGACTTCTGCATCCAGGTGAACATCAGTGCCGAGGCCACCAAGGGTGGCGTCGCGCCGGGCGAAGCGCTCGCGCTTGCACGCGAGGTGCGCGCGCTGCCGGGGCTGCGCCTGCGCGGGCTGATGGGCATGGCGGGCCATACCGAGCGACGCGAGGAGCAGCGCGCGCAGTTCGCCATCCTCGCGCGCACCCGGGACGAGATCGCAGCCGCCGGCATCTCGCTCGACACGCTCTCCATGGGCATGAGCGACGACTTCGAGGCGGCGATCGCCGAGGGCGCCACGATGGTGCGCATCGGCACCGCGATCTTCGGCGCGCGAGCGGCGACCGTCCGCCAGGGCGGAGTGAGCGAACGTGGGACAGGCTTTCGCGCGGACGATACGAAATGAAGATCGCGTTCATCGGCGGCGGCAACATGGCGCGCGCCATCATCGGCGGACTCGCGGCGAAAGGCATCCGCGCCTCGGACATCTCGGTGGTCGAGACCGACGGCGCCGCGCGGCTGCGCCTGGTCGCGGAGTTCGGCGTGACCTCGCTCGAGGCGCCGGGGCCCGGACTCGCGAACGCAGGCGTGCTCGTGCTCGCCGTGAAGCCGCAGAACCTGCGGGCGGCGGCGACAGCCGCGGCGCCCTACCTCGCGCAGCCGCTGGTGATCTCGATCGCGGCCGGCATCCGGCTGGCCGACCTCGGGCGCTGGCTCGGCGGCCGCGCGCGCCTGGTGCGCGCGATGCCCAACACGCCGGCGCTCGTGCATGCGGGCATCACGGGCCTGTACGCGGGCGAGGCGGTGGGCGCGGACGACCGGCAGGCGGCGGAGGACCTCCTCGGCACGGTGGGCTCGACGCTCTGGTTCGAGCGCGAGTCGGACCTCGACGCGGTGACCGCGGTCTCGGGAAGCGGCCCGGCCTACGTCTTCTACGCGATGGAATCCCTCGAGCGCGCGGCGCGCGAGCTCGGGCTCGCCGAGGGCGCCGCGCGCTCGCTCGCGCTGTGGACCTTCGTGGGCGCGGCGAAGCTCGCGATCGACCGCGGCGAGGATCCCGCGACGCTGCGCGCGCAGGTCACGTCGAAGGGCGGCACCACCGAGCGTGCGCTCGAGGTGCTCGAGGCCGCGAACGTGAAGGACCGCTTCGTCGAGGCGGTGAAGGCGGCGTGCGAGCGCTCGCGCGAGCTGGGCGACGCGCTGGGGCGGGACTGACGATGCTCGGCCAGGCGATCGCCGCCATCCTCGGCACCCTCTTCGACCTCGTCATCCTCGCCGCGCTGGTGCGCTTCTGGATGCAGGCGATGCGGGCGCCGGCGCGCAACCCGATCGCGCAGTTCTCGATGGCCATCACCGACTTCGCGGTGAAGCCGCTGCGGCGCGTGATCCCGGGACTCTTCCGCCTCGACCTCGCCTCGCTTCTCGTCGCGTGGATCCTCGAGCTCGCGCTGCAGGTGATCCTGAGGCTCATCCTCGGGCCGTCGCCCTTCGAGTTCCCGGCGATGTTCCCGGTCCTCGTGTTCCTCTCCTTCGTGCTGCTGGTGCGGCTTTCCATCTACGTGTTCATGGGCGCCGTGATCATCCAGGCGGTGCTCTCGTGGGTCGCGCCCCATCATCCCGTGATGCCGTTCTTCGATGCGCTCACGCGGCCGCTCCTCAATCCGGTGCGGCGCGTGATCCCGCCCATCGGCGGCATGGACATCTCGCCGCTCTTCGTCTTCCTCTTCTTCCAGCTGCTGCTGCTCCTGCCGGTCGCATGGCTCGAGCAGGAGGCCGCGCTCCTGCTGCAGCAGGCGCTTCTCTAGCCCGGCGCGAATATTCGGCATTCCGCGTGCCGCGCACGCGGCGTCCCGGAGGCTGCGCATTCCGTAACGCCCGGCGGCATTACGAACGTAACTTGGCTCCTGCGTACCGCGGTTCCGCGCGGCCGCCACAACAAGGAGACACGTAATGGACCGATTCTTCGACCTGCTCGTCCTCGCCACCCTTTTCGCGCCGGTTGCGCTGATCGTGGCCGGGAACCTCGCGGCGTACCGTTCACCCCTTCGGGGCGAGGGGCTGTTCGGCGCGTACCAGCCGATGCCGCGGGAAACGCCGGTCGCTGCGGCCGCGGAGGCGGCCTGGGAAGGCGAGGATCTGCGCCGCGCCGCCTGAGCCGCCGCCGAAAACCCACGCGCCGGGGACGTTCATGCCGCGAAAACCGCATTTCGTCGCCCGGCCGTGGCGCCCAGCGCGCGCCACGCCTAGATTGGGCCCGTCTTCAACGCCGAGCCGGGAATCCGAACATGAACGCCTTCGCCATCCTCGTGAGCCTTTCCTTCTTCGCGCCCATCGTGCTCACCGTCGCGATGAACGTGTCGGGGCTGAGGGCCGCCGCATAGCGCCGGTGCGCTTTCGCACCGCGCCCTGTCCGATACTCCGCGTGCCGCGCGCGCAATTTGTCATCGAATCGTAGCCGCTACCGTCCTAAGCTTCGTCCCATGAACGCCCGAGCCTGCCCCTCTCCCGCCGCCTGCTGGCGCCAGCGCTTCCTCGCCATCGCGCGGCAGGCCGAAGCGGCCGGGCCGCGCCCGGCGGCCGCCGGGTTGCGCGTTCGTACCCGCCCTGGCGTGCTCGGCGGTCGGCGTGCCGCGGGTGCCTGCGCGCGCCCCTGATTTCCTCCTCCAGTGGTGACTTCGGCCGGGCCCCGCGCCCGGCTTCGTTTTTCGGTCCCTGTGCGGCAAGTCACTCTGGAACCAGGCTGAACTCGGATACACTGGCGCGGACCCGAACGCGCGCCACGCCATGGAATCGCCCGCCACGCAGAACCGATTCGAGACCGAGATCGCCCGGTACAACCGCTGGCGCGAGGAGCTCACGCAGTCGGTGCACGCGTACCACGAGTGGCTCGAGGCGAACGGCCAGCTCGACGTCCAGCAGTCGATCCGCTTCTACGACCTGCTGGAGAACCTGAACAAGGGGCGGTTGATGCTCGCCTTCCTCGCCGAGTTCTCGCGCGGGAAATCGGAGCTCATCAACGCGCTCTTCTTCTCGAGCTTCAAGGAGCGACTGCTTCCCTCCGACGTGGGCCGCACGACGATGTGCCCGACCGAGATCTTCCACGACCCGGCCGAGGAGCCGTACCTGAAGCTGCTTTCGGTGGAGACGCGCTACCGCGACGAGTCGATCTCGCAGCTCAAGAACATGCCGGTGGAGTGGAGCAAGATCCGCCTCAACACGGGCTCCGCCACGGACATGAAGCAGGCGCTCAAGGCGCTCGCCGACACCAAGAAGGTCTACGCGCTCGAGGCGCGCATGCTCGGCCTCACGCCCATGCTGGGCGAGGACGGCGAGCTTCCCGGCGAGGAGGAGCTGGTGGAGGTGCCGGCGTGGCGCTACGCCATGATCAACTACCCGCATCCGCTGCTCACGAACGGGCTCTCGATCCTCGACACGCCGGGCCTGAACGCGCTCGGCATGGAGCCCGAGCTCACCGTGAGCACGGTGCCCTCGGCGCACGCCATCCTCTTCCTGCTCTCGATCGACACGGGCGTCACGAGGAGCGACCTCGAGATCTGGGACCGCTACGTGCGTCCGGGGCTGCCGCAGAAGATCGCGGTGCTCAACAAGATCGACCTCATGTGGGACGAGCTGAAGACCGGCGAGGAGGTCCACAAGGCGATCGCCCGGATGATCGATACCACCGCGCAGCACCTGCAGCTGCCGCGCGAGCGCATCTTCGCGATCTCGGCGCAGAAGGCGCTGCTCGCCAAGGTGCGCGACGACGCCGAGCTCCTGGAGCGCAGCGGCATCCAGGCGCTGGAGCGCTACCTCGCCGAGGAGATCGTGCCGATGAAGCGCCAGATCCTCTGCCGGGCGGTGGTGGCGGAGATCGGCGGCATGATGGCCTCTTCGCGCGCTTCGGTCGCGAAGCGGCAGCAGGCGAACCAGGCCGAGATCGGCGAGCTCACCGGGCTCGTCGGCAAGAGCCGCGACGTGGTGACCAAGCTGTGGGGCCGCATCACCGCGGAGAAGAACGCGTACAACGCCGCGCTCGCCGAGTTCAAGGTGAACCAGCAGCGGTTCGCCGCGCGCCGCACGGCGATCATGGACATGCTCAATCCCCAGAAGCTCGACGCGATGCTCGCCGCGTCGGCGCAGGCGATGGAGGATTCGTGGACCACGATGGGCCTGCAGCGCGGCATGCGCGAGCTCACCCGGCTCATGAGCGAGAACTTCGAGGCGGTGTTCGCGGCGAGCGAGGACCTGAAGAAGATGATGCAGGGGGTCTACGACACCTTCATCCAGAAGTTCGCCTTCCAGCCGATGACGCTTCCCGGGCTCGACCTCGATCCGCACCGCACCAAGTTGAAGCTCCTCGTGCACGAGACCGAGGCCTTCGCGCGCGACCCCGTGAACGTCGCGCACTACAAGGGGCCGCTCGTGAAGAAGTTCTACGGCACGCTGGTGAAGCAGGCGCGCGCCACGTTCACCGAGGCGAAGAGCCAGACCGAGCGCTGGATCCAGGCGGTGACGCTGCCGCTCGAGGTGCAGATCAAGGACCACAAGGCGCAGCTGCAGTCGCGGCTCGACAACCTCGCCAAGATCAACGAGAAGACGACCACCATCAACGAGCAGATGGCGCTCCTGCGCCAGGCCGAGGCGGAGCTCGCCAAGCAGCGCGCGATGATCGACGCGCTGGTGGCGCGGGTGTCGGTGCACGAGGCGAAGGCGGCGCTCGCCCCCGAAATCCCGCCCGCCGTCGCGCGGCGCGAGCTCGCCGAGCCGATCGAGCTCATGGTGGGCGCGAACGCGGCCCAGGCGCGCGCCGCCGCGCCGAAGCCGGCGGCGCCGAAGCCCGCCCCGCCGGCCCAGACGCCGATGGTCCCGGACGACCTCCTCGCCCAGGTCACCGCGAAGCTCGAGCCGGGATTCGATCCCATGGCCACGCAGAAGCTCGAGCCGCAAAGCGAGCGCACCCAGCGCATCGAGCCGGGCATCGAGCGCACCCAGCGGATCGACCCGGCCAAGGCCGCACGTTCCCCGGAAGGCGACCGCACGGTGCAGATTCCCAAGCTCGACCCGGGCTACCGGCCCGAGGCCACGCAGCCGATCGACCCCGGCGCCGCGCCGCAGGCCGAGGCCACGCAACGGCTGGACGATTCGATCTGGCGGCTCCAGGAAGCCAAGCGCATCCTGCAGGGAATCGGGAAGAAATAGCCCTCGCGGGCGTGCATCGTTCGGTCTCGGACTCGGCCGGCCGGAGAATGGGGTAACATCGCCGTGCGATATACCCAGCCCCACGCCCCCGGAGAAATACAGCTCGTAACGACAAACCGGCAATCTACACGGAGGAAGATGTCATGCAGGACGGAAAACCCAGCAAGCAGAGTCGCCGCGACTTCGTGCGCACGGGGCTCGGCGTCGTCGGCGCGCTCAGCCTGCCCGCCGGCATCTCGAAGGCCCTCGCGGCCGAGAACCACCCGCCCATCGGCACCTGGCCGGCGGGCGTCCAGGGCAGCACCGTCTTCATCGGAGCCGCCGTCCCGCGCACCGGCACCTACGCCGAGCAGGGCGAGGACGAGCTCAAGGGCTGGCAGCTCGCCGTCGAGCACATCAACGAGGGCCACCCGCTCATCAAGAAGATCTCGCCCAAGACGAAGAAGGGCGTGCTCGGCAAGCAGTTGCAGCTGGGCGTCGCCGATTCCGCGGCGAAGCCGAACGAGGCGGTGCAGGCCGAGCAGCGCTTCATCACCGAGAACCACGCGATCCTCATGACGGGATCGACCTCGAGCGCCGTGGCGGTCGCGCTGAACAAGCTCGCGCAGCGCGAGAAGGTGCTCTACGTGACCGGCATCTCGGGCTCGAACGACACCACGGGCAAGGACTGCGTGCGCTACGGCTTCCGCCAGAACTTCTACGGCCAGACCGCGGCCGCGGCGATCGGCCCGGTGCTGCTCAAGGCGTTCGGCAAGAACAAGAAGGCCGCGTTCATGACGCCGGACTACACGTACGGCCACACGGTCACCAAGTCGGTCAACGACTATCTCACCGAGCACGGCGGCTGGAAGATGGTGACCAACCAGGTCTCGCCGCTCGGCGCGCCCGATTACTCGTCGTATCTCCTCAACATCGCGAACTCCGGCGCCGACGTGCTGGTGAACGTGAACTGGGGCCACGACGCGGTGCTCTCCACGCAGCAGGCCAAGCAGTTCGGCATCTTCGACAAGATGAAGCTGGTGATCCCCTACCAGATCCCGTTCCTCGCGCGCGACGTGGGCCCCGAGCTCACGCAGGGCGTGTACGCGGCGACCGACTTCTGGTGGACGCTCGAGGACAAGTACCCGCTCGCCAAGATGTTCGTCGAGGCCTTCGAGAAGAAGTACGGCTACAAGCCCGAGTGGGGCGCGAACAACGCCTACATGTCGTTCGCGCTGTGGGCCGAGGCGGTGGAGCACGCCGGCACGTTCTATCCGCCGGACGTGATCAAGTCGTTCGAGGAAGGGCGCAAGCTCCAGTCCACGGTGGGCGAGGTGTACTTCCGCAAGGAGGACCACCAGCTGGTGCGGCCGGTGATCATCGTGCAGGGCAAGAAGCCCTCCGAGATGCGCAACAAGGAGGACTTCTGGAACGTCGAGGAAGTCGTGCCGGGCGCGCCGCTCATGCAGAAGCCGGACGCGTTCGGCTGCAACCTCGGCAGCTACACCTGATCGAAGGCCGCACGCACTGAGGGGGAAGCGTCGCGGGCGGCTCCGGCCGCCCGCGACGCGCTTGCACCATGGTCAACTGGGCCAACTTCGTCTCGCAGCTCTTCAACGGCCTCGCGCTGGGGGCGCTCCTCGCGCTCATCAGCTCCGGCCTCACGATCATCTACGGCACGCTCGGCGTGCTGAACCTCGCGCACGGCGCCATGTTCATGCTCGGGGGCTACGCGGGGTTCGCCGCGTACAAGGCGACCGGCTCGTACGTCGTCGCCGTGGCCGCCGGCACGCTCTTCCTGCTCGTGGTTGGCATGATCATGGAGCGGGTCGTGATCCGCCATTTCTACAAGCGTCCGCACGAGGACCAGCTCCTGGTGACGTTCGGCCTCGGCATCTGCTTCGTGGAGCTCGTGCGGCTCATCTTCTCCAGCGATTCGCAGGTGGTGCCGCCGCCCAAGCTCTTCGCCGGCATCACCAACCTGCACTTCATGTTCTATCCCACATACCGGCTCGCGGTGGTGGGCATCGTCGCGATCGCGCTGCTCGTCCTCTTCCTCGTGCTCTACCGCACGCGCCTCGGGCTCATTGTGCGCGCGGGCATCGAGGATTCCGTGATGGTGGATTCGCTCGGCATCAACGTCGATCGCGTATTCATGGTCGTGTTCGGCATCGGCTCCATGGCGGCGGGCTTCGCAGGCATCGTGAACGCTCCCGTGGTCTCGCTCACCCCGGAGGTGGGCGAGGCGATCCTGGTGCAGACCTTCGTCGTGGTGGTGATCGGCGGCGTGGGATCGTTCCCGGGCGCGATCCTGGGCGGGCTCATCTCGGGCGAGATCATCAGCCTCACCTCGATGGTGGATCCGGCCTATGCGTACGTGATGCTCTTCGCCGCGATGACGCTGGTGCTCATGCTGCGGCCGCACGGGTTGCTGGGCGTGAAGGGACGCGAGTGAACGCGGATCGGCTCTACAGCACGCATCGACCCGGCATCGTCGAGATCCTCACGGCGGTGTGCTTGGTGGCGGCGCCGTTCGTGCTGCCGCTCTTCGACGCGGCGCCGAACACGGTGAACCGCATCCTCGTCTGGGGCCTCTTCGGCATCGGCTTCGACATCCTGTTCGGCTATACCGGGCTCCTGTCGTTCGGCCAGTCGGCGTTCTACGGCACGGGCGGCATGGTGGCCGCCTACCTCCTCACGCGCGCGGGCTTCCCGCACGTGGTCACCGCGCTCGTGATCGGCATGGTGGCCGCCGCGGTGGTGGGCTACCTCGTGGGCCTGGTGGCGCTGCGCCGCACCGGCATCTACTTCGCGATGATCACCGTCGCGATCGCGGAGGTGTTCTTCTTCGTGGAGTTCAACCCGCTCTCGCACTGGACGGGAGGCGAGAACGGGTTGCCCGGCGTACCCACGCCCACGCTCTATCTCGGCTTCAAGACGATCCACTTCACGAACGGCTGGTCGCTCTACCCGTTCCTCGCCTTGTGCTATTTCGTGGGTGTCCTGATCGCGCTGCGCATCGTGCGCTCACCCGTGGGCGCGGTGCTGCGCGCGATCCGCGAGAACCCGCTGCGCGCCTCCGCCGTCGGCCACAACATCCACGCCTACAAGCTCACCGCCTTCGTGATCGCGGCTGCCTATGCGGGGTTCGCGGGCGGGCTGCTGGGCGTGCTGCAGGCCTTCATGCCGCCCGATGCCTTCACGTTCGACACCTCCGGGCAGCTGGTGATGCAGACCGCGATCGGCGGCCGCGGCTCGCTCTTCGGCCCACTGGTGGGTGCCGCGGTGTGGCTCTTCCTGCAGGACTTCCTGCAGGGCACGCTCAAGCTCGGCGCGACCTGGAAGCTCGTGCTGGGCCTGGTCTTCGTCCTGCTGGTGTTCTTCCTGCGCCAGGGCATCATCGGCGCGATCCGCGACCTCTACGGATGGATCGCGCGCCGGGGCAGGGTAGCGGCGAAACCGGCTGCGGCCCAGGATGCGGCGCCGCTCGAGGAACCGACGCGTGCGACGCTCGCGCGGGTCGAGCCCGCCACGACGATGACGCCGGTCCACCACGCGAACGAGCTGCACACCGGAGCGATCCTGCAGACGACCGGCCTCACCAAGCGCTACGGCGGCATCGTCGCGAACTCGGGCATCGACTTCACCGTGAACGCCGGGGAGCTGCGCGGCATCATCGGCCCGAACGGCGCCGGCAAGAGCACGTTCTTCAAGATGCTCACCTGCGAAGTCCACCCGACCTCGGGCAAGATCGTGTTCGAGGGGCGCGACATCACCGGCATGAGCGTGACCGACGTCTGCCAGCTCGGCCTCACCAAGAGCTACCAGGTGAACCAGCTCTTCAACCGGCTCACGGTGCGCGAGAACGTGACCATCGCGGCGCTCGCGGAATTGCGGGGCAGGTTCCGCCTCGACCTGCTGCGCAACCTCGTGAACATCCCCGGGCTGCGCGAGCAGGTGGAGCGCACGCTCGAGCTGGTGGCCCTCACCGCCCGCATGGACGCGCCGGTCTCCGAGCTCGCCTACGGGGAGAAGCGCCGGCTGGAGGTGGGCCTCGCGCTCGCCTCCTCGCCCAGCCTGCTGCTCCTCGACGAGCCGCTCGCCGGCATGAGCCCGCGCGAGCGCGTGGAGACGGTGAAGCTGTTGAAGTCGATCAGCCAGGGACGCACGATGATCATCATCGACCACGACGTGGATTCGCTCTTCGAGCTCGCCGAGCGCATCACCGTCATGCATCAGGGCCGCATCCTGCTCGAGGGCACGACCGACGAGATCAAGGGCAATGACACCGTCCAGGAGGCGTACCTGGGCGGGGTGAACGAGGTCGACGCGGCATGAGCCTGCTCGAGGTCAAGGGACTCAACAGCTACTACGGGGATTCGCACATCCTCTTCGACCTGTCGCTGCACGTCGAGAAGAACGAGGTGGTGGCGCTCCTCGGCCGCAACGGCGCCGGCAAGAGCACGACGTTGAAGAGCCTGATGGGCGTGGTCACCCCGCAGTCCGGGTCGGTCATGCTCGACGGCGTGGACATGGCCGGGCAGAAGAGCCACGTCATCGCCCGCGCCGGCATGCAGCTCGTGCACGAGGACCGGCGCGTCTTCGGCGCGCTCAACGTGGAGGAGAACCTGATCCTCGCCGGGCTCACCGCGCCGACGAGGTGGCCGCTCGATCGCATCTACGAGATGTTCCCACGCCTCAAGGAGCGCCGCTCGAGCCGCGGCACGGACCTTTCCGGGGGCGAGCAGCAGATGCTCGCGATCGCGCGCGCGCTCATCCGCGATCCCAAGATCGTCCTGCTCGACGAGCCCTTCGAGGGACTCGCGCCGGTGATCGTGAAGGACCTCATGCGCGCCTGCCGCGAGCTCGCCGCGGCCGGCCAGACGATCGTGCTGGTGGAGCAGAACCTGCCGGCGACGCTCGCGCTCGCCCAGCGCGTCTACATGATCAACAACGGCCACGTCGTGCACGAGGGGCCGGCCGCGGAGATCCGGCGGCAGCCGGATGTGCTGCATCGGTACCTGGGGGTCTGAAGGAAAACCGCTCGTGCCGGGACGGTCCCCCTCAGACGAGGACCACGTCGTACTGTTCCTGCATGTAAGCGGTCTCGACTTGCATGGAGATGGGCTTGCCGATGAAGTCGCCCAGCTGCGTGAGGCTCGCGGCTTCCTCCTCGAGGAAGAGGTCGATCACCTTCTGCGAGGCGAGGATGCGGTACTCCTTGGCATTGAACTGCCGGTGCGCGCGCAGGATCTCGCGCAGGATCTCGTAGCACACGGTCTGCGCGGTCTTGAGCTCGCCGCGGCCGGTGCACACCGGGCACGGCTCGCACAGCACGTGCGCGAGCGATTCGCGCGTCCTCTTGCGCGTCATCTCGACCAGCCCCAGCTGCGAGAAGCCGTTCACGGTGACGCGCGTGCGGTCGCGCGCGAGCGCCTTGCGGAACTCCGCGAGCACGGCGTCGCGGTGCTCGGCGGTATCCATATCGATGAAATCGACGATGATGATGCCGCCCAGGTTCCTCAGGCGCAGCTGCCGCGCGATCGCCTGCGCCGCCTCGAGGTTGGTCTTGAAGATCGTGTCGTCGAAGGAGCGCCCGGAGACGAAGCCGCCGGTATTCACGTCGACGGTGGTGAGCGCCTCGGTCTGGTCGATGATGACGTAGCCGCCGCTCTTCAGCTCCACGCGGCGCGCGAGGGCCTTCTCGATCTCGTCCTCGACGGCGAACAGATCGAAGAGCGGCCGTTCGCCGTTGTAGTGCTCGAGGATGGGAAGCGCCTGCCGGGTGTAGCGCGCCGCGAACTCCTGCAGCTTCGCGAAGGTCTCGCGCGAATCGACGATGATGCGCTCGGTGGAATGGGTGACGAGGTCGCGCAGCACGCGGGCGGCGAGCGAGAGGTCCTGGTAGAGGAGCTCCTGGGGCGCGGCGCCCTGCGCGGCCTGGCGGATCTGCTTCCACAGGGTGACGAGGTACTCGATGTCGGCGGCGAGCTCCGCATCGCTCGCGGTCTCGGCGACGGTGCGCACGATGAAGCCGCCCGTCTCGCCGGGCGGAATGAGCGACTGCACCTTCTCGCGCAGCTGCTCGCGCTCCATCTCGTCCTCGATGCGCTGCGAGATGCCGATGTGCGGGTCCTGCGGGAGGTACACGAGCAGGCGCCCGGCGATCGAGACCTGGGTGGAAAGCCGCGCGCCCTTGCTGCCGAGCGGATCCTTCACCACCTGCACGAGGAGCGTCTGTCCCTCGGAGAGGATCTTCTCGATGGGACGCTCGACGCCGCTGCCGTTCCTCGCCGCCCAGATGTCGGCGACGTGCAGGAACGCCGCGCGCGGGAGCCCGATCTCGACGAAAGCGGATTGCATGCCGGGCAGCACGCGGCAGACGCGGCCGAGGTAGACGTTGCCCACCAGGCCCCGGCTCGAGTCGCGCTCGATGTGCAGCTCCTGCACCGCGCCCTGCTCGGTCACCGCCACGCGCGTCTCCTGCGGCGTGACGTTGATGAGGATCTGCTCGTTCATCGTGTGGTCCTGGAGAGGAACCACAGATGAACACGGATGAACACGGATGGATTCCTGCCTCGCGAACGGCCCGGAAATCCTCGAATAGGGTCAATGCGTTACGACGCTAGCGCTCTCCCCGGCGATCTGTGTTCATCTGTGTTCATCTGTGGTTCCTTGCTTTGGGGCCCGTCACGGGACGGTTACCCCGAATAGTCTCAGGAGGTTGGCCGTTTCGTAAAGCGGGAGTCCCATCACCCCGGTATAGCTGCCTTCGAGCCGTTCGATGAAGGCCGCGGCGCGCCCCTGGATCGCGTAGCCGCCCGCCTTGTCGTGCGGCTCGCCGGATTGGGCGTAGGCCTGGATGCGCGCCTCGTCGAGGGTGCCGAAGGTGACCAGCGATTCGCTCACGGCGACCTCGAAGCGCTGCTCGACGCCGATCGCCACCGCGGTGAGCACGCGATGGCGCGTGCCGGAAAGCAGGCGCAGCATGCGTTCGGCATCGGCGCGGTCGACGGGCTTGGCGAGGATCTCGCCGGCGAGCGCGACAGTGGTGTCGGCGGCGAGCACGGGCATGCGGCGAAGGCCGCGGCGCATGAGGATGCGTTGCCATGCCGCGCGCGCCTTGGCCATCGCCACGCGCTTCACGTAGTCGTCGGGCTGCTCGCCCGGCTGCGCGCCCTCGTCGGTATCCGCGTCCTGGCGCGGGCCCTCGCGGAAGAGCAGCAGCTCGAACTTCACCCCGATCTGCGCGAGGAGCTCGCGGCGGCGCGGGCTCCGCGAGGCGAGGTAGATCATGTGTTCGCGACCCGCGACTCTTCGGAAGGGTGGAAGAGCGTGCGGATGCGCCGGCCGATCGCGTCGGCGCATTCGCGCGGGCGGATCTCGATGGCGTAATGCGGGCCCGGGAAGCGCACGACCTCGGCGTTCCGGCAGACCTGCTCGAGCTCGCTCCTCGAGCGCGACCCGACCACCTGATCGCCCTCGAACTGCAGGAGCACGATCGGGATGCGCAATCCCTCCAGCTCGCGGCTCACGTCCTCGTCGGCGATGATGCGCAGGCGCTCGGCGATCACCGCGTCGTCGAGCGCGAGGATGGTGTCGTTGAACTCGCGCGACCACTGGAGGTGCCGCGGATCGCGCGTCGCGGGCGGGATCGCGCGCAGCAGGCGCGCGCCCAGGCGCACGATCTCGGGCAGCGCCGCGCCCACCGATGCGAGCCAACGCACGGGGTTGCGCGCGAACGACGCGCACAGCACGACCGCCTCGACGTGCGGATCGGTCGCCGCCCAGCGCGAGGCGACCAGGCCCGAGAACGACTCGGCCACCAGGATGTGCCTGCGGTTGGGCGTCGCCTGGGCCGCCGCGTAGCGGCAATATCCGCGCAGCGAGCCGAGCGTGGCGTTCGGGTAGCTCACCGCGCGCGCCGGATGATGCGCGTTCAGCGCCGCGACGAAGGGCTCGCGAAGCGTCGCGTTGCCGTCGAAGCCGGGGAGGAACAGGATCTCGGGTGGCCGGTTCATTCTCGATGGTACGGGTGCCGCGCGAGGATCGACCACGCGCGGTAGATCTGCTCGGCGAGCACGACGCGCACGAGCCCGTGGGGGAGCGTGAGCGCCGAAAGCGACAGCAGCTTCTGCGCGCGTTCCTTCACTTCGTTCGAAAGGCCGTCGGCGCCGCCGATCGCGAGCACCGGGTGCGACCCCTCGCGCATCCATTCCGAGAGCATAACCGAAAGGCCCTGCGTGGAGACGGAGCGGCCCTTTTCGTCCAGGGCGAGGAGCATGCCATCCCGGGGGACGGCGGCGAGGATGCGGCCGCCCTCGAGCGCCATGGCGCGCTCGGCGGGGATGCCGGCGCCGCGCTCCTC
>Ga0157370_10004690_pt1 | contig 15585 bp, 7 predicted proteins | sample C35metaG_FD_113463 | JGI IMG/M metagenome (GOLD analysis project Ga0157370, IMG submission 113463) | Corn rhizosphere microbial communities from Kellogg Biological Station, Michigan, USA - C3-5 metaG | ecosystem: Host-associated > Plants > Roots > Rhizosphere > Soil | place: USA: Michigan...
ACAGGCATATTTCGATGTATTAATGCCTATTGGAAACCAGCCAGACGATCTCACAACTGCGTTGGCATGTACAGCAGATAACCTTACACGGACAGCCGAAACATTGGGCAATATGCTGGTCTTAGAGAAAAGAAGCCGGCCATCTTTCAACATCAAAGGGAGACTGAATATTTGACCATTCGGTTTTGAATAAATTTTCTGAAATTATGGTTAGAAAATTTGGAAATTTTGCAGTATTTTCACAAAAGATTATCCATTGCCCATACGGCTGAGCAGGCACACCCAAGCAAACACACAATTGTAGCCTATCGGCGCAAAATGATGTCGAAAGTGCGCGTAAATTCCACTATGGAATTATTAGACTGTGCACGCGCGCAAGAATTAATCTAATAATGCTTTTGAAATTTTCACTGGTCACACTGATGAATAACCCCATATTGTATTCTTTTACTTTTTATTTTGGATATCCGTTGTTCTAATTAACTATGCTTTTTCTATTACCAAAACGATGTTTGCTCCTGCTTTTATTGATGTATGTTTGTAACAGCTCTGCCCAGGGCCAAATCCGGCAAATCGAACAGGAATTACAAGGATTATCTTTAATCAAAGACAGTGTTTCACTTGTGAACAGCTTAAACAGACTGGGCGCACTTTACCGAACCAGAAATGCAGACAGCTGTTTTTATTATGGCGTCAAGGCCAAGGGTATAGCTGCCAATATACATTACCAGAGGGGGCAAATAGAGGCAAGCCATTCAATTGCCTTCGCTTTTTTTAAAAGAGGGTTATATGCGGAATCATTGGAACTGCTCGGAAAGATATTATCGCAGTATCAGCAACTTAACGATACCGAAAAAATCATTACCGTATACCTGGATATGACCGTTGTTATGAACAAGGGTGTGTCTGATAAGGCAAAGATTATTTCAATTTTGCAAAAGACTGTCGAAATCGGAAAAAAGTTAAAAAAAGATAGTATTATGTCCAGGGTATATGTAAACTATGGTCTCCGGAATTCGAATCTTCCGCAGGATAGTGTTTATTACTACCTGAACAAATCCGAAGAAATTGCAAGCCGCTATAAAGATGAAAATTCACTGCTTTACGATCGAATACGGCGGGGAAGTTTGTTACTTTCAAAAGGCCATTTTCAGGAAGCTTTAACAATTGCAAAACAGTCGTTACTTGATGCAAGGCGTGCGGGCAACACAGAACAGACGATCAACGCATTAATCTCAATGATACAACTTAATGACAGAAACCCTAAAAAAGCGCTTGAATATCTTTATCAGGCTCATGAGGTGGCGCAAAAAAATGGAGACAACTCCATAGAAATATACATTTTACATAATGCATTAGAAGTAGCGGAACAACTAGGGGATAAAGACGAAATCATCAAAGTTTATTTTGAGCTGGAAAAGTCGATGACAGCAGAATGGGAAAAATCCAGAAAGTTTATCAATGATTATGTTGCATACAATGCTGTACAGGACCAAAATAAATTATTAAACGAAAAAAACGCACAACGAGCCTTATGGTTGCTGATCATTTCATTTTCCTCAGTGGTGATTGTACTGACCATCTATTTAATGATGCTCCGTCGCGACAGAAAAGCGAAAGCTCAGATAGAAGGACTCAACGATATGGCCCGTACGCAAATCATAGCCATGGAAGAGGCTAAACACCAGGCGGTAAAGCAAGAGCAACAGCGACTCGGACAAGACCTTCATGATGGCCTTTCATCATCCATTGCCGCCATCAGATATCAATTAGAAACACTAATGATGGACACTAGTGATATTGACCTGAAAAAAAAATTGGGTATGCTCCAAAAGGAAACGGAAAATGCTTATAAAGCAGCGCGGAACAAAAGCCATGAATGGTTCAGTGCTGCTGATGAGCAACTAGAACAGTCGTTTGAAAAACAAATTATATTACTGACAGATAATGCTCTGCCTAATAACAGATACAACAAAAATATTCACATAGACAATAGCGCATTATCAGGTGTTGATATGGACACACGAATAGCATTACTCCGTATCATTCAAGAGGCCATCACCAATATTATCAAACATGCCAAAGCTAAAAATGTGGGTATTCTGATTTATGAAGAAGAGGAGAACTTATTATTAGCAATCAATGATGATGGAATAGGCTTAGATGAGAAGAAACCTGATAAGGGAAAATCAACCATAGGCTTACAGTCTATTCGCCGCCGTGTTCAATATCTAAATGGTGTAATTGAGATAAATTCAAATACCAAAGGCACTGAAATAATTGTATCTATCCCATTAATGTCGTTGTAGTCATGCCCTTCCCGAAAAACAAATCGGTAAATTTGTAAATATGGAAAATCCAGAAATCCGCTTTTACGCCGCCACAAATAGCAAAAACTTGTACTTGTATTTTGTGAATCATTGAGCGTTTTTCTGGATGCCACCATATTCTTTTTTTATTGTTTAATTATTTTAAACTCTGTTCTTCTGTTCATCTGATGATCCGCCTCCGAACATTTTACTCCGTTTGAGCAGCTATTTAACAACTTGCTTTCACCATAGCCTTTTGCTGTGATTCTATTTTTCCCGATTCCGCGATCAATGATATATTGAACCGCTGAATTTGCCCTCCGCTGAGACAACCACTGATTATATTGGTCATTGCCCCTGCTGTCGGTATGCGATCCAAGTTCAATCCAGATCGTTGGGTTGTCTTTCAGAATCTTAACCAGCTTATCCAGTTCAGCCGCTGCATCTGGCCGGATATTCGATTTATCAAAATCATAATAAATATTTTCGATCTTAATCGCCTTTTCCAATACAATTTTCTCTAAATAAAGATCCTTTTTAATCTCAGCTGAAGCCGTTAAATTCATTGTTGTAAATGATGCAACATCAGCTCTGTAATTGCTTTTTTCTCCTGTCAGGTGGTAATCAGATTCCCGATCCAGATTAAACCTAAAATCACCGGTTTCATCAGTTTGTACTTTCAACGTTTGTCCATTGATTTTAGAAAGGGTAACTATTGCATTTACTAATGGCTGGTTATTTTCTTTATCAAATACTCTACCGATCAGGTTAAGCGTAAAAATCTGCTGTTCTGTAAAACTATAGATATCATCGCTGCCAAGTCCACCTGGTCTATTTGAGGTAAAATATCCAGTTAATGGCGAAGTTTTCAAATATGTAAAATCATCTTGTGGGGAGTTTGTTGGATAACCCAGGTTTTTCGGTTCGGCAATTTTCCCAGTCTGTAACCTGGTCTTAAAAACATCCAGGCCTCCCATACCTATCCGGCCATCAGTGCTAAAATACAGATTATTCTCATTATCCAATATCGGCGTACGTTCATTGCCCTCCGTGTTAAGTTCCCTTAAATTTACAGGCAATCCCCAATCGCCGGCATCACTGCGCTGGCATACGTAAATATCTGTTCCACCGAGTCCATTTGGCATGTTAGATACAAAATAAAGACTATTTCCATCTGAAGTAATAAATGGATCTCCAACCGAGTAATCATCCACTTTGTTATATTTAAAGGAGACAGGACTAGTCCATTTGCCATCTGCATCTTTTTTACTCGAATAAATCCCGACGTTAACGGTAGCCAATTTCCCATTAACATAAACTGGCTTTTCGGGCACCTTACTTAAGGTAAAAAAAATCTCATTCCCATCTTTATTAAAACTTGCCGGACCAATATGATAATCTGTATTTGCATTTAAATTGAAACTAAAAATGCTATCCTGATTTTCGTTTTTTTCATACAGTCTCAAATAATGGTTTCCTGTCCACCCATAAACAGTTCGGTCGGGTCTTTTAGCTCCATCGAACTTTAAGAACGGTCTATTCCCCGATAACTTATCGGCTGATGTATTTCCACGATCCGAAGAAAAAACAATACTGTTCCCATACACTGTAGCGCCCCAGTCAGACTGGGGTGTATTGAATATCTTTTCATTGGTGATGACCACTGTTGTAGGATTTTTCATCCAAACCCCTGCTGAATCGCAACTCAACATCCAACGATTTTGTTCTTTTATATCAATATCCTTGTTTAATTCACCATACCTCAAATATTGTGCTTTTGCTTCAGCATATTTTGAATTTTGCTGTAATGCTTTGGCATAATGGAGAACATTTTCCGGATTGGAGTTTAACATTCCGGCAGCAATTGCATACCAGCTTTCAGCTTGTTTGTAGTTTTTCTGATAGCTATATGCCTGAGCCAACCTTTCAGCCGCATGTAAGGTTGGTTTCTTTTTATATGCCACCTCATATAAATCAATCGCCTTTTTGTAGTTGTAAAGTTCATACTGTTTATCGGCCTCAAGCAGTACATATTGAGCCAGTGCGGTAGTTTGATGTGCGAACAATATGGTGATAACGAGAATTAGTCTGTAAATATTTTTTTCCATGTTTTTTCTTTTCCTCCTTACTGATTTAAAATACACTTAGCAATTAGCAGAAATTAAAAATATCTCGGCGTAAGCATTCTCGTATTTTTTCTATTGAATAGATAGGTTATTGAAATTTCATGAGTCCCTGCACTATATCCCTGTAGGGGCCCAATAGAAAAATCATATGCATAACCGATCTTAAAGTTTTCCGTTGGTAAAAATTGTATTGCTGCAACTGCTGAATTCAGCTGACTCAAATCCTTTTGCAGGTAATCTTTATTGTACAGATTCACACCGGTACGGTATGATCCTCCAATCCAAAACTTACTTCCAAAAATCACAAAAGCGTTTAAATCCAAACTGGTTGGACCTCCCCTATCATCTTTTAGCAGAAAGGATGGCTTTAATAAAACATCCTCGTTTAACGGCAACAATACCCCGGCAGTTAAATAATAATGTGACTTTGGTTGTGCAATAAACGCATCACGCTTAATATTAATATATTGAGAAATCAGATTATCCGCCGATATACCTGCATAAAAACGATCATTCGAAAAATAAACACCTACTCTTGCATTGGGCAAGATTATGCTTTGAAAACCTATTGGCTGATCTATCTCAGGATCGTTAGGATTTAATTTGGCTCCATCGATTCCCAATTGCGTAGCACCGATGCCAAGACCAAATGCTAATCTTGTAGAGGCATCATTATTAATACGAATTCTGTAGGCATAATTACCAAACACGGACTCATTGCTCTGAGCACCTAAATGGTCACTTGAAATTTGTAGGGCAAGCCCAACATTTCCATCATTCGCAATAGCATCAACTGCCAGCGACATGGTTTTAGGAGCTCCGGTAATACCAGTCCATTGATTTCGGTAAAATGCATGAATATTTAACTGCTCCCTATATCCGGCATAAGCTGGATTAATATAAATTCCATTAAACATATACTGGCTAAACTGCGCATCCTGCTGGCCTTTTACCAAATTGGTGAATAAAAGTAGCCCCGTAATTATCTGTAATATTCTTTTCATGTTTTTCAATTGCGATGGATGGATTTCTTACCTACTTGAAACTTATTTTTTAAAAGCTCTTATTAAAGTGATGTACCCTTTAAATATCTGCCAATCACCTCCGGTACCCTCTTTCACACGAAGGATATAATAGTAGGTACCTTCGTTCAATCCTTCCCCAGTCCAATCATTTCTATAATTATCAGATTTATAAACCTGATTGCCCCAACGGTTTACAATAATCAGATCGTTCCGGGTAAACAGCTCTAACCCCCGTATTTCAAAAGCATCGTTGTTCCCATCGCCATTAGGTGTGAAAAGATTTGGAATAAATAATGACACCCCTGAAACAGCCAGCTTGGTAAAGAAACCTCCGTTAGCTGCAAAATCAGTAGAAATTTCTACATCATTTCGGGTATGCAGCCCCTGAGATGGATTTAAACCCTTTAAAAGGTCCCACTTATCTCCGGAAACATAGCGGGAAATTGCTGCATTTTCGTCCTTAAAAAGATTACCATTGGTAACACTATTATGTTGCAAGGTCATAGATACCTTTGTTGCAGGTAAACCGTAAATATGCCACACGCGATCCATACCTGTTGACAGATTTTTAATTGCTTTACCTGCATGCGCATAATCTTGTACACTTACATATAGCTTACCTGCATTTTGAGGGGTTAATGTTGCTGGTGTATAATCGCCTTCGGAAATACCTACAGGAAAAACAAAAGGATCTTTACCATCATATTCTTTGATCATGTGGCCGGCAATACTATTGCCGGTAACCACCATACGATCCCTACTGTAACCGGTAATCTTCCCGCTATTGTTGAAAGCTAAATTCTGACCATTTAAAATTATATCGGCACCATTTATCGCAAGATCCAAAGTCGCCCCGATATTTAAGGCAGCCGAAAGGGCCCCACCCGGATTAGCAGTTCCAAAACCCGGGTCACTAACATCATTCAGCACGATATTATCAGGATTACGATGTTCAAGCAAAAGGTTAATAAAGCCAGCATTGTTTCCATCAATATAACTTGGCCCCGATGCCATTGAAGTATAAAATGGATTATCGCCTGGATTGTAAATCACAATTTTACCGGAGCCCTTAAAAGTAGCCTCCGGTGCAATCCAGATATTCTTACTGTAAATTTCTAATGTACCATCAATTTGCCAAACTGCGTTAGGACCAAAATAAGTACCCTCACTGAAACGCTGTTCCGTTGTTCCGGCAGAAACTGTAATGATTGAATTATCAACAGTCATACTTCCAGATCCGTTTTGAGCAGAGACCTGAAATTGTATGCCAAACAGCAGGCTAAAAAAAAGGATAATTTGGTATCTATAGATTTTCATTTTAATTCTAAGCTTAATGATTTACTTCCAATAGTTCCAAACTTTACCATCAAATACTGCGAGTGCTTTTCTATCGGTGTCATAGCACATCATCCCCGGATAGGGACTTTTTACATTTAAGTGCGGACTTGAAATCTTTGGAAGTACCAGCGCCTTGTCTGTAGATTCAAGTACCAACACGCCATCTACGCTTGTAGATCTGGCACCTATTACCGTCTGCTTACCATTAGCAACGGTGCCACTATAGGGCGCAATGGGAACTGGCCCTGCAATATCCCCCACATCAGAAAGGTTGACCCAGGCCCCATTTTGATACATTTTTACTATTTTGGCAGTCTTATCAAATAAAAATGTACCATTGGCTGGTGCAGTTGGCAAGGCCTCCACCGCAGGCAGGATAATGCCTTTGGTAGTACCAGCTGGAAAGTCTAAAACTGAAGAACCGTCTGCAGTTTTTTTATTAATAGCTGTTTGGGCGCTTATGCTTCCAAAAACACCCAAGCATATTATCATTACAATTGAAAATCTTTTCATCCTTTTCAGATTTATATTTTACAAACAATCTTTAGCCAAACAATTCCAAACCGTACCATTGTACAGCTTAACGCAGCCTGCTGCAATATCATAGATCAACATGCCTTCTACCGGGTTTACAATTGCTGCTGAGGAACTTACTCTTGTTATGACGAAACCTTTATTTTTCGATTCAATAACCACATGTCCATTAGGCACATTAGCAGGCCAGCCAGTAGCGCCGCCAGTAAAGCCTGCCAGGTCAGAAACTCCCGTGGCACTTGGTAAACCCGCTGCATCAAATAGACCAGGTTGGGTACAGACAGGCGCTAATAATCCACATAAATCAAGAGGAGATACATAAGTATATTTATTCATATTGGTTGAAGTAACATTAGAACCGTCTCCCATAGAGCCACGCACATTCGTACCTATAAAACCAAAGCTCGTAGAGCTTGCTTTAAAGTTGATGACATGATTACCTCCATCTGCTACAGCAACTACCTTATCATTTAAGCTAAGGTCGTTTGCACCTGTACCGTTACCCGGCATATAGGTTGGGTTAATTCCATTAGCATTACTAGCTCCACCTAATTGCTGGTATAGATTGTATCCCCATCCCCATTGTTTTCCATCAGTAGTCAATACATTAACAGATGGATAATCATTCGTATGCTCAGCCGGTGAGATCCAGGCGATATTGCCACCCAGGGTATTACTGCCTGAAGTAGCTGTGATTTCTACCCAATTCCTACGTAGGGTAGCAGTGCCATCCCCCAATTGTCTTTCTCCATTATACCCCATAGCATAGAGCTTGCCATTGGTTGCCAAAAGATAGTAAGAACTTTCTCCTTCATTAACCCCTTCAGTCATCCCTATCATTTTTGGAGTTACTCCTGCGGGAACACTGATTTCTGTAGCGTAATCAGATACTGTAGCAAGAGTATTATCATTATGAAAAGTTCTATACCCCCAGGTATACAGCTTACCATCGGCAGTTAAAGCGAACTTAGTATTCAAGATGCCACGTGCGACAACTACATTGTCCAGCGATTCGGTAGGCGATTTCATCACACGGTGCCATATTCCATTATTAGCCAGAGTTACAGGAGCTCCATCTCCATAATAACCACCTCCATTAAAATTCCATACTGCACCGCTACAGGTTACGATAGTTAATGACTGTTGATTAGCAGCCATCATTTTTACATTAGCTGGGCTAATTCCCGGTGGCAGACCGTCTGCCTTTCCGTCAACCGATTGCTTACCAAATACGGCGAGACCACCTGAGTTTCTTGAGCCATAAGGAAGAAGAGCATTTCCCCAGGTATAAAGCCCGTCAGTAGTCAATAAAACAAAAGCATTACTACTACCACCTATTGTTGCTTTTAAGGGTGTACCGGTATAGTTGAAGCCTGAGCCTGTGCCTGTAAGTACTGTAGCAGGGTCAATTTTAGTTGGTGTATACAGGTCTAATATAACGTTAGTATTTGAAGGAGATACTTTAGGTGATGTGCCCGGTCCCCAGATGTAAAACGAACCGTCTTTTTGTTTTACTATAGTAGCTGATTCAGCTGCAATAATGTTATCATACTCTATGGTATTAGGATCTGTTGCATTGAGGTAAGTATTAGTATTACAACCTGTTGCACAAGCTACATCATCCAATGCCGCATAGGTAATATACCTGTTGGCGTTTCCTGAATCAAAATTATAGCTGTGTACCCATTTTCCGGTCGTAGCATCATAGGTTCCGTTAACGGACACTACATTGGTTGTAAATGTTGCATTGTCTGCAATGATCATTTTTACCCGATCTCCACCTCTAAAACCTCCCCCATAAGAAGAAAGGTCTGCCGCAAAGTACATCGTACCGCTGGTATTGGTACGCTGTGCCAGCCATATTCTTGGGATACGCGAACCACCTGTAAAGCCGTTTAGCGAAATACTGCTTAACGTAGTTGTCACATTATTGTTATCTCCCAACAGGAAATAGGTTTTGTCATTGGCAAAGCTGGTACGTGAAGCCGTATTGTTCGGGCTTACAAAATCATTACTGGTAGCCACGGTAAGTATTGTGCCTGCGTTTACAGATGTAGATACTTTCTGCTCGAAAAGCCCGATGTCTTCCCTTGCCACACCAAATACGTTATTGTTGTAAACGGCATTGAATGTTCTGCTCCATACGGTAGCTCCGTCTGCATTGGTATAGTCATACAGGTTATTAGCACCTGCTGTAGATAACTGTCCTAATGTAATCCCGTACTTAATAGCAAGGTAAGAGTCTACCTGTCTACGTTCAACATTCGATAAGGTACCGGCACCGTAAACAATGGTTTCTCCTATATGCCCGGTGAAACCGGCATTATCACTACCATTACTTGAAAAAACAGTATTTCCAAACATATGCCCCCCGTATTGATAACCTATTGAAGAATAAGCTACGGAAGTTGATATCAATGCTCCATTCAATCCTTTAACAGTGGCAATGTCTGTATTTCTGTAATACATGATACTTGGTATGGTTGTACTATATGCAGGAGATACACTTGGATAATTAGTACTTCCATTATACACTCTTCTTTCAATTTGCCCTGTTGGCCAAATACCAAAAGCATCCCAGTTTGTAATACCGGTAGTGGTATTATCCATACCTACACTGAATAATCTTGGATTTGTTCCGCCAGACGCCAAACCTTCTTTAGTAAGCGTAAATACATCGTAATTAAGGCTTGTTAATGTACGTACTGTATTATTTCCTAGTGTTTGTGTTCCTACTGTAAAGTTAATTCCAGGATTAAAGTTGAAATAATTGGAGGCTCCCTGTACATATTTTGGCAATACATTAGTTCCCAACTGTGCAACGGTAGTTCCGTTCCACACATCTGTCCATCCGGTTACGTCTGTTGCTGCACCGGTATTTGCTGCATTTTTATCAGCTCTGTACCAGTAAGATAAGCCAGTTGCAACACCTCCAGGAGCATTTCCAAAACCTGCAAAGGTGAAGAACTGCCCATTTGATAATGTAACGTTTGCGGTATTGTATACCACCCCACTTACAGTTATTTCTGTAACCATTGGGGTAAAGGTATCGGTTGCGTCAAAAGCAGCATCTGTGGACTGGACCAAATAAAGGTTCTTCACTCCTTTAGGCCAGGCAACCGTTACAGTTCCTAAATTTCCCGAATTCTGTACTTTCCAGATCGATTCAAAACGGTAATTGGTTACTCCATTGGAACCGCCAGTATAAGAAAATGGTGTTTTTAATCCCTGATAAAGTCCGTTGTCACCTGTCATCAGGAATTGCAGGTCATTGGCTATACCAGTGCTGTTAGCAGCGTTATTATCTGCAAATCCTGTTGTAGAAATCACAAGATTTTGCCCAGCATTTGTACTTCCCGATTGCTTTTGGTGCAATATAGAAGCGTTATCTCTTGCAATACCGAAAATGTTGTTGGTGTAGCCGGCATTAATTAGCATGTCCCATACCACACTACTGGTTGAAGCAAGGTAATTTTCTGCTGAAGTAACTCCGTTCTTTACAGCAAGGTAAGAGTTTACTCGTGATTGCTCATTGGCTGTTAATGTACGTTTGTACCAGATCACTTCCATAATATCTCCCGGGAAAGCACCGCTTACATCCCAGGCTCCATGACCGACCCTTAAATTACGTCCATACAGTTGAAATTTATTGTTTGCGCTAAAATTTGAAAAAGATTGATAAGAACCATTCAATCCTAATCGCTTTTCTCCTACCGCAATACTGGATGTTCCTCCGTTGGCAACAGCATTATCAGCTATCGCAGAGAATATATTAGACTGTCCGATGTTAAAGGTGGTGGCAAAATCAGATGACGTAGTAACATTAGTATATTCATAATGCCTTGGTTTTCCGGCAGTAATTGAAATGCCTGGTTCAGCAGCATAGGTTGCATCATCATCAATTCCCGTAATACGTCCCGGTCCATTAGCAGTAGGTCTAACTGCAGAGAAAATTGAGGTATTGGTGTTCGGCAGTTCTGCGTTAGTAGAATTCATTGCCGAATTAGCATTATAAAACAACCTGGTTGAAGTATATCCCGTTGTATATGGATAGAAGTTGTGCGCCCTATCGGCAGGAGAAAGTGTCATTCCTCCTACATTTGGGATATGATCTGCATTGGGAGAATTGTCTTTCCATGCTGTGGCAATAGCTCCGGCATCGTCAGATTTTATCCAGAAATCTACTCCGGGAACTCCTCCTGCTGCAAAAGCAAGAACATTTACCGCTAAATCGCTGGCACTTGTACAGTTACCAGTGGTAACGGTCCATCGGAAGGTATAGGCACCTGCCGTAAGCCCCGTAACCTGGGTATTATATGCCGAAGGGCTTACAATAACCGGATCGGTTGCAGCAGCAGGTTTTGTCAACAATGTCCACATCCCCGTAGATGGGCTTGGATTATTCCCTGCCAGCGTAGTCTGGTTTGCGCCTATTAAAAACTGATTACTACCGGCATTGGCACTTACTACATTTTGTGTAACCGGAATTGTAATACTTTTGGTAAGTGCACCTCCTCCGCAAGACGAAGGACTTGTGTATTGAACCGTAACATTACCGTCTCCCGTAAAAGTTAGCAAGCCTGTACTAGAAACTGTAGCAGGGCCACTGCTTACAGTATAGGTACCGCCAACAGGTGAACCGCTAAGCTGCATCGTAGAAACTCCACATGCAGTTGGAGTTGGGCTGGTCAGGTCAACTGGTGTTGCACTACATATTTCTAATGGTGCCGTACTAAAAGTATAGGAGGTTTCAGTAGCGTCCACAGCAGAGCCATTACCCATACTTCCGTTAATTCGATGTCCTACATAACCAAAGTTTGCACTACATTCTTTTACAAGCATAGTGGTATGACCACCTGTCTGTACCGCAATGATTTTATCTGTTGGAGCTATTCCTGCTGGCATTGTCGGGTTGCTGGTAGCATTAGCTGTCCCAGCTCCGATCATATTGGTATCATTGTTACCCCAGGCATATAATGAGCCTGTAGTTGTGAGTACATTCATGGCTGCAGCTCTAACATCTGAATTGCCGGCGCTTATCCATGCAATGTTATCCATTACCGGTCCGGATGTAGAAGTATATCTGGGCTGTACCCAAGAGGTTTGGGTGGCCGTGCTCCAGTTTCCCATTAAGCTTTTCGCACCTGTTCCCATAGCATATAATTTGCCATCGGTCATCAAAACATAGTAGGCAGAAGGGTTATCCGTAAAACCAACGTCACTAATTATCCCTATCATTTTGGGTGTACCGGCAGGAGCTGTCATTTGTGTTGCCCTTGTACGAAACGCGATCCCCGTGCCATTCCCTAGGTAAGAATATCCCCAGGTCCAAAGTGTGCCATCTGATTTTAAGGCGATAATAGCATTACCGCTTCCATTTGTTCTGGCAGCTATAACATCGGTAAGAAAAGTACCAGCTGTTGTTTGTACACGAGACCATACCGAAGAAGATCCTGTATCACCAACAGATCCTGTATCACCATTACCTCGTACTCGTCCATCGAGTGCTAAGACCCATACATCACCGCTGCAGGTAACAATCAGCAAAGTGCGACTGTCACCGGCAGTCATCATTTTAACATCTCCCGGAGATACATTAGGTGGTAAACCATCTGCTTTTCCGTTGACGGTTATTTTCCCAAAATCCTTTGTACTTTTTATACCAGCGTTCACAACTGCTCCGAGTACGCCCCATGCGTATAACCCATCGGATGCTAAAGCGACAAACTGAGCAGTATTTTGAGTTCCGTGTGATGCCCCGGTCACTTTGTAGACTTTGGCACTGCCCAATGCAGGATAATTGGTCGCATTCAAGTCTTGTGGACTTAACACATTAGATACCCCATCGTTGGCAATACCTTCTCCCCATACCTTGAAGCCTCCGGAAGAGGTTCTTACCATTGAAGCGTGAAAAGTAGATACAAAGTTATCATACTCTATGGTAGCAGGGTTGTTGTAGGTAAGGGTTTTCAGAAAAGAGTTATCATAGTTCGTATTACTGCACCCCTCACCAGAACCAAAGCCGCAGAGCTGTGCATAAGCTGTCAAATTACCCAGAAAGAGCAACAGGAATAGAAAGAGTTTTTGTTTTTTCATAGTCTTCATTTTATGGGTCCCCTTCTTCTTTTGAAGAAAGGAACCTCAAAAGATTTCTTTCCCTCTTATTGCTTATTAATCAATAACTGCTCTAATTTTTTCAAGCGTTCTTCCAATTCGCTGGTTTTATTTTGAAGTGCCCGGATCTCTTTATCTTTCTGACTCAACTTATCATTCATCTCAATTACATGCAGGTACAACTCTTCCAGCTTTTCTAGTTGTTGCATAGAAAGCTGAGTTAAATCTATACTGTAACCATTTTTACCAACATTAACCTCACTAACCGGAGTAACGCCCGGTAAGTGCTTATTCTTTTTAATGAATTCGGCTACTTCTTTTAAAGATTTGAATTTGTAGTCTTTATAAATTTTAGAGAAACCATCAAAATAATCTTCAAATACATAATCGGCATAAACACTGTTTGTAGTCCAGATTTTACCAGTAGTTGAGATATCACCAGCTACGTGCAACAGAGGTTGGATGGTAGCTGCACCTACTGTAAACGAGGGAGCCGTAGTAGCGCCTATCGCAACCTCCCCTGTTGGTGTTACCGTAGCTCTTGTGAGCCCATTGGTAATAAGGTTTAATGGCTTAGCTTGTCCTGTAGTTGTTCCTACATTTAAAGATGTCGCATTGCCTCGTGCAGTTAACTGAGCAGCGGATAAATCATTAACATATAAATCCACTGTTGCACCACCACCAGTTACGGTTAAGTTTCCTCTATTAGTTGTACCAATAATGGACTGGCTTGCATTGCCGGCATTATTCGTGTTAAATAAGATACTACCATTGGCAGCAGTTGAAAACGTTAAAATCTTCGAATTCATATCTACCGTTCTGTCACTAGCTAACGTACCATTATTGGTGTAAAGATTATTACTTAGAGTAGCGATTGTGGCGGTTTTTAAAACGCCGTCTGCATCAGCTACCACTACCTTGTCTGTTGCAGTATTTCCTGCCAGTCCGTTAATATCTCTAATTCGAACATTACCTGCACCTACATCAAATTGTTCTGAAGGAGCATCGAAGGCGGTAGCTATACCCACTAAACCCTCACCTGTAATACGCATTCTTTCGGCTCCCGAAGCATTGCCACCTGCACTTGTTGAAAATATTATCGGTGCCGGATCTGTTGTCAAGTGGGTAGTTATCAATAGTTGCTGAACTCCCGCCCCGGTTGCTGTTAAATTAACCTGACCACTTGGAAAAGACTGAATATCAAAACGATTATAAGTAGCTCCAGTACCTGAACTCAAATATATATCTGCATCATTTGTACCTTGTGCCTCAGTGCCAATACGGCCATTTGGATCAAACCTAATAACTCTTTCCGGTGAAATAAACCTAAGGCTGTTTCCAGCTAAAGTTACGGTTCTGTTACTTGTTAGTGAACCGTTTGCATTGTATATATTGACAAAAGATGATGGAGAAATTGATTTTAATACACCTGTACTCGGATCTGTAACAACAAGATTATCGCTATTTGAACCAGTTTGCAGGCCTTTAACAGCTAAAGTATTAGTAGCATCTGTTACTATATCAGTTGCTTTAATTAAGCCGCCACCTAATTGGATATTATCTGCAGTTTTAGTTAAACCATTATCTGCTGTTACGGCAGCTGTAGTTCCTGCAGGCCCCTGAATACCTTGAGTACCTTGAGGGCCACGGATATTACCTGTAACCGTCCAACTGGTTCCATTAGAAGTATACACATCACCTGTGGACGTATTGATATAGGTATCGCCATTGGTTCCTGTTCCTGTTGGACCAGCAGTACCGCTGGTCACCGAAGTACCATTCTTTCCGTCGATGCCATCCATACCAGGAACACCAGGAGCACCACTAGGACCAGGAGGACCACTAGGACCTGGATCTCCCTGTGGTCCTTTAATGTTGCCAGTAGAAACCCAGGTCGTGCCATTATAAACATAGGTTTCACCTGTACTGGTATTGATATAGGTATCACCGGTAGCTCCTGTTCCTGTCGGTGCAGTAGTACCGCTGATTACTGATTTTCCATCAACTCCGTTTGTGCCGTTTGTACCATTAGTTCCCGCAACACCCTGAATCCCTTGCGGGCCAACATCTCCCTGTGGTCCTTTAATGTTGCCAGTAGAAACCCAGGTCGTGCCATTGTAAACATAGGTTTCACCGGTA
>Ga0157370_10004692_pt1 | contig 15583 bp, 16 predicted proteins | sample C35metaG_FD_113463 | JGI IMG/M metagenome (GOLD analysis project Ga0157370, IMG submission 113463) | Corn rhizosphere microbial communities from Kellogg Biological Station, Michigan, USA - C3-5 metaG | ecosystem: Host-associated > Plants > Roots > Rhizosphere > Soil | place: USA: Michigan...
CCCTGGGTCGATTTCGGTACGGCCTCTCTGCTTGCGCTGGGCGTTTCGGCGGCGCTCAGGGTGCGCGAGACGACGGGGCGCGGCCAGCTGGTCGAAGGCGCCTTGTTGCGCACCGCGCTCACCTTCTTCACGCCGACGCTTCTCGAGGAAGCCGCGCTCAACCTCGAGCGCAAGCCGACGCTGAACCGCAGCCAGACGGCAGGGCCGAGCGACATCTATAAGACCAAGGACGGTTGGATCATCGTCGCGGTGAACGGTCATCCGCTCTTTCGCCGCGTCGCGAAATTGATCGGCGCAACCGAGTGGCTCGAAGACCAGCGCTTTGCCACGGACAAAGGACGCGGCGATCATGGCGAGCTCATCAGCCAGCGCATGCAGCAATGGATCGGCGAGCGGACCAGCGCCGAAGCGGTTGCGGCCTTCGAAGGCGCGCGCGTGCCGGCAGGACCGGTTCTTAGGCCACGCCAGGCGCTCGACGATCCCCATGTGAATAGCGGCGACTTCTTCACGGGCGTCGATTTTCCCGGTATCGGCAAGGCGCGCGTGGCGGCGACGCCCGTCAAGCTGCACGAAACGCCGGGCACGATCCGCCGCCGCCCGCCCGTGCTTGGCGAACATACCGACGAGGTCCTGCGCGAACTCGGCTATTCGGCGATTGAAATCGCGGCCTTGAAAAAGGCAGGCGCCGTCTAGCCGACTGGCGCCGTCAGCTTCGACGCCTCGCCCGGGCTCGCCAGTCGGGTCATCGCGATCATCGCGACATAGGGTACGGCTTCGGGTTCCAAGACAGACAATCCGTCCCGGATGGCGCGCAACGAATGCAGCATCTCGTCCGTCAGCACGGGAACGGGGCGCACCAGCACATCGTGGATCGCCATAATCGACGGCGCGACGGAAAGCAGGAGCGCAACCTCTTCCGCGTCGGCGAGAATGCGTTCGCGCTTCAGCGTCCGACGCGCCGTGTTGCGGCCGGCTTCGTCGGCGAGTGCCGCGCGCATCGCTTGACCCGTCAACGCCCAGAACGCCGCCGCATGGGCTTTGCACTGCGCATGATCCGCGGCCGCCATCGCCGCCTTGAATCTGTGGCAATAGGACTTGGTCTCGCGCGGCAGCAGGGTTCCGCTCAGCCAAATCCAGACCGGAGCGATGCTGTCCCGCGCGATGCATCCCTTCTGCTTGACATCTCCCAGGCGGTCGACCGTGAGGAGATCCTCGAACGGCAAGCAGAAAAAACGCAGCGGCGTGGGCGTGCGCTCCGAGCCGGGGCGCAGAGCAGCCCGTTGGAGAATCATGTCATGGCGAAACTCTTCGGCCGCGGCGACTTCGATAGCGCGCGCCACGCCCAGATCGAGTTGTTCCGGCGCCAGGAACGAATTCGGCAATCGGCTCTGGTGCGGCGAAGGCATGCAAACCTCGCTAATCCTTCGGCAGAAGAAGGACGAGCAAGAGTAGATCGCGACGGTTAATGCCGTGTTTCGACGATGGCAGGCAGTGTCAGACGGGCTCTGAGCCCGCCCAGGGGCGAGCTGTCGAGGGTCAGCGCGCCGGCATAGAGCTTGGCGATATCGCGCACGATGGCGAGCCCGAGACCCGAGCCCGGCACGCTTTCATCCAACCTTTCGCCGCGCTCACCAACCTGATCGCGCTCGTCCGGCGTCAGACCGGGACCATCATCTTCGACGCTGAGGCAGATATTCGGCCCGCTATTTTCGGCAGTGACGCGCACATGGCCGCGGCTCCATTTGCAGGCGTTGTCGATCAGATTCCCGGCCATCTCCTCAAGGTCCTGGCGTTCGCCGCGAAAGGCGAGCGCGGGCGGACAGTTCACGTCGACGTCGACGGCGCTCTCGGCGTGGATCTGGCGCAGCACGCGCGCCAGGTCCTCGAGCACCGGCGCGACTTGGGTGCGGTTCCCCAACACGTCGAGCGCACCCGCCGCTCTGGCGCGCGCCAGATAGTGATCCACCTGACGTCGCATGCTCTTGACCTGGCGCGAGACGAGTTCGCCGAACGGCCCCGGATTTGCCGTGACTTCGTTCGCCAGAACCGTCAACGGCGTCTTCAGGAAGTGTGCGAGATTGGAAACGTAGGAGCGCGCGCGACCGACCACTTCGGCGGAGTGCTCGATCAGGCTGTTCAGTTCGCTGGCCAGAGGCTCGATCTCGGCGGGAAAGCTGCCTTCGAGGCGGCGCGCCTGGCCGGCGCGGATGCGCGCGAGGGCGTCGGTGACCTTGCGCAGCGGTTGGAGACCCACACGGACCTGAATGAACACCGCCGCGATGAGACCAAGGCCGAGGATCACGAACGACCAGACCAGCGTGCCGTTGAACTCGGCGATGCGCCGATCGACTTCGTTCATGTCGCCGGCGACATAGAACATATAGGCGCGGTTGTCGTCGGGCTGAGCGGTCGCGGTGATCGGAAATTCGATGCGGCGCGCAAGAACGCGCAAGTGCTGGCGATCGGGACCTTCGGCATGACCCCAGACCATACTGTCCTTGCCGGCGTCCGAATCGGAAAAGCGGATCGTGCGATCGAGCAGCGAATGCGAAATGATCGGCTTGCCTCCACCGATCGGAACGATCTGCCAATAGTCGCCGGAGTAGGCGCGCTGGAACCGGGCGCTCAGATAGCGCGGCTCGAGCTGAATTGCGCCGCTCGGATCGTAGCCCGCCGAGGCGACAAGCGCGTCCATGCTCGATTGCAGCTCGGAATCGAAATCGCCCTCGACCGAGGCGCGAAACGCATTCGACAGGATGAGTCCGCCCGCGACGAGCGCGAGCACGGTCCACACCGCGGCGGCGGCGATCAGACGGAAAGCGAGCGAGTTGAGCTTAATCGCTCTTGGCAGGCGCATCGTCGAGACAATAGCCCAGACCGCGCACGGTCTGGATCAGGTCGGTGTCGAGTTTCTTGCGCAGGCGGCCGACGAACACCTCGATCGTATTGGAGTCGCGGTCGAAATCCTGCTCATAGAGGTGCTCGACGAGTTCGGTGCGCGACACGACCTTTCCCTTGTGATGGGCAAGATAGGACAGCAGACGGTATTCCAGGCTTGTCAGCTTCACCGGGTTGCCGTCGACAGTGACGCGGCTGGCACGCGTGTCGATGCGCAAGGGCCCGATCTCGATCTCCGAGGAAGCAAGACCGGCGGCGCGGCGCAGAAGCGCGCGCACGCGGGCAAGCAGCTCTTCGGTGTAGAACGGCTTGGCGAGATAGTCGTCGGCTCCGGCATCGAATCCCGCGACCTTGTCGCTCCAGCGGTCGCGCGCGGTGAGGACCAGGACCGGCATCTTGCGGCCGTCCTTGCGCCACTTCTCGAGCACGCGCACGCCATCCATCTTGGGCAAGCCGAGATCCAGAATCACAGCATCGTAGGGTTCGGTGTCGCCGAGGAAGTGACCTTCCTCGCCGTCGCCCGCGACATCAACCACGTAACCGGCGTCGATCAGCGCCTTCTTGAGCTGACGCTGCAGGTCCTTGTCGTCCTCAACAAGAAGGATGCGCATTTTCAGTTCCCGCCATGCCCATGGTGACGCCCGCCGCCATAATCTCCGCCGCGCCAGTCGCCGTGCCAATCGCCGTTGCCCCGCCAGTCGCCGCCATGACGCTCGCCGTCGCCGCGACGCGGCGGACCATTGTCGCCGCCAAAGGGATCGCCATTCCAGTTGTCATGGCGGCGCGAGTGATCTTCGGGTAGCGGACGATTGTCGCCATCTTCGCCGCGTGGTGGACGGTCTGCACTGCCGTTGCGCGGAGCTGTGTCGCGAGAACCTGTCTCGCGCGCTCCGGGGTCGCGCGGGTCGCGCGCTCCAAAGTCGCGCGGGTCGCGCGAACCGTCCGACGTCCAATAGCGGCCCGTTCTTGCGTCGGCATCAAAGTAAAGAATGCGACCCTCGGGCGTCATCCACTTGATGCGGTAGCGCGTTCGGCCGCTTTCATCGGTCCAGGGCTGTGCATCGGAGAGCCTGCCGGGATGCTGGGCACGAATGTCGGGAAGGATGCGATCGAGCGTTGCGCCATCCGCCATGCGCTGCGCGTTCGCAGACGCCGATAGAGCGACGACAAAGGGAATCACGGCCAGGAAAACACGCAGTTGCATAGGGTTATTTAGGGTTCCGCAAATGAACCTCGCATGAACGGCCCGTCCAGAACGCGTTCAGGAGCAAGAGAGCATCTTACGCGACATGCAATGAAGGCTCCAGTTGGACGAGTTCCTTGCAGGTGCCTTCGAACAGGTCAAAGGAGAAGACGATGACCATTAAGAAAATCCTCGCGGCGGCAGCAACGGCTGCGGTGTTGAGCGTCGCCGGAGCGACGAGCGCATCGGCCGACGACTCTTATGGCCGCGACAGCGGTCGCTACGACAATGACCATTACCAGGATACGCGCGGCGACCGCGACAATTATGGCCATCGCGGCTGGGACAATCATGGTCATTGGCGCCACGAACATCGCCGCTTCGCCGATCGCGATACGATCTTCCGCTCGCTGCGCTACCACCACATCCGCTATGTCGGCGATCCTTACTTCGTGCGCGGACACTATGTCGTGCGCTCGTATGACCGCTTCGGACGCGTCGCGTTCATCGAGATCGATCCCTACACCGGAGGCGTGATCGGCACGATCCGTCTCTAGAACTTGAGGCGCGTGGTTCCGCGGTCAGCCCCTCCCCGTAGGAACTTCACGCTCAAGCGAGAGCCCGCACTGGACAACCAGTGCGGGCTTCTCATTTTGTTGATCACATTCCGCGAACGACTACGCCTCTTCGCGCACCACGCACCATTCTTCGAGCGGCGCGCGCTCGGAGACGAGCGTGTTGACCGGCGCGGCCTCGTCGGCGTAGCCGACCGCCATGCCGCAAAAGATGATCTCTTCCTTGGGCACATTCAGATAGGCGCGGATCACTTCGTGAAATGGCGCCCAGGCCTCTTGCGGACAGGTGTGAAGCCCATATTCGCGCGCAAGCAGCATGATCGATTGCAGGAACCCTCCGAGATCGGCCCATTGGCCCTCCTGCATCTGGCGGTCGATGGAAAAGATCATGCCGACCGGCGCGCCGAAGAATTCCCAGTTGCGGACGAATTGCGCGAGGCGGCGCGCACGATCCTCGCGCGGGATTCCCATCGTCGCATACATCTGCTCGCCGACGCGGAACCGCCGCGTTGCATACGGCTCGGTCAGGTCCGGTGGATAGATGTGATACTCGGGCGTGCCGCCACGCGGATTGACCTTCATCTGCTCCTTGGTGCGCCGCACGAGTTCGTCCTTCGCTGCGCCGAAGAGGACGTGCACTTTCCAGGGCTGCAGGTTGCCGCCCGACGGCGCGCGGGCCGAAGCAACGAGAATCTCCTCGATGATCTTGCGTGGCACGGGATCCGGCCTGAACGCACGGATCGATTTGCGCGTGGCGAGCGCTTCGCTGACCTTCATGGAACCCTCCGACGAGCGAAGCAGATGACCATTGCCGCTTCGGCGGCGCAAGTTGGCGCGACGTTCGAAATCGGCTTGATAACCAAGGTTTGCCGCCGCGTGCCTTAGGCGTCTTCTATGACCTCCCGACCGCTGCCAGCCACCACGTTGACCGGCAGGGGACGTTTTGCATAACGTTGTTATGAGTCGCGCCTGGGCGCAGAGACTGGGGACCAGATCATGACGACGATCACGACCACTGCGGCCGCAAAGCCGCTCGTTGCTGCCGACTTCTATACCTTCATGGCGCTGGCCTGCGTGGCGACCGCCTTCCTCGGATTCATCCCGACCTATTGGACGCCTTTGGTCGCAGGTCAGTTCAGCGCGCATCCCGTCGTGCACATGCACGGCATCGCGTTTTTCAGTTGGACGATCTTCGCCGTCTTCCAAACCTCGCTCGTGCCGGCTGGTCGCGTGGCCTTGCACCGTTCCGTGGGTCTCGCCGGCATTTCGATCGCCACGCTTCTGACCGTTCTCGGCCTGCTCGCGGCGCTGAACAGTCTGCTCGGCAGCTACACAGTCGGGCGCGGTTACGACGCCGAAGCGTTCCTGATCGTGCCGCTTGTCATCATTGCGACTTTTGCGACTCTGTTCACGCTCGCCATCGCGAACATCAAGCGACCCGAAATCCACAAGCGGCTGATGCTGCTCGCCACCATTTCAGTCCTGAATGCGCCGGTGGCGCGACCTCTTCTCAGCTGGGTGTGGCCGCTCAGCGGACCAACCGATGTCCCACCGGTATGGATCAATGTGCCCGCCTGCTGGCTCAGCTACCTCCTGATCGTCGCCGCCATGATTTATGATTGGCGCACGCGCGGGCGCGTGCACAGCGTCTATCTGATCGCGTTCCCCGTGCTTCTTGTGCTCGCCTATTTGGTGATCCCAATCAGCGGGACGGCCGGATGGCACACCTTCGCGCGCGATTACGCCACACTCGCCGGAAGCGTGCCGGTCAAAGGCAGCTGAAGCGATCTACGGATACGTGACCGTCAGCGTGAAGGACGCAACCACTTCATTGATGTTGTGCGTATCGAAGGAACAGGGAACAAAAATCGTCGCCCCGACGTGCGGTGTGTCGGTGCCGCCTGGTCCGATCCGCCCCATCGTCGTGCTGTTGTTCGTCGCGCTGTAGAACCTGAAGGCGGAAACCGTCAGGGTATGGGGCGAAGACAGCGCCACCGCGGGAAAGCTCACGCCATAGATGCTGTTGGCCGAACCGGAAATCGTATAAGCCCCGGACCCCGCCGTGCCGCCGGCAAGAACGGCGCTGCCGGTCGTGCTGCGCAGGCCCGTCCTCGCGTCGAGCGTGATTGTGCTCGCCGTGCAATCGCCGCCGCCGGTATTCTTGAAGTGGCCGAAGTTCAGAATGCGCGTGCGCGCGGCCGAAATGACTTTAGAAATCGTGACCGAGCCGCTCGCCGACCGACTGACCGAAGACGGTCCGATCGCAGTCCCATCCGCCATGGCACACGCGAGCACCGCAACCAGAATGCATGTCATTAATCGCCGCATCAGTTGTTCGTTGTCGTGATCGTGTAGGCCGGCGTCGGCTTGCTGCCGGTTGCGGTTGCGGGAATCGTCACGTCCATGCCCAAATTGAACACCGCCACGGTTCCTCCAGGCGCCGCACTCTTTGCGATGAAGCTGACGGTCTGGGTGTTTTGTCCCGTCGGTCCCGAGGTGAGCGTCCCGCTGCTCACTGAAACGTTCAGCGCCGCGAGGAAGGCAGGACCCGACGTCGTGTTGGCTTGAATGGTCACTGTCACGAGTTTGGACGTACTGCAGGGCGAGCCGCTTCCCGTGCAGGTGATGATGTATTGCGGCGTCGTCACCGAAGCGTTGGGGATCCGGGTGGCAGACCCGGTCTCTGTGACGGTGCCGCTGGCGGCATCGACACGGAAAGTCGATGTCGATGTGGCGACGACCTTTCCGAGATTCGGCGTATTCAGGACACCCGCAGTGATGTTGATGACACCGGCCTCGGCCGTGCCGAGCATCATGCCGCAGAAAGTGACCAGCACAGCGACTGCTCTGACCAGCCCCATCGGCGATCAACCCGTCTTTGCCGCTCGGAACTGCAATGCCGGATCCGGGGAGTGCTGTTCCGGCGGCAGGGAAATCTGGGTGATCCTGGAGAGCACCAACATCAACTGTTTTTGGCTGGCGGTGCCGACTTTGTGCAAAATCGCCTTTACCTGGCCGCGCACCGTTTCCAGCCGTACTCCGCGTTCGCGCGCGATGTCGGAAAGATCACTCTTGCAGAACAGGCTTGCGGCAATCTCGGCCTCCGCGCGCGTCAGCTCGAAAATGTCCATCAGCAGAGCGATGGAAACGTCACCCGCCGGCGCATCGAGATCGGTTACGGCGACGACTGCAAGACCGGCTTCGTGCGCCGGGCGCACATTGATGATCTTGCCGATCATGTCGTCCTTTGTGCGCCAGCGCATCGAACTGGTGCGTCGTTCATGCACCGCCCGTTGGACGGCGTCGTTCAACCACCGCATGGTTTCGAGATCGCCGATGCCGAGATGAGCCGTGAGCTGCGACGGCGCGATGATCTCGTCGAGCCGAACCTGATGCGCAGGCCCGCACACGCGGCCCGCCGCCGAAACCAGGATCGAAACACCGCTGACCACTGACAACGCCCCGCGACAAGGTTTTACTTTTATCGTGTTGCTTGCGCCCCGCAACCGATCGGCAAACCTTTATTTCGTAAGTTTCTCCCATGATGGAGTTGCGAGTCTGCAAAACAAAGTAAGTGAATCGACTACGGCGCAACAAAGACATTGGCGACGAACGGTCCGACGAAGCCGCCCTTCGCGGGCACCGCGACATGCAGACCAGACTCCAACTTCAGCTTAAGCCGCTCAGCTTGCTCGGGAGCAATGCGCACGGTGTAGTCGCCGTGAGGCAAGCGATCGAAGATCACCGTGCCGTCGAATTCGCTGCGCCCTTCGGCGATCACGGCGCCTTGGTCGGAAAGGAGCTGAAGCTGAAGCGCCGAAAGGCCGCGCGGCGGCAAGCCCTGGCGCACCAGCATCACTTTGAGCGCGACCTCGCCGAGGCTTTGCAAGGGATAGTTCACGAGCGTCACCTGGCCTGGATGCGGCACGACTTCGATGGCGTCTGCCGGTGTCGCGAGATAGGGATCATCGATCGAATCGGGATCGACGCGGATCCGCGCCTTCGCGCCGTCGCCCAACCCCGTGACGAGCGCCTCGCCCTCTTCGTCGCTTTTTGTCGGTCGATTGCCGGCTTGGATCGCCAAGTCCTTGGCCGGCAATTCATCGCTGTCCCTGACGCCATTGCCGTTCTTGTCGATGAAGGCTTGCAGCGCAACGTTGCCGCCGGCGGCCGCGCCCGGCCGCACCAGGCGATATCGATCTTCCAGCGGATCGAACAAAGCGCTGAGTGCCAGTTCGATGCCGATGCGCGTTTCGGAGGTTTCGGGCGTATAGCTCGCGTCGAGCGACAGATCGAAACGCGACAAGAGCCAGGTCGTCCGTGCCTCCAGTTGGGTCTGTGCGTCTGATCCGAAGGTGTGCGAAACCTCCAGCCGGACGGTATTGTCATCGGCCAGCGTGCCGTCGACCAAAACATTCGCCGTGTTGAGACGAAGCGATGGCTCCGCGCTCACACCGGCCTCGGCGCGGATTTGCCAATTCTGCCAGACCAGCGCCGACGCATCGAACGTGCCTTCGGAGGAACGCGTCGTTGTCGCCGTCGCCGTGCTCTGTTGCTCGAATTGCCAGCCCGCCGAGAAGAGATAGCGGCCGAGCGCCGCCGACAACCTGGCATCGCCCAGAAGTCTCTCGCCGCCATCGACAAACTGGCTGTGCTGCGCATGCAGCGACAATGGAAATGTGAGCTCGGTGAACGGAACGCCGATCGCCCACTCCGCGGTGAGATCGGAGTTTCTCACAAGCGGCGCGGGCGCCGAGAGGTCCGTTGTCTGCAATTCGTCGACAAAGCCGCCGGCATATTCGGTGTGCCTCGCCACGAACGACACGTCGAACAAGCGGCCGCCCACGCCGGCGGCGCCCGCCAGGCCGCCAAAATTGTCGGCGGCGCCGTCCAGCTCCAAGGCGAGGCCGGCGAACGACGTCAATAGGCCGGTTGTCGCCATTTGATGTTGCCTGTGATCGAAGCTCGCATTGGGCGTGTATTGCGCGATCCCTCCGGTGAGCGTGACATCTTCGTTCAAGCCGTAGGCGATCGTTCCGACAATGCGCGTACTGCCGATGCCGAAAATGCCCGATGTTGCGCTGGAGGCGCGATTGACGTCGATCAGGGGAATGCCGACCTGTTCCGCGCCGAAGCTGTAGGCGAACTGCCCCGCGTGGAGCTGTCCGCTGCCGACATTGATCCGTCGCACCTCTTCGCGCCGCTCGCCGCGCGGGCCGTAGAACACCAGCCGGACCACATTCAGGCCAAAGGAGAGCGGAACGCTCAGAAACTCGTAGTCGCCGTGTACCGGCTGAGACTGAGAACCACGCAGCACCTCGTTGACATAAAGCTCGACCTCATAGCCCAACGGCAACTCGCCGCGAATGTCCGTGGTCGAGAACACGCTGGCCTGATCGAGCGGTTCTGACGTCGTCGCCACGCCACGTCCCAAGGTGCTTGCGACACCCAACGCCAAGGCCGGGTTGTACACGTCGCCCGCGCCGCTACGGGTCGCACCGAAGAAACCGGCGCTTTCGCCATCGGGATCCTTGCGCTCGAATAGCGTGCGAAAGCTGGCCCGCCCGCCATTGTTGTCGGAGCCGGCAAAGAGCTGCAGCCCCGTATAGATCACGTCGCCGCCAAGACGCGTCTCCCAGATGGTCGTCCGTTTGGGATCGCGGTTGGAGATCTCACCTCTGAGGTTCAGATCCGCCGAGGGCGGCGTGAACAGTTCGTAGCGCGATGGAATGCGCATGACGTTTTCCGCCTTGCCGTTGACGTTGCGAAGGCCGTTTCGCCGCCGCTCGCGCTCCAGCCGGTCCTGGAACGGAAAGTGCTCGCGTGTCACGATTTCCAAAGCCAGGTCGCTCTTGTTGATCTTGAGTGTCAGCGGCAGCAGCCGTTGCAAAAGATCGCTGCGCACGTAGATCTCATCGTCGAACAGAACCGCTTCGGTCGGTGCCACGTCGCTGCTTTTGCCCTCGACATTGGCGCGACCGTTTTTCAGATCGAGCAGAAAGCGGCGGTCAGGCCTCAGAAACCAACCCTCGGCCTGCCGCGCGGGCGGATCGACCAGAATCGAAAGATCGAGCAGCCGCGACAACTCTCCGAGCGGCAGGAACAAGCCTGCGCGCGAGGAATACGCCGACAAGGCGTCGGTCAACTCCACGCCGCCACTCGACACCGCGAAGAGGAGAAGATCGTCGTCGCCGAAAAGTGCGGCGGTGCTTGGCGACGTCGACGCCTCTGGAGAGGCTGGTGGTGTCTTGTTCGGTCCAGCCGTGGCATGCGCGATGGCAGCCGCCAGCAGGATGGCGGCGATCATGCCGGCCCTGCGGCTCATGGCACCGTCAGCACGGCTTTCGCTAATTCGACTCCCGGCTGGGTGTCGTCGTCGACCAGAACGACACGCAACTCAGCACCGCTGGGCGGAATTTTGCTCAGCGGAATCCGGATGGGCCGGCGCACGATCTCGGGATAGACGGCCAATCCCTGGACGGCGCCAATGACCTCGTCGCCCCGGCGCACTTCGATGTTGCCATAGACCGAACTCGCGCCGAGCCGCGCCAATTCCAGGGAAACGACGGCCACCCTCTGCTGTCCACTCGGCGCATGCTCCACCGCATAGCGCGGCCCTTCGAGAGCGGCATGCACGTCAGCTGCGCCTTGGCGCACGATCAACGGGATCGAGATGCTGAACGCAGGGACGACGCGCACAGCCAGCTGTCCCGCCGCCGGTTTCACGGCCGCCTCGGCCGTCAGCCCCACATCTTCGGGCGGAATGGCTGTGACCGTCAGATGCGTCCGGTATTCGCCTGACGCGAGATTGGCGGGCCGCAAGGCGCGCAGCCTGATCGTCTGGCTCTCGTTCGGCTGAAGCGTGACGCGCCGGGGCGTGTAGACCACGAACGTCTTGGCGGACTTGACGCGCGCGGCCACGCTCGCATCCGGAGAATTCTTGTCGGCATCGTCGATCGCTTCGATGCGACCGTCGGGCATCATGGCGCGATCGATGACGGCGATGCTGTAGGTCGCCGGCGCCGTGCCGCGGTTGAAGACATAGACGGTCGCGCCGCGGCCGTCCGGCCCGAACACGACGCGCTTGGGTGAAATGTTGATGTCGCCCGTCCCGACCCCCGCGAGCAAAGGTTTCGCGGCGGCGGCGCTTTGCTCGTCAGCGACGGCCGCAGGACTTGCGCCGAGGACAGCGAGGACAAGGGCGACACCGCATACTGCGCGCGAGGACGTGTTCAGTTGTAGCTCGCCGTGACCGCGAACGTGCCGCTATAGAGACCGGAATTCGTCGTGCTGAGCACGGTGATCTGTCCGCCGACCTTGACATCGAGCGTACCGCCGGCGCCGAACGTCCCGCTGAGCGTTTGCGAGCCGGTATTCAAGGTGTTGCCCGTCGTCGTGACAGTCAGTGTTCCGGTGGTGGTTTGATTGGTGATCGCAAATGTCGCCGGTACCGAAACCGTCACCGCGGCGGCACCTTCGCCGGCCACCGTGAAGTCCGACACGCCGAAGGCGCCGCCGCCGACATCGAGCGTTGTCGTGCGGGTGCCGCCTGTGTCGATGGTGACCGTTGCCGATCCACTTGTCGGTTCCACGACCGTGCCGAACTGGAGGTCCTGGTTCTTGGTCACGGTGATGGGACGAAGGATCGTCACTGTCGCCGTGCCGTTGGCGCTTGCTGCCAGCGCCGGCGCTGCCGCAACACTCATAAGAAGGGCGGCGAGAGCACACCCCGTCATCATTCTCATCTTCAGATCCCTGTCGAACGGCTTCCCGCCGAAACGTGCATGACGCCCATCCTTCGGGCGAATGCCGCGAGAGTCCTCTATCGACCAGCGCGGAACAACGCCCATCTGGGGGATAAGACAGACGAACTCAGCGGGACCGGTTAAGAGCCGGTCACAAATTCACATCGCTCGGAAACTCGACGCGTAAATTTACGTGTTCGATAAAAAATGGACTACGCCCCCATCATCACGCGGCCGCGCTCCACCCGGTTCGCGGAGAGTCCGGAGCGCCAGCGCCCGCTGATCAGCCCGAGCGACAGCACGATCAGGCAAAGCGCACCGGCGCCGACCAGCCCCAGCGTGATGGCATCGCCCGTGTTGAGCACCTGATAGGCGCGATAGGTCCCGCCGAAAATCGAATCGTGCGGCTCGACGAACGCAATCGCTTCGAGCACCGCCGACCAGATGACGCAGACGAGCACGACCCAGGACAATTGCCGCGACAGCCAGACGGCGCCGAGCCCGAACCCCAGGATGAGAAGGGCTGGAAAGACGCCGTCCTTCTCCACGAAGGGCATCGCGAACAACGGCATGGACGAAAGCAGGATCAGGAATGTGCGAAAGAGCAGCGCCGGCAGAGGATTGTGGAAGGCATGGGGATGACGCGCCGCCAGTCCGGTATGGACGGCGGCGGCTACGGAATCGTAATTCTCCGCCGTACAGAACAGAATCAGCGCGATGTGCCAGCCGTTGGAGAGCGAGATCGTGCGCCACAAGGGATGGAAATGCGCGTCGGCGACCGCATCCCATTCGATGCATTGCCGCGCGCTGGTCTCGGCGACGAGGCCGGCACCGGCGAGACCGAAGCGCTCGGCGAGCCAGCTGAACACGGAGAGCGCGCGCTGCACGATCCTCGGGCTCTTGTCGGCGACTTCGGCTTCGGCGAGCTCTGCATCGAGGGCGAAGCGCATGTGCAGACGGTTGCCGAAGATGAGGATCGCCACGACCATCGCGACGAGGAACGCCGCCGCGGTGAGCGACGCCGTCCACTCGACGATCGCTTCGATGCGCCAGCCTTGTCCCGTCATCGCCATGACGAACGAGAGCAGCGCGCCGACGATCGCGCCCGCCACCGCGAAGAGAAGCCCGAAATTGGCGAGCAGCACCGGATGGGTGGCGATTGGAATCGGCGCTTCCCAGCTCAGCGCCGGAACAGCGGGTGGCGCTGGCAGGGTCACGCCGGACGGCATCGGCACGGTCTTATTCTGCATGGGACGCGAACGCGCGGGACAGGAGCGTGGTTCCCTTGTGGGCGTGGACTTGGGCGCGCAGCATGATAGACGCGGGCCCCCTCAGCGGGAAGTTTTCTTCGGCGCACGATCGCCGAACCACCACACGATCGAGGTGACCGCTGCGAAGACGAGACTGTCGGCGACGTATGCGCGGTCGATGTCGCCTGGTGCCATCGCGAAGAACGCCGCCGAGAGAAACGTGGTCAGGCCAAGTGTGAGTGCGGGGCGGACCAGGGCGCGAACCGCATTGACCCAGGGATAAGAGCTTCCCACGGCCTCTTCGGCGCTGAGGCTCGCGCTCAGTCCGCTCCAGGAGCCCTGGCTTTCCGCAATGTGAATCTCCTGTTCGGTTTCGGCGGCCTTGGCCTGCATCTGCAGCTTCAGCAGATCGCTCTCGTGACTCCACTCGGCCACTTTTTCGGTGAAGGCCTGCTTGGCTTCGAAATAGCCGATAGCCTTGGTCGCAATGTTTCCGACGAGGCCGAACAGTCCGCCCGTGAGCGCCGATGCGCCTGTACCTAAGAGATCCCCAAGGATGTCCATTTGTCTTTGCTCCTTTTGCCATAGAACCAGTGCGCGGAATGCGCCCGGATATCGAGATGAAGAAAGCTCTGGCCGAAGCCAAAACCGGTGAAGCCGACCGCATGGGCGGCGGCGGCGAGCGCGCGCGGATCGTGCTGGCGAAGCGCGATGTCGAAGGCGAGCTTTTTGTGCAGCGACAAGGGTGCGCCGCCGACGCGGGCATTGTGCAGCAGGCAGCGATGGCCCGAATCGATGTGCAGCGGCGCGTTCATCGCCACGCGCAGCCGTTCGAGCGCATCGAGCGCATCGGGCCAGATATGGATCTCGCCGCAACAAGGGCAGGCGATTTCACCTGGCGCGAAGTGCGGCCAGCGCTCGAAATCCCAAGACTGGGACGGTTGCATGTCGTAACTCCAAAAAAAACCGGCGCACTGGCCGGGTGTCGTCGTGATGAAAAGCGATAGCTGCGCGCGCTACCGCGACTCGAGCGCCGCGACGCGCTTCAGGGTTTCGGCGAGCGTCGCCTTGAGCGTCGCATTCTCGTTTTCCATGGCCTCGATCCGGCGCTGGGCCGCGCTCAGAACCGCATGACCGATGTTGTGCAGGTCCTCGTGATACACGGCGAGAAGGCCGGTACCCGACGGCAGGTCATCCCAACCATCGACAAGCTCGGGCGCGAACGCGCCGAACCGCGCCTGAATGTCCTGGGCGATAAAGCCATAGTTCCAGTCGTCGTGAGTCTGGTCATGATACTTGAAGCGCGACCAGCAAATGTCGCGATGCGCCGACCACAGCTGCGAAGCCAACCCGTCCAATTGTTCGATGACGGGTTTCACGCGAACGTCGGACAGATTCACATTGTTGGCGCTGAAATTGGCGATGCCGCCGTTCGACCGGAGTTGGACGCGCGTCGCCCCGGTATCGACGCAAGCGAGGAAGTTGTTGCCGGTTCCATTCGGTGCGGCGGACGAATACGTCACCGTCGCGCCCGCCGGCGCCGTCGGATGGGCGTTGATGAAGTCGATGGTCGGGTTTGTCGAAGTCGCGGTGGCACAGTGATTGCCGTTGAGAGTCGACGTTCGGCCGATGAACACGCTTCCGCCAATGGGGTTGAGCGAAAGGGGAAAGACTTGCGCCTGGCCGCTGCGGTTATCCATCGCCTGCAGCCACATGGAGAATGGCGAGGCTTGGAAATTGCCGATGTTCAGGCCGACATTGTTGTTGACGGCGCTGATTTGCACGACGCCCTTGTCTGTCGCAGTCGGACCGGTCGCGCTCATGGCGCCGCCGAGTTCGAGCAGTGCGAGCGGGCTCGCCCGGTTCACGCCGAGATTGGCCGTGAAATTTCCGCTCTGCGCCGTCAGCGTCCCGGTGAAGGTCGGACTTCCG
>Ga0157370_10004694_pt1 | contig 15578 bp, 21 predicted proteins | sample C35metaG_FD_113463 | JGI IMG/M metagenome (GOLD analysis project Ga0157370, IMG submission 113463) | Corn rhizosphere microbial communities from Kellogg Biological Station, Michigan, USA - C3-5 metaG | ecosystem: Host-associated > Plants > Roots > Rhizosphere > Soil | place: USA: Michigan...
AGCTCCATCACGCGGCGTTGCGCTCAATCTGGCGCACCGGCTCAGTCCGGTCCGGTGAGACACTCACGGGAATCGTGCGGGGCTTTTCGGCCTCCGGGATTTCCCGTGCAAGGTCAATCGACAGCAGGCCGTGCTCAAGGGTCGCTCCGGTGACCTCGGTGTGCTCGGCAAGCTGGAACCGGCGGCTGAACACGCGACGTGGGATACCCTGGTGGAGATATTCGCCCTCCGGTTCCCCCTTGCGCTCACCACTGACGATGAGCTCACGCTTGTGCTGGGTGACCGCCACCTCGTCCTCCCGGAATCCTGGGACGGCGACCGATAAACGGAGGCGGTTGTCTGACAGGCGGAGAGAATCGAAGGGTGGGAAATCGTCGCCTTGGCGTTGCGCCGCTGCCTCAATGAGGTCAAAGACACGGTCAAGGCCGCTAGTGGGCTGGTAGATGGGGCTGAAAGTGAGAGTACGCATGGCAAATCCTCCGAGCGTGCAAGGAGATGGAATGGTGCTCGCCTGTCGTCCAGGCTAGGCCGGGTTGCCCCGGCGAATCTCCAGATAGGGATGCGAAGACAGAGTTCAAGGGGCTGGATTCAGCAACTGTTTTGACGTCCATGTGCCGTCGCGCGAAGCGCGGAGAGTTTGTCCGCGAAGACCTTAATGATGCGCGCATCCCGTCCGATCCCGTCGCGATCGGGCGCTGTCGCACCAGTGCGCACCGAGCGGGCCGGTGTCTCGGTTCGCGTGCTCCGCGCTTCCGATGGCTCCGTGGTCTCGTTCTTTAGTGACCGGTACATAGCGAACAACCTCAGCACACCAGACGCCATCCTTGAAGCCATGGCTAAGAAGGTCGCCAAAGCCATGTGACAGGGGCTCGGGACGCCTGAATATTTCCCTGTTGTTTATTGATGCCCGTTGTTCTCAGTCGAGTTGATTGGTTTGATATTCAAGCAACGTGACTGACCCGCCGGAATGCCCGTACGGCCGCCTATGGACCACTAATCACAAGGGATGGCTGATTTCCGCATGGGGTAGCTAGGGCCGTGACTGTAAATCTCTGTTCTTTGCAATAGAGGATATCTCGCGCCCTTAGCCTCCCTTGCACTACCTGCTACGGGGAATACCTCCTTACCCACTACCTTACCCACTACCACCCTACCGGGTCACCCCTAGTTGCCTTGTGGTGTACCCCTTACAGTGCGATTTTGGGCCATTCGCCAAAGGTAGCGGCACCGAACGCAGACCGTAGGCCGTAGGCCATCCAGCCATCACTACTTTAGTGATCGATGCGGTTGCAAGCCCAACCGAAACCATCTGGGTTATTCCTGGGTTTCGGGTGATTGCATGGTGCTGCTAGGGTGCTACGCCTGGCAACGTCTATTTACCTCTACTTTACCCATCGAGCACCATCCTAGCTGAGATTAGAACCGGAAGCTCACGCATGAATGAACCCTTGGTTGTTGGCTCGCACTGGGCCGTTTTCTCCATTAAGCACGACCCTGCTGGGTGGAAGGCCTCGTGGGCCGTTTACCCCACACGTGAAAAGGCGCTCCAAACAGAGATGCCTGAGAGTCAGGGGTCGCTGGTGTCCGGCTCGACTGCAGTGTTCGACACCCAGGACGAGGCGATGGCGCGGGCGACGCACGACGCGGGGCGGACCGAGGCGGTGATTGGCGGGACTTACCGAGACTGAGTCGGATAAGGCCAAGTTGATGGACCAAGCTTGTGCGGTCACTATGGGCGTCATTCGCGAAGTCAGGTCGTCGTAGTGCTCAAATTCATCACAGGCACACTCGGAGAGTTTAGTTACCGTGCAACCTGGGGGCGGGGAGCCCTTGGGATTGTGATCTGGGAAGGGACGGTATATCGAGCAGATCGCCTCGTAGGTGGACCCAGCGGACAACTGACAGCTGGTGATGAGGATTCGGCCGATCTTGAGGTGCGGAAAGCCCTGGAGGCGGCGATTCTGGGCCAACGCCAGTTCTGGCAATAGACGGGGATAGCGTAAATGCGGAGCGACCTGACCTTGGTTGATGAGCGAGGCCGTCAAATCCTCGTCACCGTCAGCTTCGAACCGACCGGCCATGGGCTTCAGTGGCTGGCGCAATTCGCCGGTACAACCCATTCCACCGGCGAGCTTGCGGGCACGGCTTCCGATGAGGCGAACATTCCCAGCGCGGTCCAAGCAGCGATCCTTCAGGCTGGAGCGCTGGCGAAGGGCGGCAGACGTGCGTAAGGGCCACCGCCGATTGCGGCGATAAATCGATGCGGGCACCATCGGCGCACTGAAAAGGATGGGGTGTTCAAGCATGGAGAATCTCAGCTTTTATTCGGAAGATGCATGTGTAGTGATCACGCCTCGGTAATCCTTCGAACTTAGCGGGACCACAGCGCGCTCTCGTCTGAATCCCGGTTCAACTCGCCGGACCGGCGCCGAGCGTGGTTGCGAAGGTGAAGTCCGACCCAGGGTAATGTTCTTTGACGCACTAACCTCCCGATCCGCGAACGTCCAAATCTCGCCGGTTTCCGTAATGAAGACCGTCCATTACAGGTCCGACTCGGGACCGTAGTCGATCAGGAAGTGGGCAAAGCCCTCGCCCTTCGGGATGTTGAGCGGCACTGGTGGATTAAGTTGCAGCCAGGGGTCATCCGCCCTTCTGCGTATGGTTGTCCTCCCCGGTGCCATCGACCGGGTCGCCTGAGGCATCGGTATCCCTGGGCCTCGTAGGATTACGCGGGTTCTCGGGGACATCTTTTTGTCCAGGATGCTTTTCTTGGGCGTTCTTTTCGTTTGCCATGCGCCGCTCCTATCAGCCGTGAATATCAGGGTCGCTGTCACCCGGATCCGAGTTCGGCGGCGGGGGATCGTCGATCGGCCGATCACCCCTATCCGGTTCCTCTCGTGGCTTGTTGCCAGGAGGTGCGTCTGTCGAGGGCGGCTGCCTGCTTGGAGAGGTCGGATCGCCAGTCGGCTTTTGGTTTTCGCGCGCATCGTCTGTCATGCTCGTTCTCCGGTCGGGGACTACCACCCTCCACCCCTTCCCGTGACGATGAGCACCCGATAGCGTTGAGTCGACGTGAGGTCATCACGCACGTGACGACGGTGACGCGTCGCGAGCCATGAGAGCCTTCGGCCAGAAACTGGCTGCATGAAATCGTTCCGATCCTCCAAGCGCGCGTGGCGAATTGGCACCGCTGGCAACACCAGCTCCGGCGGCCCCGGCTAACCCAGTTAGAGGTGTTCTGTGGGGCGTCAGCGAAAGGTTAATAGCACACCCGGTTCACTTTGCGGGCGTGTGGTAAACGGATGACCGACCGCAAAGGCCCTGCCTCTGAGGCAGCGGAACTCGTGGCCGATGCCGCGGCTTTGGGTGATGCGATGCTCGCGTACGATGTCGACGAAGCGCGCTTTTTGACACATCGGATTGCTGTGTACGCCGTGGTAGCTAGGCTGCCGGATATTGCCATTGCCGCGGAACAGCTGCTGGCCGCGCTGGGTCCCACCGGGACTGCGCCTGGTACAGGCTACGGCACCCAACTGCTCGCTCCTGCCGACGCCCTCCGCCGGACAGGTAACGTCCCACGGCCGCCGGTCGGCTAGTCGAGCGGCACAACGATATGGCGTTGCTCGACCTCGCCGATACCTCCACGTAGCGGGCTCTGGTGCCTAAAGCGAGAGCCGCGCGGCCGCGTGATTCGCCGAGCGAAAGGTTCTCTACGGCCTATTCACCGGAGACACGTAATTTACTGTCTCCGATCACCGCTTCGAAGGGGAGATGGGTGGAAACTCGGTCACTCGTCATGCTGGCGACAGACCTAAAACATGAGGCCATTGAGATGAACCGCGCCGCGACCGCTGGTGATTTCGACGGAGCGCGATTCTGGGCCTCAAGCATCGCAGCGAAGGCCGCGGACGCTCGGCTCCCGGAGATACAAACGGCGGCACTTCGTGTCCTCTTGTATCTCGGGCCTATCGATACGCCACCTACGCCTGGATTCGGGAAGGCGATGGTGCATCTCGCGGACCTCTTGGTCGGCATCGTATGCGGCGCGAAAGCCGGTGAGTAGCCAGCACGATGTCAAGGTCGGGATCATCACGGAATAATCGGTTCGACCAGTGCGGTCCCCTCGCTCCCTAAGCGCCCCCCAGCCTTGGATGCGGGGTGGTCAAGCTTTGCCTCGGGAGCCACGGCGAAGACGCGCTCAGCATCCCCTGGTGTCCGCGTACATTGCGCGGACACACCGCGGACGTCTATTCGCATCGCCTCGCCCGGCAACGGCTCAAATCTGGCTGGCATGGGGTTTGCGTTCGTTGTGGTGGCCTCGAAGCACAGTGCGTCGGGCATCGCCAAGGAATAAGACATTTTGAGACAGCCGTTGCAGCCGTTACACACGCCACGGAGCCTGCCTTCCAGTTTGCTAAGCCGGCTAGGGCGAGCTTTCGTCATCTTGGCTATTTCGCCACCACTCCTCGCGCAGCCGGCATCATCCAACGTCATCGACACTGCGTCGGTCCCGTCTTGGCGCGAGAGCCTCACGCCTCCGGATGACACGGGCGTGACGGTCGAGAACCGGACGATTCGCCAAATTGTCCACCTCGGCCCAGGCGGCAACGCGTGGCGCATACGCCTTTCGAACGCGTATGGCGACAAGCCCCTGTATTTCGACCGGGTGACACTTGCGAAACGAGCAAAGGGGAGTACAAATGTAGAGGGGTCGACGCGCCCTGTGACGTTTGAAGGCCGTCAGGATGTGACCATTGCACCTGGTACAGAGGTCGTAAGCGACACGGTGGCCCTTCCCGCGACTTCGCAAACGGACCTGGCGATAAGTATCTATGTGGCGAAGTCGACACCCGTCACAACCGTTCACGCGCGGCAGCGCAATGCCATTTATCTTGCCGAAGGCGATGTGGCTGACAAGAATACGTTGAACGAGTTGCCCCTGCCCAAGAAGATGGATAAGACTCTATGGCTCTCCGGCGTGGACGCGGCATCCACGGGCACGGTGCCGACTATCGTCGCGTTCGGTGATTCCATCTCTGACGGCACAGGCACTCCGGCCGACGAGAATGCATCATGGCCCGACGTGCTCTACGGCCGCCTTGCTAACGCCGGCATGAGACATGCCGTCGTAAATGCAGGCATCGCGGGAAACCGCCTTGCCCGGCAAGGCGTGGCACCGCGTTTTGGAAGCGCCGGCCTAACGCGTTTTGAACGCGATGTGTTAGCTCAGCCAGGCGCGACGGCCGTCATAGTCCAGCTTGGAATAAACGACATCGGATTCAGTGGCATGGTCGATCCGCAAGACGACGTTGTTTCAGTAAAGGATATCGAAGATGGACTTGCCCAACTAGCCAAGCGCGCGCATGCCAACTGCCTGAAGGCCTACATCACGACCCTAACCCCATTCGCGCTCACGACAATCGAGGGGTATTACTCGGACAGCAAGGAAACAACACGCCAAGCTGTGAATGCGTGGATTAGGCGCCAGAACATTTTTGATGGGGTGGCCGACATCGATATGGCGTTGCGAGACCCTGCGCAACCGAATCAACTATTGCCGGCAAACGATTCGGGAGATCACCTCCATCCCAATGCGCAAGGTGCGAAAGCCATTGCAAACGCCATACCTCTGAGCTGGTTCAAGTAGTTGAGAAAACAGATCCCCTGCCCAGAAGAGCAGGTGGGTCTACGGCAATATGGTAAGCGTGGGCAGGCGAGCATACGCCGGGTCGGTCTCACGCGGTGGGACATGCTGGGCGCTGTGCTCACGCTATGGGTCCTATCGACGAAGATGCTGCCCTCCGCTTCGCCCAGCTCTGCGCTGATGCCATAGCAATGAACGATGCTGCCCTGGTCAGCGATTCCGACGAGGCCCGCTTCAGGGCACGCATGATCGCGGACTGGGCCCTCGATATGGGCCGCGCCACCGCCGCCGGTACCGCCTCGCATATCGAGCGCTTCCTCGGTCCGTGCCGCGCGGAGCCCGGCCAAAGGTATGTCAACGTCATGCGGCGGCTGGCCAAGCTCATGACGGGTGGCCACGCCTTAGGCCCCCGGTTCAAGCGCCGCAGCACGGTCGGAAAGGTCTGCATTCTGAGCCTTTAGGGCCTTGATGCACTCCACGAACAGGGCCGACGAGGCCGCATCGTTCACGCCGAGGATGTCGTCGATGACCCGGAAGAGCGCAGCAAGGTCCATCGGAAGAACCGGTAGCCAGAGGCGGTGCTGGGCATCGATCGTACGGGAGTTCACTCAATGCAGGCGCCGAACCTTGATCGCCGTTGTGATACGGCTATCGGGTGCACGACGTTTGGCGGCATCCTCGGCCAAGTCAGAGAAGTGCAATGTTCCGTCCGAATCCATCGTGGTACAGCCTACGGGCGGAAGATCCGCAAAAGGCTCGACGCTCTTGTTAATGGCTTCATCACCGAGCGTCATGTCATCGAGGACGCGGGTGGAAATTCGAGACCACGGACCCTCAAGCGGGCCGAAACACTGTGACTTACCGTCAGGGCTAAGTTCCAGTGGATCGGAGTGCACGTGGAGCGGCGCTCCATTCGGTGCCTTCACGACCTTGCCAACAAGAACGATGTCGGGAGCGACAGGAGCGGTTACCGATGGCTTGCCGTCAAGGACACAACAACCTTTGCCTGACGTCACGTCCATCACGATAAGGCCATGCTTGCCTGCGTCCGTGAGATACGCCAAATGCCCCTTCCCCGGGAGATAGTCGACATAGCGCCCCGGACGCGCGAGCGCACCGTCCTAATTAATGACCTGAGCGACCTTGTTGGTAGTGAGGTCGATACGCACAAGCTTGGCGCCTTTGGGCAATGGGTAGTCAACGAAGTCGGGGCCGCCGGTACGGCGACGCCGGCGAACGCCAGCAACATGTGGCGAACTGAGCTATTCGGTCCGCGCTAACTCCTGTTCAAGGAAGGGGGCGGTTCGGCTGCCAGAGGTTCGGGCCACCTGCTGAGGAGAACCCGCCACCACGATGTTGCCGCCGGCGGCGCCCGCGCCCGGCCCCACATCGATAATCCAGTCGGCCTGGGCCACCGCGCGCATGTCGTGCTCGATCATCACGACCGTATTGCCGGCATCGACCAGGCGCTGCAACTGCACCAGCAGCCGATCGGCATCCGACGCATGCAGCCCGGTGGTCGGCTCGTCGAGCACGTACAGGCTTCGGCCGCGTTGAGCACGTTGCAGCTCAGTGGCCAGCTTGATGCGCTGCGCCTCTCCCCCCGATAGTTCAGTGGCGGGCTGCCCCAGACGCAAGTAACCCAGACCAATTTCCTGCAGCAGTTTTAGTGGCCTTGCCACCACGTCCTCACCCGCAAAGAATGCGCTGGCTTCGTCTACTGTCATCTGCAGTACCTCGGCGATGTTGCGCCCGTTCCATTGCACCTTCAGCGTGGCCTCGTTGTAGCGCGCTCCGTGGCACGTCGGGCATGGTGCGTACACGCTTGGCATGAACAGCAGCTCCACGCTGACGAAGCCCTCGCCCTCGCAGGTCTCGCAGCGCCCTTTGGCAACGTTGAACGAGAACCGTCCGGCATCATACCGGCGGCGTCGAGCATCCGGCGTGGCAGCGAACAGCTTGCGTACATGGTCGAACAGGCCGGTGTAAGTGACCAGGTTAGACCGGGGCGTGCGCCCGATCGGCTTCTGGTCCACCTGCACCAAGCGCTGTATGGCCTCCACGTCGCCCGCCAGATGGCCACCGGTCGCCTCAATCACTGCCGGCCCCTCACCGGTGGCGCTTTCGGTCGCCTCGTCTTCCGGCTCATGGCCCAGATGCAGCAGTACCAGTTCCGGCAAAGCCTGCGCGACGAGGCTGGACTTGCCGGAGCCGGAGATGCCGGTGACGGCCGTCAGCACGCCCAGCGGAATGCGTGCATCCACGCCATGCAGATTGTGGCGATGGATGCCCTGCAGCTTCAGCCAGCCAGTCGCTTCGCGTGCTCGGCTTCCCGGTGGGGAAATTTCGCCGAACAGATAGCGGGCGGTGTGAGATTCGGCAACCTTGCGCAGGCCATCCGGCTCGCCACTGTATAGCACGCGACCGCCCCGCTCCCCGGCGTCTGGCCCGACATCCACTAGCCATTGCGCGCGGCGCATCAGCTCCAGATCGTGCTCGACCACGAATACCGAGTTGCCGGCGTCGCGCAGTCGATCGAGCGCGTCGTACAGGGCCTGACTGTCGGAGGGGTGCAGCCCCGCCGAAGGCTCGTCGAGGACGTACACCACGCCGAACAGCAGGGAACTCAATTGCGTAGCCAGCCGCAGGCGTTGCAACTCGCCGGCCGAAAGCGTCGGCGTAGCCCGGTCCAGCGTCAGGTAGCCAAGGCCCAGCCCGCGCAGTTGGCGCAGACGTGCCGTCACACCACCGGCCAAACGCTGTGCGGCAAGGCGCTTTTCTTCGGACAGCGCGGACGTACGGCGCACGTCGGGCGACGCCGCATGGACGGCCCGGCCGGAGGCCGCGCGTTGGGCACGGTCGCGCCGGGTCACTTTCTTGTCCGTAGCCGCCCCCGCTGCATGGGCGCGAAAATCGCCTTTGGCAATGGGTTCGAGCAATGCCGCCAACTGGTCCAGCGGCATCTGCATGAACGCGCCGATGTCCACGCCGGCGAAAGTGACCGACAGCGCCTCGGGCTTCAACCGCTTTCCATGGCAGGCGGGGCAAGGCTTACCCTCCATGAAGCGGGACACGCGCTTTCTCATCAGCGCGCTCTGGGTATTGGCAAAGGTGTGCAGTACATACCGCCGGGCGCCGGTGAACGTGCCCATGTAGCTTGGCTCCATCTTGCGCTTGAGCGCGGTGCGGGTCTCGGCGGGCGTGAAGCCCGCGTACACCGGCGCAGTCGGTGCTTCCTCCGTGAACAGAATCCAGTCGCGATCCTTCTTCGGCAGGTCCTTCCAGGGCCGGTCAATGTCATAGCCCATACTGACCAGGATGTCGCGCAGATTCTGGCCTTGCCAGGCGGGGGGCCAGGAGGCGATCGCCCGCTCGCGAATGCTCAAGGAGGGATCGGGCACCATGATGGCCTCGGTCACTTCATACACGTAGCCCAAGCCATGGCAGGTCGGGCAAGCCCCCTGCGGCGTGTTGGGTGAGAAATCCTCGGCGTAGAGCATGGGCTGGTTGGCCGGGTAGGTGCCCGCGCGCGAGTACATCATGCGCACCAGGCTGGACAGGGTGGTTACACTGCCCACGGAGGAACGCGCGTTGCTGGAGCCCCGCTGCTGCTGTAGCGCCACCGCCGGCGGAAGGCCGTCGATCGCATCGACGTCCGGCACGCCAGCCTGGTCGATCAACCGCCGCGCATAGGGTGCCACCGACTCGAAGTAACGTCGCTGGGCCTCGGCATAAATGGTACCGAAAGCCAGCGAGGACTTCCCAGAGCCAGAGACACCCGAGAAAACCACCAGCGCGTTACGCGGGATGGCGACATCCACTTCTTTGAGGTTGTTTTCGCGCGCCCCGTGCACGTGCACGAAGCCGCTAGCGGCGGCTGTACATGAGGATTCGCCGAAAGAAGAGTCTGACATGTTCTTATCCTGTAGCCCGTGAGGTAGCGATGGGTCGATTTCGGGAGAGGTGGGTCAAGCATCCGGGGTTGGTGGCATCGCGTCATCGAGTGAACGCAGCCAAGCAGGCCCTTCTCCCAGCCTGGGTTCAGCGGCCCTGCCCGTTGGTTGATACCAATCTGGCCGCACTACGCCCTCGGGAAATTAGGTTAGCCCAGCGGCATAGCCGTGCGGCTCGTCAAGGCCCTATCGGCAGCCTTCGTGATACCCCATCTGTTTCATAAGTTCCGTTGGCGCGTTGCGAAGATGCAGGGGTACAGGCTGGGAACCGCTGCGCTTGACGAATGTCTTGGCCTGATCCCAGGCAGCGCAGGCGGCATTCGACTTGGGGGCCCGAGCGAGGTAAGTCACCGCCTGGGCCAGCGGCATCTCGCCTTCGGGTGAACCCAGCCTGTCGTGGGTCAGCGTGGCATTGAGTGCCAATTGCAGCGCCTGCGGATCGGCATTGCCGATGTCTTCGCTGGCCGCCACTACCATGCGGCGGGTCACTGCCTCAAGGAGCCAACGTGCTCGAGACGAGCAGCCCTCGTGAACGACGATATCGATAGTCGATCTGCCTCCTGATGTAGGTCAATTCACACCGTTCACCGGCGCCCGCATCCAGTGCATAAGGAGCCTCGAATCACCTTCAAACCGCACAAAAATTGACCCCGACGGCCAAGTCTCGTCGCGCGGAAAGCGCCTCACTCATCTGGATGCGCCCTATGCCTTCCTCTCTAAGCGACACCTAAGGTTGGGCAGGATATAGTGCAGCGCGTCGAGTGTGCTTTCGCCGGCTGCGCGTTCTTGTGGGCGCCGACCATTGCTGCTGTGCGCTGCGAGCTTGGACGATGACGATTGCGCTGCGGAAGCCGCGCGACTTGTCGCAATCGGTCCGTCGCGCACGACGACTTGGCGGTTTGTTTTTTGGGGATGCTCATGGGGGAAGGTAAAGCGATTCGTCTGCACCTCGTGCACCGGTGGCCGGACGCGATGCTCCACTCGGCGACGCAAGACGGACTCATCGTCGCCAATGAAAACGGAGTGCTCGTGTGGTGCAATCGGGCCGCTCACACGCTCCTGGGTGGCGTGCGCCTGGGGGCCGCGATCTCAGACTACAGTGCGTTACATCGCCTCTTCACGCTTGAGGGTCGCCCCTACCCGTCCGACGACTTGCCCTTAGCGCGTGCCATATTGCACGGTGAAAGCTGCGAAGCGGTCACGCTGAAGGTTCGCGCACCTGATGGCTGCTGGACGACCCTGATGGCAGCGGCGCATCCGCTCGGTAGCCGGCGTTCGCCGAAGGGAGCGATCGTTCTGTTTCGAGCCATGGCCGAAGTCCCTTGACCGGTAAGCCTCTGTAAAGCTACGTGACCGCAGTCCGCCTGCCGACTCGCACACGGGCTGCGTCACGGCCGGCAGGCGCTGCCGACATTTACGGCCAGCCTTGCTCGCGCGGGCAACCGATCGAGCAAAAGCCCGCGTTCTCAGAATCCAGAATCCTTGTCGTGTACCCCTCACCTTGGCAGCTTCGACCCATAGCGTGTCGTTTTACCCTAGCTATGACATCGCGCGTGATCGACTGCGGTGCTCAGCAACGTCTGCGCGCAATTCACAGACTATGGTGCGCTCAGGTGTGTACTGATTTCGCCGTGGTCATCGCTCGGCGTCTTCCGCGCCTCTAGGCGTCACTCCTAGCAGTGTCGCCCGGCGATGGAGTTCAGCCATAAATGCGGAGTCGCCAAGCGCGGAGGCCGAAGGCGCTTCGTCTTTTAACGCGCGGCGTGGACCAAGATAAAGGTAACCATCGACCATCGTGGTGAAGCGTCGCTCCCCGCGTTGCAACACAGTCCGCACATTCCTCCCGCCACTCTTCTTCGGCGTGAAGACTGTAACGTACGAGGAGCCGCTTTCGGTGTCGAGCACGTCTGCTAGCCACGTGCCTTTCAGGCCGCTGATAAGCGTGGGAACCTTCCAACCGGCCATCCTCGATTCGAACCGATCGTTCAAGGGCTCGTAGGGAGTTCCTATCCCGAACCCGTCGTGATCTGCGATAACCCACGTAACTCCGGGGAATCGCTCCTCATAGATGGCCACAGCACTCGGCTCATCGTTGCCGGATCTGGCCTGATGAAAAAGATGAGCGGTGCCAAAAAGCAATAGTGCTTTCCTGTGCCGAGACAAGACCTGCTCTTCGATTATTGATGCGATTGAAGCATCACGATCATCGGGTGCCTGCTGTAGGTCATCGCGGTTGTGGATTGTTTCCCATTCGATTGGAACGTCCGTAGCCAGGACACGGATCCTTTTGCCAGGTGGCAGTCTCAGATTAACTTGGCGAAGCATTGGGAACAGGCGCTCGTAGAAACTAGAAAGCCCACACATGCTCTGCGAAGTGTTGCGCCAAACTTTCCGAAGGTCTGCCTCCGGAATGCTTTCCCCGGCCATGTACCGGTCCAATGTTGCCTGGTATAGCGAATTACCGCATTCCACGGCAACGTCGTTGACACCGCCGGGAAACCGTGGGTCCGAAACCAGCTTTAGGATGAAGTCGTCGAGATTCTTATTCCCATGCCCTGCGCCCATGCCCACTAATTGATGCGACTTGAACGCAGCAAACATTGCGGTGAAGGCGTCTTCGGCTATGGGTTCCGTCCCAGACGGGGAGAACTTGCCAGTGAGGTCGACCTTCGCGGGCGCGGGCGGCGGCGGCGGGGCTTGACCGGAAGCCGCCGTTGTCGCCAGGGCGAGGATCGCTGAGCAGCAGTAGAGGCGGAGTCCGATTTGCATGAGATCGCGCCGGGTCGATAGGTCTGGTGAGACGTTACTACAACCACGTGAGTAGGGAGGGGATATCAGGCTCATCTAAACTGACCCAAACGCCGCGGTCCGACTGATCCATAGTTGGTACCGAGAGGATGGAGCCATAGTCTGAGCAAACTGCACGTACTTTGGCTCGATCACCAGGACACGCCCACCTAACAGGCGAGGCTCTTCGGTTGTGCGCCACCCAACCATCGGGCGCGAAAATCTCGCGGCACAAGCACATGTGAGGACTGCCCAGGCTGAGCCAAAGGTGTTCGATCATCGTTACGCCCGAGAGAAATGGTCAAGAAGCCATCGCGCCGCCGGGCCGGGTAATCGGTCGGCCATGTATACAGCCTGGAACGGCATCATTCCGGCAGAGGGTCCTTCAAGCGTGATACGGACCAGTCGACCCTCCTCGATGTCCGACTTCACCATCCACAAGGGCATATGACCCCAGCCGAGGCCAGCGCGTAGCAGCGCGTGCTTTGCGCCCATGTCAGCCAGGCGCCAGACGTTCTTCGCCTGTACTCCGTAATCAGTACCGTCCGTCATGGACGAGCGATCGCTGAGCACCAGTTGGGTTTCGTCGAGGATGCTGTGCAGGGCGCCGAGTCGCTGCATATTGACGCCAGCCTGCCGAATCCTCGCCTCCATCTCGCTCGCTGTGAGGGCGTGGATGTCCCGCCCTGGGACGGGCGGCGGGCCGGCCACAGCTCCCGATTAACTCGACCTTCTTCCCATTGGCGCAGGGAGCATCCTGGAAGACGGTAGCTCCGCCGACCGAGCATTTATAAACGTCGCCGGCGTAGGACGACGCGGCCACGGCGAAGGCAAGCGCGAAAGAAAAGCGGACTGACTGCCATTGCTGCATATCAAGCCTTCCTATAGCCGGGTCGCAAGTTATCGCGATCCTAGCTACGGCCGGCCGGGCTGCCGAGCCAGACGCTCGAACTAGCTGACAGAGACCACGTGACTGCTAATCAGGGGGTCGTTGGTTCGAGTCGAACTTCGGGCGCCAGAGATGTCAAGGCCTTGCAGCAATGCAGGGCCTTTTCTTTTGGGCCGCGTGTAAATTTGTGTGTAAAAATACCGTCCCGTTCCGGTCGCGATCCATGAGAACGGGTGATCAGAAAATGACGACATGAACTCTTTCCGATCCTCCCAGCGCGCATGGCGCAATGGCACCTCCGGAAACACCAGCTCCGGCGGCCCGGGTTACCTCTTCTGCGAGCGGCACCGCGAACGGTAAGCGCAAAGGCCTAAACCTGGTGTGGAAGGATCTGCTGTCGGGCGATACCGGGCTCGCGGCGGCGCTGCAGGCGTCGCTAATTGCCCAAGTAGCTGGTGGACGACGGAAGCGACCTCGCAGCTTTGGTTCCGGTTCGTCAACCGGGCTTGCCGACGCTTCCCCGTGCTTGTGCCGACAGGGCCCGGGATCTCCAGCGCATTAGTGGCGTCACGCTCACTCCGTGCAGCAGAATGCTGAGCGCCACCACTGTGATGACGATGCCCTCCAGCGGGGCGCGCAAATCACCGGTCAATCCGTGGCCGACAGCAAAGGCCAGGTAATTGAGGCTGCCGAGCCCGCGAATGCCGAACCAGCCAATGAGGACCCGCCGTTGCCAGGGGACGGGGCTGCCGATCGTCGCTACCCACACCGCCAGCGGCCGGATGACAAGCATCAGTGCCATCGCCACCAGCACGCCTGCCCAGCTGAGCGCCGGCACTGCCGCCACGCCGACGGCGAGGACCAGGGCTGCCGCGATGAGACGCTCGACAGTCTCCCCGAACGACAGTGCGTCGGAGACGACCCAGCCCACGGCCTGGCCCGGGTGCTCGATGGCCGCTCCCGCCCGCTCGTTGGGATTGACCCGTGTCTCCGCCGGAGCCTGGTCAACCGGGTCCCTTTCACCGTCTTCCTGCGTGTCTCGGCTCACATGGAGCTCGACGCGCCGCAATCCGACGCCTGCGGCGAAGGCCGCGAGGAAGCCCGAGGCATGGACGGCTTCGGCCAGCGCGTACACACCGATCATGATGCCCAATGCGAGAAAGTCACTGGGCGCCACGTCGCGCGTGGCTTGACGCAGGTGCGTGCCCAGACGCCCAAGGCCCCACCCTCCCAGGACGCCGATGCCGACGCCGCCTGCCAGATTCCACAGGACATCGACCGTCAACCAGTTCGCCCAAACATTGGCAAGGGTTGCCCCAGGGGACGCCATTGCCAAGGCGAGCATCAGGATGGGCAATCCTGTGGCATCGTTCATGCCCGCTTCGCCCGAAATCACCACCCGCAGGGCGTCATCGTCCCGGGCGTCATCGACCGAGACCAGGGACGCCAGGACCGGGTCGGTCGGGCATACCATCGCCGCCAGCGCGAGCGCCCATGGCAGCGGCCAACCCAGTCCATGAACGCCAAGGAGCAACATCCCAAGCACGGTGAGGACCATGGCCGTCAACGCAAGGCGAATCGCCATTCGCCACCCACCGTCGCGAAAACGCAACCTCAGCTTGAGTCCGGTGATGAACAGTGAGACGACCATGGCTGCCTCGGACGCCACCCGAAGCCAATGAACATGATCTGCCGTGAGCGGCAAACGGGTCAGGGCAAGCACCCCGGGGCCCACCACGACGCCGGCGAGGAGGTAGATGGCGAATGTCGTAACTGGCCCGCGATGGATCCACCCCGACAGGAACGAGGTCAGCAGCAGGAGCGCTGCGGCAAAGAGGAGCCATCCCAACGTCGGCATGGCCCTATGGTCCCCGTGGTCCGGTCAAGGCCCCGCGAACAGCAGTAGGCCGCCTTTCAATGGGCGAATTCCCCCTACAAGCGGATCTCGCCCTCATCCATGCCTTCCCACCACGTGATGCGCCGGGCGTGGACCTTCAGCATCACGATGCCGGGCGTGTCGACCCCTTGTTCGAACCAACGGTCGAGCTCCGTGTGCCAATGTTCGCGCATCACTGCCTTGTCGCGAACAAGCTCACCACGACCCTCGACCGCCACAAACAGTGGCGGCTTCCCAAGCAGGGACTTCGCACCGGTAAATGACAAGGCGACGGCTGGGTTGGCTTCAATCTCGCCAACAAAGTGCGTGCCCTCATAGCCGAAGAAATAACTGTCACCGTCGTACTCGACATCGCCATTGTTGCTCATCGGACGACCTGCAATCTCGCCGTTGGCAGCGTGGGTCTGG
>Ga0157370_10004696_pt1 | contig 15575 bp, 8 predicted proteins | sample C35metaG_FD_113463 | JGI IMG/M metagenome (GOLD analysis project Ga0157370, IMG submission 113463) | Corn rhizosphere microbial communities from Kellogg Biological Station, Michigan, USA - C3-5 metaG | ecosystem: Host-associated > Plants > Roots > Rhizosphere > Soil | place: USA: Michigan...
GCGCTACATTAATTGGTGAAGTTTTAATAGTATTCGAAGCTTTATGTGCATCGTAGTCCAGTGCTACAATACATAATTTTAAGATTTCGGCAATAACACAGCCAAGCTCAGAATAATTTGAAAGTTTAATTTGTGCTGCGTAGCTTCCCGTATTGTCATTAGACGGTTTTAAAGTACTGAGGTTTCTGGCAGTTAACTTTTTTAAGTATGCTAATTTTTTAATTTCATTGGTTTCCATAATACGATTTTTAGATTCTAAATTGTTTCGTTTTTGTTGTATACAAGTTGTTTTTTTTAGATTTATTTTTTCATATACGATAATATGATAAAGTAAAATTTTTCTTAAAAATATTTAAAAAAGCAAATCTATTAAAATGTGAAAAAAGACAGCACGACATATATGTCGTGTTAATATCTTTTACTATTTCTAAACCATTTTACCACAATAATTCCACAATCTTGTCATTTCGACGGAGAAGAAATCCTCGCAAGTAACTCCGCAATTAAAATCCAATCTTTGTCGAGCTTCTCGCGGAGATTTCTCCTCCGTCGAAATGACAAGAATGCGCAAACCTTTTTTTGTTATAAAATGAAGAACAGGGGGACTTACACCAAACCCGACAGGTTTTTAAAACCTGTCGGGTTTATTATTTATCAACTATTTTACCACAATAATTCTACAATCTTGTCATTTCGACGAAGGAGAAATCTTCGCAAGTAACTCCGCAGTTAAAATCCAATCTTTGTCGAGCTTCTCGCGGAGATTTCTCCTTCGTCGAAATAACAAGAATGCGCAAACTTTTTTTGTTATAAAATGAAAAACAGGGGGACTTACACCAAACCCGACAGGTTTTAAAAACCTGTCGGGTTTACTATTTCTAAACCATTTTACCACAATAATTCTACAATCTTGTCATTTCGACGGAGGAGAAATCCTCGCAATTAACTCCGCAATTAAAATCCAATCTTTGTCGAGCTTCTCGCGAAGATTTCTCCTCCGTCGAAATGACAAACATGAAGTTTACTTTGAAGTGCTTTTTTATTTCAATCAAAATCTAAAAAAGTTAAAAAATCTAATTTTCCACAAAAAACGCCTGTAATTTTTTTCTTCCTTTAAAGTATAATTTTGAAAATTCTAAAAACAATGTATTTTGTTTAAAATGAGATAGTTGTGTTTTTAAAAAATCGATTTCGCTGCGCATCGTATTTGTTTTTATTATAACTTTATGAAAACTAAAATTTTTCAGATATGACTGTACATCAAATACTAAACGCAAAAGGGAAAAATGTTTTTTCGGTACGTTCAACCACAACTGTTTATGAAGCTTTAAAAGTAATGGGCGATAAAAATATCGGCGCTATTCTCATCATAGACGGAACCGATTTAAAAGGAATTTTATCTGAAAGAGATTATGCTCGAAAAATTGTTTTAAAAGATAAATCCTCCAAAGAAACATTTGTACATGAAATTATGGAAAGCAATGTTTTTACAGTCCAGCTTTCAAATAATATTGACGATTGTATGGAACTTATGAGTTCAAAAAGAATACGACATCTGCCAGTTTTAGAAAACGGAACCGTGGTAGGAATAATTTCTATAAGCGATGTTGTAAAAGCAATTATTGAAATTCAAAAAGACACCATTCATCATCTAAACTCTTACATCTCACAGTAAAACTTCTATAAAATACTTTTTTGAAATAGTCCGGTTTAAATCGGGCTATTTTTTTTGATTTTACCATTTTGATATTTTAACAAAAGAAAGCAGTAAAAGCGTCCCACTTTCAACTAAGACTTATATCTTTGTAAGCTAGAATAAAAGCTAAAATAATGAACAAAGAGAGTAAAAAAAGAGAGGCATTACAGTACCACGCTGAGCCAACTCCAGGAAAAATTCAGGTAGTTCCAACAAAAAAATATGCAACCCAGAGAGACTTATCGCTTGCGTATTCGCCGGGAGTTGCTGAACCTTGTTTAGCAATTGCAGAAAACATTGAAGATGTTTATAAATATACAGCAAAAGGAAATTTAGTTGCCGTAATTTCAAACGGTACAGCTGTTTTAGGACTTGGAGATATAGGCCCGGAAGCAGGAAAACCAGTAATGGAAGGTAAAGGTTTATTGTTTAAAATATTCTCTGATATTGACGTTTTTGATATAGAAGTTGACACAAAAAATGTTGAAGAATTTATTCAGACTGTAAAAAATATTGCTCCAACTTTTGGAGGTATTAATCTTGAAGATATCAAAGCACCGGAATCTTTTGAAATTGAAAGAAGATTAATCGAAGAATTAGATATTCCGGTAATGCACGACGATCAGCACGGAACTGCAATTATCTCTTCGGCAGCTTTAATCAATGCACTTGAATTAGCAGGAAAAAAAGCAGAAGATGTAAAAGTAGTAGTTTCTGGAGCAGGATCTGCAGCAATTGCTTGTACTGACTTATATGTTTTATTAGGAGTAAAAGTTGAAAATGTTTTAATGTTTAATAGTAAAGGACTTTTAACAAAAGACAATCCTGCACTTTCAGAATTACAATTAAAATATGCAATAGACGGTCCTAAAATTGAGTTAGCAGAAGCGGTAAAAGGAGCAGATGTTTTCATCGGCTTATCATCTGGAGATATTTTATCGCCGGAAATGCTGTTAACAATGAAAGAAAATCCGATTGTTTTTGCAATGGCAAATCCAAATCCGGAAATCGATTATAATTTAGCTGTACAAACACGTAAAGACGTGATTATGGCTACAGGCCGTTCAGATTTTCCTAATCAGGTAAATAACGTTCTTGGTTTTCCTTATATTTTTAGAGGAGCTCTAGACGTGCGTGCTACAAAAATTAACGAAGCTATGAAAATGGCTGCTGTAAAAGCATTGGCTATTTTAGCAAAAGAACCAGTTCCAGAACAGGTTAACGTAGCTTACGGAGCAATGAAATTAGGTTTCGGACAAGAATATATCATTCCTAAACCATTCGATCCTAGATTGATTACTGTTGTAGCTCCAGCGGTTGCAAAAGCAGCAATGGAATCTGGAGTAGCAAAAAATCCTATTACAGACTGGGCAGCTTATGAAGATAAGCTTCGCGAACGTATGGGTAACGATAATAAAATGGTGCGTTTAATTACAAACCGAGCAAAATTAGATCCTAAAAGAGTAGTTTTTGCTGAGGCAGACCAATTAAATGTATTAAAGGCTGCACAAATAGTACACGAAGACGGAATTGGTATTCCGGTTTTATTAGGAAACAGAGAAACTATTTTAGAATTAAAAGCTGAATTAGGTTTTGATGCTGAATTAGAAATCATCGATCCTAAAATAAACGAAGAAGAAGAAAGACGTAACAAATTTGCAAATTCATACTGGGAATCAAGAGAACGCAGAGGTGTTTCATTGCTTGATGCTCAAAAATTCATGCGCGAAAGAAACTATTTTGCTGCCATGATGGTAAACGAAGGAGAGGCAGATGCACTTGTTACAGGTTACTCAAGAAGTTATCCAAGTGTTGTAAAACCAATGCTTCAGTTAATTGAAAAAGCACACGGCGCTTCACTTGTTGCAACAGCAAACATGATGCTTACATCACGCGGGCCAATGTTCTTGTCTGATACGGCAATAAACATCAATCCATCATCAGAAGATTTAGTAAATATTGCATTGATGACTGCTAAAACAGCAAAAATGTTCGGAATTGAACCCGTAATTGCAATGGTTTCTTATTCAAACTTTGGTTCATCAACGCATCAAAATGCTTCAAAAGTAAGAGATGCAGTGGCGTATTTACATAAAAATCACCCTGAGATGGTCGTAGATGGTGAGATTCAGGCAGACTTTGCTTTAAATTCTGAAATGCTTCAGGAAAAGTTCCCATTCTCTAAACTGGCAGGTAAAAAAGTAAATACACTGGTATTCCCTAACTTAGAGTCGGCTAATATCACTTATAAATTGATGAAAGAACTGAATAAATCAGCTTCTATCGGGCCAATTATGATGGGAATGGATAAACCAGTTCACATTTTCCAATTAGGAGCAAGCGTTGAAGAAATGGTTAATATGGCAGCAATTGCGGTTATTGACGCTCAGGAAAAAGAAAACAAAAAGAACAAATTAGCAAAATAATTCACTAAAAATAGGACAAAATAATATTGTCCTATTTTTATTGCATTTTTACTATATTTGGATTCTTACTAAATTATATTATGATAGCACATTTGCAGGGAAAATTAGTCGAAAAGAATCCCACAGAAGTTGTAATTGATTGCGGAGGAGTGGGATATCACGTAAATATTTCGCTACATACTTTTTCATTAATTCCAAATGCTGATTTTATAAAATTGTATACGCATCTTCAAATCAAAGAAGATGCGCATACTTTATATGGGTTTGTAGAAAAATCTGAACGTGAGATATTTAGAATGCTGTTGTCTGTTTCTGGAATTGGAGCGGGCATTGCACGAACAATGCTTTCGTCTATAGAACCCAGACAAATTATTAATGCCATTGCCTCAGGAGATGTTGGAGTTATCCAGTCTATAAAAGGTATTGGAAACAAAACAGCACAGCGAGTAATACTTGATTTAAAGGAAAAAGTGTTAAAGTTGTACGATTTAGACGAAGTTTCTGTTGTCCAAAACAATACAAATCGAGATGAAGCGTTATCTGCTTTGGAAGTTTTAGGATTCGTTCGTAAAACATCTGAAAAAGTAGTGGAAAAAATCGTCAAAGAAGATCCGGAAGCTACTGTAGAAACGATCATCAAAAAGGCTTTAAAAAGCTTATAAAATCAATTTTATATAACCAATTGTATGCGTAAAATTTGTATTTTTTTACTGGTTTTATTTTGTGGTAACGTTTTGCGGTCACAAGTAAAACCGGCGGTTCAAGATACAACAAAGACTCAATTTTCTGTTGGGAAAATGGAGTTAGAAAATCCTCCAAGCATACTCTCGGCCTATAAATATGATCCCATAACAGATAGATACATTTATACAACATCTGTTGATGGTTTCTCTATTGATTATCCTTTAGTTTTAACGCCCAAAGAATACGAAGATTTACTTTTGAAAGAATCCAGAAGAGATTATTTCAGAAAAAAAATGGACGCTATTGATGGTAAAAAAACCGGAGCCGAAGCAGCCAAAAAAGATTTACTGCCAAGATATTACATTAATTCAAGTCTTTTTGAAAGCATATTTGGAAGTAACACCATCGACGTAAAACCTACAGGTTCTGTCGAAATGGACTTAGGAGTTCGATACACCAAACAAGACAACCCAGCATTTTCACCCCGAAACAGATCAAGTCTAACATTCGATTTTGATCAGCGAATCAGTATGAGTTTGATGGGAAAAATTGGAACCAGACTGGAAGTAAATGCCAATTATGATACTCAGTCTACTTTTGCCTTTCAGAATTTATTCAAACTTGCTTATACGCCATCAGAAGATGATATTATTCAAAAAGTAGAAGTTGGTAACGTAAGCATGCCTCTTAACAGCACGCTTATTCGTGGTGCGCAGAGTTTATTTGGGGTAAAAACACAATTACAATTCGGGAGAACAACCATTACAGGAGTTTTCTCTGAACAAAAATCGCAGACCAAAAGCGTTGTAGCAGAAAACGGAGGAACAGTTCAAAACTTTGATTTGTATGCTCTTGATTATGATAATGATCGTCACTTTTTCCTTTCTCAATATTTTAGAAACAAATACGACGTTTCATTAAAAAATTACCCATTTATAGACAGCCGTGTACAAATTACAAGATTAGAAGTCTGGGTAACTAACAAACAAAATCGTGTAACAACAACTGGCGGCGGAAATAACTTAAGAAACATTATAGCGCTTCAGGATTTAGGAGAAGCGCAGGTAAGCGGTGTTCCGGATAATGAAGTTGTAGTTATCAGCTCAACAGCTGGATTTTTCAACAATCCAATTGACAGCCCTACGAGTAATACCAACAACAAATACGATCCGGCAACAATTGGTCAGGCAGGTTCATTTTTAAACTCAAACATTAGAGAAATTGTAACGGCAAAATCCGGTTTCAATAATACAAATGTGAGCGAAGCTACAGATTATTCTGTATTAGAAAACGCAAGAAAACTAACAACAAACGAATATACTTTTAACCCGCAATTAGGTTACATTTCTTTACAGCAGCGTTTGGCAAATGACGAAATTCTTGCCGTTGCGTTTGAATATACTGTAGGAGGAAAAGTGTATCAGGTAGGGGAATTTGGAAGTGACGGTGTAGATGCTACTGTAGTTACAGGAAATAACAGCTCAAATCAGGCAATTATTACCCAGAGTTTAGTTTTAAAAATGCTGAAAAGTAATTTGACAAACGTTAAAAATCCGGTTTGGAACCTGATGATGAAAAACGTTTATCAAATTCCTCAGGCCTATCAAATTAAACAAGACGATTTTAGATTAAATATCCTTTACACAGATCCGTCTCCTATTAACTATATTACACCAGTTCAGGGATCATCATTTCCTCCAAATCCCGCTCCTGATAGTAAAGTTGAGCAAACGCCTTTATTAAACGTTTTCAACTTAGACCGCTTAAATTACAATAACGATCCACAGGCAGGCGGAGATGGTTTCTTTGATTATATTCCGGGAGTAACAGTGGATGTGCAAAACGGCCGTGTAATTTTTACAACAAAAGAGCCTTTTGGAGAGTTAATATTCAATAAACTGCAAACCGGTGCAGGAGAGAGCTATAACGATCCAACAACATACAACGCGAATCAGCAGAAATATGTATTTAGAAACATGTATCGAAATACACAGGCCGGCGCTTTGCAGGATAGTGATAAAAACAAATTCTTATTAAGAGGAAAATACAAATCATCTGGAAGCAACGGGATTCCAATTGGAGCCTTTAATGTACCGCAAGGTTCTGTAGTAGTTACAGCCGCAGGACGTGTTTTGGTAGAAGGAATAGATTACAGCGTAGATTATCAATTAGGAAGAGTTCAAATTCTAGATCCTTCGCTGCAGGCTTCAAACACGCCAATTGAGGTTTCTTTAGAAAACAACTCAATCTTTGGGCAGCAGACACGAAGATTTATGGGATTCAATATCGAACATAAAATCTCAGATAAATTTGTAATTGGCGGTACTTATTTAAAAATGACCGAAAGACCTTTTACACAAAAATCAACTTATGGTCAGGAATCTGTAAACAATACAATTTTTGGCTTTAATGGAAATTATTCAACAGAAGTTCCATTTTTGACACGTTTGGCTAACAAACTTCCAAACATTGATACAGATGTTCCTTCAAATCTTTCTATTCGTGGAGAAGTTGCCTTTTTAAGACCAGATGCTCCAAAAGCAAGTGATTTTCAGGGAGAAGCTACTATTTATGTAGACGATTTTGAAGGTTCGCAGTCAACAATAGATATGCGATCTGCTTATGCCTGGAGTTTAGCTTCAACACCATTTATTACTTCTATCAACGACAATACTTTTAATGCCAATTCTAATACTTTAGAATATGGTTTTAAAAGAGCAAAATTATCCTGGTATACAATTGACCCTGTATTTTATTCTTCAAAACCATCGGGTATTTCAAACGATGATTTATCATTAAACACGACCAGAAGAATTTACAGTAGAGAGTTATACCCAAACACAGATATTGCGCAAGGACAGATTCAGGTTGTTAATACACTCGATTTAACCTACTATCCAGGAGAGAGAGGACCATATAATAACAACCCAAGTTTTGGGGCAAGCAATCCTTCTGCAAACTTTGGAGGGATTATGCGAGCTTTAAATTCAACTAATTTTGAGCAGGGAAATGTCGAATATATTCAATTTTGGGTACTTGACCCGTATGTTGGAAATGGTGAATCTCCAGCTACAAATGCGGGTAAAATATATTTCAATTTAGGTGAAATCTCAGAAGACGTTTTAAAAGACGGAAGAAAGCAATATGAAAACGGATTAGGACCAGATCAGGTTATGGTAAATCCACAACCGCTTTGGGGAGATGTTCCGGCATCACAATCTTAATTTATGCTTTTGATACCAATCCAGATAACAGAAAAAATCAAGACGTTGGTTTAGATGGTCTGCCAAGTTCAAGAGAAGGTTCAATTTATACCAATTATGCGGGAGAAGCAGATCCTGCGGGAGACGACTATACGTATTATCTAAATGCTGATGGAGGCGTTTTAGAGCGTTATAAAAACTACAATGGTACAGAAGGAAACTCAGCAGTAAGCATCAATGATCCTAATCGTGGTTCTACAACACTTCCTGATGTTGAGGATATTAACCGTGATAACACCATGAGTACTATTAATGCCTATTATGAGTATAGCATTGATGTAAAACCTGGAATGCAGGTTGGTGAAAATTACATTACAGATATTAGAGAAGTTACAAATGTTGATCTTCCAAACGGAGGAACAACAAACGCAAGATGGATTCAGTTTAAAATTCCGGTTTCGCAGCCTCAAAATACAATTGGAAACATTACAGACTTTAGATCTATTCGTTTCATGCGTATGTTTATGACAGGATTTAATTCTCAGATGACAGTTCGTTTTGGAGCTTTAGATTTAGTAAGAGGAGAGTGGAGAAGATACACAGGAACATTAGATGCAAACGACCAAAATCCAGATGATGATGGAGTAGAATTTGATGTTGCTGCAGTTAATATTCAGGAAAACGGAACAAAATGTCCTGTAAACTATGTAATGCCTCCAGGCGTACAAAGAGAACAATTATATAATAACAATACGGTTATTAACCAAAACGAACAGGCATTAGCGGTTAGAATTGGCGGTGTTGGTTTACAATATCAAGATTCCAGAGCAGTTTTCAAAAACGTAAGTGTCGATATGCGTCAGTACAAAAAACTGAAAATGTTTTTACACGCAGAATCACTGCCAAATCAACCAACATTGGAAGATGATGAAATGGTTGGTTTTATTCGTTTTGGAAATGACTTTACACAAAACTTTTATCAGGTAGAGATTCCTTTAAAAGTTACCAAAACCGGAGGCAGTTGTTCAATAAGCCCGGATTTGGTTTGGATGGACGATAATAGTATAGATTTAGCTCTTGATTTATTGACAAGAATGAAAATCAAGGCTATGAGTATTGATATTAACTCATCGAAAAGAGATGTCAATGGTATTTATTATCCAGATAATGATCCGGATTTAGAAGGAGGAGATGGCGATGGTAAATTAACTTTAGGTATTAAAGGAAATCCTAACTTTGGTTTAGTCCGAAACTTAATGGTTGGGGTAAAAAGCCGTGCCGACCATAAAGACATAAAAGGAGAGGTTTGGTTTAACGAGCTTCGTTTAGCCGATTTAGAAAACAAAGGCGGTATGGCAGCAATATTAAATGTTGATACCAATATGGCCGATTTTGCTACTGTTTCTGCAACTGGTAGAAAAAGTACCATTGGTTTTGGTTCTTTGGAACAAGGAGCAAATGAGCGTGATCGTGAAGATGTACAGCAGTATAATATTGTTACAAACCTGAATTTAGGAAAACTGCTTCCTAAAAAATGGGGAATAAATCTGCCGTTTAATTATGCAATTGGCGAAGAAGTAATTACACCAGAGTACGATCCGTTTAATCAGGATATTAAATTAGATCAATTAATTAGAGAAACTACAGATCAGGCCGAAAAAGATAACATTAGAACTCGTGCTATTGACTATACAAAACGAAAAAGCATCAATTTTATTGGTGTAAGAAAAGACAGAGCGCCTGAGCAGAAACCTCATGTGTACGATATTGAGAATTTTACCTTCTCACAATCATACAATCAGGTAGAACGTCATGATTATGAAGTTGCAGATTATGAAGATGAGCAGTCTAATTCAGCTGTAAATTATGCTTATACGTTCCAGCCAAAAGAAGTTGTTCCGTTTAAGAGTACTAAATTCATGAAGAAAAGTGAATATTGGAAATTGTTGAGCGATTTCAACTTTAATTATCTGCCGTCAAACATATCTTTTAATACCAATATTTTAAGACAAAGCAACCGTCAGCAGTTTAGAGAAGTTGAGGTTGAAGGAATTGGTCTTGATCCGCTTTACAGAAGAAATTTTGCATTTAATTATCAATACGGATTTGGTTTTAACTTAACTAAATCTTTAAAACTAAATTATTCAGCAACATCAAACAATATTGTTCGAAACTTCTTGAACGATGACAATTCTCCAAAAGAAGATTTTAATATCTGGGATGATTATTTAGACATTGGAACACCAAATCAGCATGCACAGCAGTTGGTTTTAAATTATGATATTCCAATTAACAAAATTCCAATTTTTGGTTTTGTAAAAGCGAGTTATTCATATACGGCAGATTATATGTGGCAGCGTTCTTCGACAGCATTTTCAGAATACGAAGATCCAAACGGTACCGTTTATGATTTAGGAAATACAATTCAGAATTCAAATTCAAATACACTTACAACAACTTTGAATATGAATACGCTGTATAAATACCTTGGTTTAACACCGGGTGCTAAAAAAACAGCTAAACCTAAAACGGCCGCACCGCCAAAACCGGGTGAAAAAATTGTTAATACAGCAAAACCAGTAGTAAGTTCAAGTCCGTTTTATGATGGTTTAATTGGAGTGTTGACAAGTATTAAAAACGTTCAGATTAATTATACGAAAAACAGCGGAACCGTTTTACCTGGTTATACGCCAAGTGTTGGGTTTTTAGGAACTTCTAAACCAAGTTTAGGATTCGTATTTGGAAGTCAGGATGATGTGCGTTATGAAGCTGCAAAAAGGGGATGGCTTACAACATATCAGGATTTCAACCAGAGTTTTACACAGGTTTCAAACAAACTTTTAAAAGTTACGGCAAACATTGATTTACTGCCGGATTTAAAAGTTGATTTATCAATGGATCGTTCTTATTCTGAAAATACCTCAGAACAGTATAGTGTAGATCCATCAACAAATGAATATAAGCCGTTATCGCCTTATACTTACGGAATGTTTTCTATTTCGACTGTAATGATTAAAACAGCATTCTCACCAAGTGATGAAACACAATCAGCGGCATTTGATGATTTTAGAAGCAATCGTTTAATAATTGCAAATCGTCTGGCAGAAGGACATTATGGTTCTGGAGTTGCAATTCCAAGATATGGAGATGCAAACAATCCTATTCCGGCTGAAACAGATCCAAATTATGCGGTGTATACAGCAAATCAAGGATACCCAATTGGATATACAAAAAGTAATCAGGCTGTTTTATTGCCGGCTTTCTTAGCAGCATACACAGGTTCAGATGCTTCAAGTTCTTCTACGAATATTTTTAGAAGTTTTCCAATTCCAAACTGGAGTATTAAGTATAACGGGTTAATGCGATATAAGTACTTTAAAGATAAATTTAAACGTTTTTCATTGCAGCACAATTATAGAGCATCTTATACAATAAACCAGTTTAGATCAAATTTTGATTACAACAGTTCGCCAAAAGTACAGGATGTAAATACTAATTTCTACAACGAAATTATAATGTCGAATGTCAATTTAGTAGAACAATTTAGTCCGTTAATTAGAATGGATTTTGAGTTGAAAAGCTCTTTAAGAGTTCTTTCTGAAATTAAAAAAGACAGAGCTTTATCGATGAGTTTCGATAATAATTTATTGACAGAAGTAAAAGGAATGGAATATATTATTGGTTTAGGATATCGCTTTAAAGATGTTATTTTCTCATCAAGATTAGCAGATAATCCAACCGGAATCATCAAAAGTGACATTAACATAAAAGCCGATTTTTCTTTAAGAAATAATGAAACTTTAGTACGTTACTTAGATTACGATAACAATCAGCTGGCGGCGGGTCAAAATATCTGGTCTCTTAAATTAACAGCAGATTACTCGTTTAGTAAAAACCTGACTGCAATATTTTATTATGATCATTCGTTTTCAAAAGCAGTTATTTCGACGTCATTCCCGTTAACAAACATAAGATCGGGCTTCACACTTCGATATAATTTCGGAAATTAAATTTGGGTTTCTAAACCATTATTATTAGAAGATTATTACATTTGTTGCAGAATTATTAAAATATCAATTTTCAAACATACTATTATGAGCATACCAGCAAATTTAAAGTACACAAAAGATCACGAATGGGTTAGCATCGAAGGCGATGTTGCGACTGTAGGAATTACTCATTTTGCACAAAAAGAGTTAGGGGATATCGTGTATGTTGAAGTAGAAACTTTAGATCAGACACTTGATAAAGATGAGGTTTTTGGAACAGTTGAAGCTGTAAAAACAGTTTCAGATTTGTTTTTGCCTTTAACAGGAGAAATTATTGCTTTTAATGAAGATTTAGAAAGTGCGCCGGAAACAGTAAATTCTGATCCTTACGGAGCTGGATGGATGATTAAAGTTAAAATTGCTAATCCTTCAGAAATAGATTCTTTATTGTCTGACGAAGCTTATAAACAATTAATCGGTGCCTAAACAATTATTGTTAATCTGGGCAATATTATGCTCAGGAATTATTGCTTATTTTTGTTTAACAGACTCAAGTAATCTTCCTGCAGTAAGTTTTCCCAGCATTGACAAAATAGTGCATTTTTGCTTTCATTTTGGTTTTACCATTTCCTGGATTGTGTTTTTTAAAAAAGAACTGAAAGGAAAAGATGTTAATGATTATAAAGCCTACTTTGTTTCGTTTATATTTTCGGTTTTTTTCGGAATAACAATCGAAATACTGCAAAGTGTTTTAACAGTAACAAGAGCATCAGATGTAACAGATGTTTTAGCAAATGCGCTCGGAGCCCTTGTGGCAGTTTTTACAGCGATAGCTTTAAAAAAACAAATCGATAAAATATAAGAATATAATTACCCACTTCGGTGGGTTTTTTATTGGCAGAAAATCAGCTTTATAAAACAGTATTTTTTATGAATTATAATGTACTTTTGCGCCATTCGATCTAACTTCTATATTATGAATGTTAAGCAGTACTTAGATTCAACTTACTTAAAAACAGCTTCTCAGGCCGGAATTTCGGAAGAGGAAAATGTTGTTGTAGTTAAAAATGCGATTGAAGAAGCGATTACAGAAAGTTTTAAGCTGATTATGATCAGGCCGGAATATGTGAGTCTGGCAAAAGAAATGATCTTAAAGGCAAATTCGACTTTATTGGTTGGTACAGTAATAGATTTCCCGGAAGGAAAATCAACTTTAGAAACTAAAATTAAAGAAGCAAACGAAGCAATAGAAAATGGAGCTGATGATTTAGATTTTGTTTGTAATTACGAAGCCTTTAAAAACGGAGATGTAGATTTAATAAAACAAGAAATCTTAATTGGAACTCAAATAGGACTGGCGAATAACAAAACAGTAAAATGGATTATTGAAGTCGCAGCATTAACAGATAAAGAAATTATACAGCTGTGTGCTTTAATAAAAAATGTTGTTGTATCGAACTTTAAAGAAGAAGATTATGCTTCGGTTTTTGTAAAATCATCTACAGGTTTTTATAAAACTGAAAACAATCTGCCAAATGGAGCAACAATTCCTTCTATAATTATAATGCTGGAAAATGCATCGCCTTTACCAGTTAAGGCTGCAGGCGGAGTTCGTTCTTATGAAGACGCAGTAGAAATGATTCGTTTAGGAGTTAAACGAATTGGGACTTCGGCAGCAAAAGCAATTGCAAACGGAGAAAATACCACAAATCAATATTAAATAAAAGCCCCAAATTTACGTGAATAAGTTATTTTTATCTTTTATCATTTTACCATTATTTGTTTTTTCTCAGGAAACAAATATAAAACAAGGTTTTACTTCAGAGCAATTTCCAATTTTTCCAAGTTGTGAAAATCTTCAGGCAAAAAAACTAGAAAATTGTTTTTATAAAGAAGTGCAGGATTTTGTGTATAATAACTTTGAAATTCCAGCTGATTTAAAACAAAACAATTACAAAGGAGAAGTAAAAGTTCTTTTTGAGGTTGATGCCAATGGTGAATTTAAAGTCATTTACGTAAATGCAGTAAATGATGCTCTTGTAGAAGAAGCAAAACGAGTTTTTGGTAAATTCCCAAAAATCAAACCTTCTACTTACAATGGAAAACCAACTTATTCAAAATATACCATTTCAATTGATATACCTTTAAAAAATGCAGATCAGATTGCTGCAGAAGCTTTGGCTGCATCACAAATTTTAAAACCAATTGAAAAGCCCATGACAGAATTGGATAGTATTGTGTATAAAAAATACAATATGCCTGAATTTGAAAGTCATTTAAATATTCCATTTTCTCATAGTTACTATGCACAGTTTGATGGGGCAATGAATCAGGTAGGAAGTAATAATCACACAGCTTCAAAGCCGTACACGTATGCCGAGGTTTCGAAATATTATAATTTAAAAGCCGTAAATCAATCGTTGCAAAAGAATGTTTCAAGCTGGTTAGGAAGAAAATGGTGGAACGAAAACATGGTACAGATTCAGGGAGAAGATTATTGGCTGGCTTTAAACCCGATTGTAGATTTACAGATGGGAAAAGCTTCAGATCTTGATGCTTCCTATTCTTATGTAAATACCCGTGCTTTAAATTTTAGAGGAGGTTTAGGAAAACAGATAAACTTTACTACTACCGTTTTTGAAAGTCAGGGCCGATTTGCAGGGTATTATAATGATTATGCCGAAACTTTGAAACCTTCTGGAGGAAATCCGGCAATTATTCCGGGAATGGGAATCGCAAAAAGATTTAAAACTGATGCCTACGATTTTCCTTTAGCAGAAGCTAATATTACTTTCGCACCAGGAAAAATATTCGATTTTCAATTAGGTTACGGCAGAAACTTTATTGGAGATGGTTATAGATCTTTGCTTGAAAGCGACGGAGCAAGTCCATATCCGTATTTTAAAATCAATACCAATTTCTGGAAAATAAAGTACACAAATACTTATATGTGGCTTAAAGATGTACGTCCTGATGTAACAGTAGAAAAAACGTATGCGACTAAATTTATGGCAAATCATTATTTGAGCTGGAACGTTTCAAATAGATTGAACTTGGGTTTCTTTGAATCTGTAGTTTGGACAGATACCAACAATAGAGGTTTTGATGTGAATTTTGTGAATCCAATTATTTTCTATCGTTCAGTTGAATTTGGTTCATCATCAAAAAGCGGAAATGCCCTTTTAGGAATGACTGCAAAATATAAATGGAACAACAATGTAAATTTATATACTCAGTTTTTGCTTGATGAATTTTCAGTCTCAGATATGGGAGCGGGAGAGCAGAGCTGGAAAAATAAATTTGGTTACCAATTGGGAGCAAAATATTATAATGCATTTAAAGTTAAAGACCTTCTTTTACAGTTAGAATACAATCACGTTCGTCCTTATGTATATTCACACAGTGCTGTAATTACTAATTATGGACATAACAATCAAAGTATTGGACATCAATGGGGAGGAAATTTTGAAGAACTTGTTGCAATTGGACGCTATCATAAAGGACGTCTTTTTGCCGATGCTAAATTTACTATGGGAACACGTGGTCTGGATTTTGATACGGCTCAGGACAGCTATAA
>Ga0157370_10004697_pt1 | contig 15573 bp, 12 predicted proteins | sample C35metaG_FD_113463 | JGI IMG/M metagenome (GOLD analysis project Ga0157370, IMG submission 113463) | Corn rhizosphere microbial communities from Kellogg Biological Station, Michigan, USA - C3-5 metaG | ecosystem: Host-associated > Plants > Roots > Rhizosphere > Soil | place: USA: Michigan...
CCGTGCTGTTCAGGCGAAACGGTAGGCCGGTGAAATTGTCCTTGATGAACCTTCGCTCCGCGCTATCCGCGGCGCAGCTGAAGTTGCCGTTGATGTTTATCGAAGGACGCGGTTGCCCGACACTCCATGACACGGTTTGCCCGCTGTCGTTGTTCACAAAAGTCAGCATGTTGAATCCCTTTCACAAGGTCGGATCCCTGCGGCACGCGGCCCGGGCTGGTCGTCGCGGCATCAACTGCGCGACACGATTCCCCCGCCGTCAGCATAAGCCGGATCGGGCGCCCGCGCACTTCCGCGCTAGGGCAGCCGACGGGCCGGAGAGTCAGGCCTGGAGACGGCGCAGCAACGCGTCGATGATGTCATCCCGGTCGATCGATCTCAACCGGTGCTGGCGCAGCACGCCGACGAGCTCGTCCCGGTCGATGGCCTTGTAGTCGGCGCGGATGAAAATACCCGCGATGGCGCGCTGCACGCTCACCGACCTCGCGTTGGGAAACAGCCGCATCAGCTCATCGAGACTTTCGCGATCGGACACATAAAGACCCGCCAGCGTATTCAGCGCCCGGACCTGCGCGTCGGGATCGATCATCTGCGCGACCCGGGCCGCGACCGAGCGAAGCTCGCCGACGTCGGCGATCGGCCGGTGCTGAAGGTAGACCTGCGCGATCTGGACCGCTTCGCTGTTGGCGCCGGTCAGCGCCTGCAGGACGCGGGCGCGGGCGGCGACGTTGCCAAGGCATGCCAGGATCGCATCAGCGGGCACCGCATCGTCGACTCCCGGTGCCGGACGGATACGGCGCAGCTCCGCATCCAGCGTGTGATCCCGGTTCAACGAGCAGACGAGATCGACATCCGCGGAGCTTATCCTCCCGCCGGCCAGCAGGTCCTGCGCGAGGCGCAGCAGCTCTTCCCGCTCGGCCTCGACCGAGAGCCATCCGAGCTTGTGCGCCAGCTTGATCATGCGCGCGCGGAGCGGCGGCTCGTCGGAATCGCGGGCAAACGCCAGGAAGCGCTCGCGCGCGGGCAGGTCGTTGGCCAGCTCGTCCAGCGCCCGGACGAACGTCGGGGCCTGGCGCTCGCTTTCGGTCAGCGACGCGGCAAAACTTTCGATGCGGTCGAGAAACATGCGCACTTCGCTCATGTCGCGGCCGAGGATCTGATGAATGAACGCGAGCGTTTGCGCTGGCGTCAGCCGATCGTCGACGAACTGGCAGACCTCCTGCCGATACCCGGCGCGCGGGTCCGAGGCGCGCATGCCGGACGTCGCGGTCATGCCGTTGGTGGAAAACTGGCTGAGCAGCCTCGCGCTGGGCCGGCCGCTGCCGACTTCCGCGCTGGACGCGGAATGGAAGTAACGGCTCAATGTACCCGCGGCGACCGCGCCGACCGGAGCGACCGATGAGAAGCCGTAAACGACGGGGACGTTGACGAAGATGCGGCGCATGCCATCCTTGTTGCTCTCGCTGTGGCGCGCGTTCAATGCGCGCGAGACGCGCTCGGCATCGGCTTTCGACCGCCCGGCGCGAACCAGCGTGCGTGCGATTTCGGCCGACGCGCTGATCCCTGCTTCGGCGTTCAGCGTATTGCAGCCGAACATATACACTTCCTTGAGCTGCGAGAAGAGGCCGGGGCACGAATTGCTGCACGAGGCTCGCTCCATCTCGGCCACCGGGAGGAATTCGTTCGAGTCCAGGTGCTCGGAAAAGAACTCCGTGCCGTTGAAGTGACCCGAGATGATCAACACGTCGCACTTCACATGCTGCCTGCAAGCCGAGGCAAGCCAATCCGGCCGGCCCCGCTCCACGAGCTCTACGAACTGGTATTTGTCTTCGGGCAGGTAGCGGCGGAAGGTCTGCTTTTCGTCGGCCGAATTGACGGTGATCGTGCAAACGGTGCTCTTCGCCGCGTGCGCCTGAGCGACGACACAGAGGACGGTCAGCAGTCCGAGCAAAACAGCGGATTTCGTTGCCATGGGCACGTCCTACACCAAGACATTGCATGCCGCGACAACGAGGACAGCTGATTCAAATGTCGGCAGATGAATGCGCCGTTGCGTCACGCAGCGCGACGGTTTCGCGAAGCCCGCTTTGGCAATTGGCATGATGACTGCACTGCACGCACAGTTCTGTACGGTGGCCCACGTTCACGCGGCAATGCGAACGTGGAAGTCCCGGCATGGGAGCCACCGACGGAAGTGGACACCGTAGCGAAACCGGCGCGTCGGCGGTATCGGAGCGGCGCTGAAGCGCGTGTAGGACGAACCGGGAGCCGGGATCAGACGCCGATGACGCTGGCGAGGCGGCCGCGAGAGCGGCGGGTCAAGCTGGCGGCAATTGCCTGCGGGTGCGCGTCACCGAGGACGCGTCTAAGCCTGGAGCCGCCGTATCAGAACATCGATCAGGTCCTCTCCATCCGGAGACTTGAGGCGGTACTGACGGAGCATGCGCACGAGGTCCTGCCTGGGAAGGGCGCGATAGTCGGAGCGGATGAACACTCCCGCGATGGCTCGCTGGACGTTCACCGACGTCGCGACAGGGAACAGGCGCGTCAGCTGATCGAGGCTTTCGCGGTCGGCAAGGTAGTAGTGCGCCAGTGTATCGAGCGCGCGGACCTGCGCATCCGATTCGGTCATGCGGGCGATTCGCGCCGCCACGTCGCGAATCTCGTGTACATCGGTGATGGGGTGATGCCGGAGATAAACCCGCGCGATCTCGACGTCGGCGTCGGCACGCGCCGTGAGCGCCTGCAAGACCCGGCGGCGGTCTTCCGCGCTGCCCAGGCAAGCGAGGAGCGCCGCGCCGGAAACGTCTTCTTTGCGCAGCGGGGAGCGTTCCAGTCGCGGCAGCTGGTCATCCAGGCTTCGATCGCCGTTCAGCGAGCAAACCAGGTCGACCTCGGCAGAGCCAACCGCGCTTCCGGCGAGGAGCTCGCCCACCATGCGCGTGATCTCGGCTTTCTCTTCCTCCGGGCTAAGCCAGCCGAGGTTTCGAGCCACGTGCACCATGCGGCTTCGGATCTGCGGGCGATCGACGTCGCGAGCGAATGCCAGATACCGGTCGCGCGCCAGCTGATCGCGAGCGATCTCGTCGCTTTGCTCGACGAACGCCGGAGCGTGGCGGTCGTCTGCGCTCAGCGATGCGTAGAAAGCCTCGATGCGCTCGAAGAACATGCGCACCTCGGCCATGTCGCGACGCAGGATTTGATGGATGAAGGCGAGCTTCTGCGCGGGCGATCGCTGCTCGTCGAAGAATTGGCAGACTTCGCGGCGATAGCCTGCCCGCGGGTCGGCATCGCTCAGGCCGGAGGTGACCGTCATCGAGCTCCCGGCGAACTGGCCGAGCAGGCTCGCACTGGCGCGACCGGTGCCGAATTCACCGGCGCCGGATGAGACCAAGTGGCGGCCCAGGAGCGGCCCGGCCGTCGCCCCGAGCGGCGCCATGGCCGAAAAACCGTAGATGACGGGGACGCTGGCGAAGATGCGTCGCATCCCATCGCGGTTGCTTTCGCCGTGCCGTTCGTTCAAGGCGCGCGAGACTCGATCGGCATCACCGCGGGAATAGCCGGCGCGCACGAGGCTGCGTGCGACTTCGGCAGCGGTGGTGTCGGGCGCCGCGGCGTTGAGCGTATTGCAGCCGAACAAGTAGACTTCCTTCAGCTGCGAGAAAAGGCCCGAGCACGAAGCGCTGCAGGAGGCACGTTCGAGCTCGGCGACGGGCAGCGACTCGCGGGCATCGAGACGATCGGAATAGAATTCGGTCCCGCCGTCAAAGTGCCCGGAAACGACCAGCACGTCGCAGCGCAGCTGCTGCCGGCAAGCCGACGCCAGCCAGTCCGGGCGGCCGCGCTCGACCAACTCGACAAACTGAAATTTGTCCTCCGGCAGAATCCGGCGCAGCGTTTCCTTTTCGTTGGGCGAGTTGACGGTTACCGTGCAGACGGTGCTCTTGCCCGCCTGCGCCTCGAGCACCCAAGGCAAAGCCAGCAAGACGATCAGCGAAGCGAATATTCGGCGGGCAGGCATCGATCGGGGAGGCGGCTGTGGTCTTCGGCGCGCGACAGTATTTCATGACGCCGGCATCGCCGCCAGGCATTTCGTCCGTCCGTTGCGCGCTTCTGGCGGTCGGCGACCGCGGATGCCGGCGGCCGCGTCGCGGCGCCGCTTGGGTGAGCCGTTGCCGCGGCCGTCAGCGCGGGCTCTGCCCCGCCTTCAGGTACCGCAGCGCTGCCGAAATCGAGCTCGATCCGTCGACGACCAGCAGATGTCCTTCCTGGATCGTGATCTGAAGGCGCATCGACCTTGCGGCCAACTGCCCGAGGGCGCGGCTCGCCTCGAGCGGTAGCTCGGTCACGGTCAGGCCATCCTGGCGCTCGAGCCTGGCCCGCACGCCGTTCCACCACAGCTCTACGGCGCGCCCGCCGTAGGCCAGGATATCGACGGCGCGGGCACGGCCGCATGCTTTGCGCACCTCGCGCTCGTCGGGCAAACCGACCTCGATCCATCGCTGTATCGCCCCGGTCAGGTCCCTTTGCCACAGGTCGGGCTCGTTCTCGGCGCTCAAGCCGCGGCCGAATTCCAGACGCTCGTCGGCGTGCAAGGCAAAGGCCAGCAGGCGCACCATCATGCGCTCGTCGGTCTCCGACGGGTGCCGGGCGAGCGTCAACGAGTGATCGCGATAGTAGCCACGATCGACGTCGGCAATCGATAGATCGGCCTTGCAGATCGTGGATTTGAGCGCCATCGGTCGGCCCGCAGAAACGCATCGGGAGGCGGTCACGATAACCGACGACGGCCGCGAGTCAAGCATTGCATGCCCCGATCTCGTGTGGGCCTTCCCATATCGCGCCGTCGCCGGCGACATGGAACGATTCATGCATTTCACCAATCGGGAGAATCCGCCTGGCGGTTTTCTCCAGGAAAGCAAACATCGGCAGGAATTTTTTACCTGCCCTATTTGCAACAATTCCAACCGTCGACGAAAGGACTTCCCGTGGCGCTCATCGATTTCATCAGGGATGCGGGTGAGAAGCTGTTCCACACCGGACCGGCGTCATCAACGCAGCAGCATGCCTCCACCGCGGAGGCAGGTCGGCCAACGTCTGACACGGCCAAGGCGGCCGACGCGGCCGCGGGCGACGCGATCCTTGCCTACATCAAGTCGCAAAAACTGGACGCGACCGCGCTGACCGTCACCTACGACAGCGGCACGGGCACCGCGACTGTCTACGGCGTCGCGCCCGACCAGGCGACCCGGGAGAAGATCATTCTGTGCGCCGGGAACGTCTCCAGCGTCTCGCACGTCGACGACCGCATGAGCGTCGAGCAGAGCGGCCCCGCAGCGAAGTTCTATACGGTCAAAAGCGGAGACACGCTGTCGAAGATTTCGAAGGAATCGTACGGGGATGCCAACCAGTACACGAAGATATTCGAAGCGAATCGACCGATGCTCAAGAGTCCCGACAAGATTTATCCGGGGCAGACACTGAGAATTCCTTAAGCTACGTCGCATTGTCCATCGCGCAGTCGGAAATCGCCCCCGCAGCCGAAGGGAGCGCATCGATGATCTCGCCAAGAGAGCTCTGGCCGCTGGTCAAGCAGTCGGTAAACGCCTGGCTCGAGGATCGTGCCGCCAGCATGGGGGCGGCGCTCGCGTACTACACGGCCTTCTCGATCGCGCCATTGCTGATCATCGCCATAGCCGTCGCCGGGCTTGTGTTCGGGCGCGATGCCGCGCAGGCGGCGGTGGTCGACCAGCTGCAGGGGCTTCTCGGGACGGCGGGAGGCAATGCGGTCGCGGAGATGTTGAACAGCACGGCGAACTTCGGCAGCAGCGCCATTGCGATCGTGATAGGCGTAGGGGCGCTGATCCTGACGGCGACGACGGCGTTCGTCGAATTGCAGGATGATCTGGACCGGATCTGGAAAGCGAAGCCTCGCCTAGGAAGCGGGCTCATCAATCTGATCAAATCCCGACTGTTGTCGTTCGGCATGGTCCTCGCGATCGGCTTTCTTCTGACCGTTTCGCTGGTCCTGAGCGCCGCAGTCGCAGCGTTGGGAGATTCACTTCTCGGTGAAGCCGAACTGTTGCTCCAGGCGATCACGTTTCTGGGTTCTTTCGCCGTCATCACCGTGCTTTTCGCGACGATTTACAAGGTGCTCCCCAATGTCGAGATCGCGTGGGAAGATGTCTGGATCGGCGCGGCCATTACCGCCCTGCTGTTCGATATAGGCAAGCTGCTGATCGGTTTGTACATCGGAAAAAGCTCGGTTGCCTCCTCGTTCGGGGCGGCCGGCCCGTTCGTCGTGCTGATGCTGTGGATCTACTATTCGACGCAGATATTCCTGCTTGGCGCGGAGTTTACCAATGCGCACGCGCACCGCGGCGAGGCGAAGCCCCTTGCGCGTGAAGACCTGCCGCGCAGCCAGGCGCCGCCGGAGGACTCGGCGAGCGCAGCAACCGGCGATCCGTCGCCTTTGCCGGAAGAGGAGCGTGCGGCGCCGGCCGGGCCGATGCCGCTGGACGCCTGGGGCAGGCCCCGCGGGGCGCGGCGCTTGCTCGGCGTGTCCGCCGCGGGACTGCTCGCCGGCCTCGCGCTGAGCCGGTTGGCGCGCGGCAGCCTGTCGAAACCGAGATAAGCAACCTACGTCGAGGCCACATCATGCGACTTCTGGCAGCCGCCCAAGCGCTGCAGCTCATCCGACACGCATCGACCCTGTTGGCGAGCGCGAGCCACTTCAGCCGCGACGTCGTCGAGCTGGTCAAGCTCGAAGCCAGACTTGCGATCCAAAGTCTTGTTTCGATCGCGATCCTGTCGGTCGTCGCGACCTTGTTCCTCGCCACCGCCTGGATCCTGCTGGTGCTGAGTCTGGTTGCATGGCTCGCGGACAACTGGCTCAGCCTGCATCTATCGCTGCTGGTAGTCGGTCTCGCCATTGTCGCGGCGACGCTGCCGGTCCTGCTGATCATCAAGGGGCGCGCGGGAAATCTCGGCTTCAAGGCGACGCGCCGTCAACTCGGAGGCGAATCTTGAGCCCCGCCTCGGCGAGCCTTAGAGACCAGATCGCACTGGCGGAACGGCGCGTCCAGCTGGAAAAACTGCAGCTCAAGGTCGCGGCCCAGGGCCTGCGTTCGTCTGCGCTGGCGGTCGTTTCGGGCCCGATCGGGATGATGGCGTTATTCCTCGCTGCCGCTGCCGCCGGATCGGTTGGCGGACGCAAGCTGGCAAAGCACTGAAGCACTGACGGGTCGCCGTCGGCGACCAAGCGCCGGCAGTGGCTGTGGCGACGGCACTGCTGTTACGCTAAGGAAGTGTGGCGGATCCAACTCCTTGGCGGCTTGCGCGCGACCCGCGGTAACACCGTCTTAGCGCAGTTCCCGAGTCGCCCGGTCGCGACGCTGCTCGCGCTGCTCGCGCTGAATCCGCAACGGCGGCATTCGCGCGAGGAAATTATCGAGACGCTGTGGCCCGGCGTCGAGCTGGATGTCGGGCGCAATCGCCTGCGGCAGGTGCTGTCGACGTTGCGGCGCCTCCTCGAGCCGCCGGACGTTCCGCCCGAATCGGTGCTACTCGCGGATCGGCAGACGATCGGGTTGAATGCGGATGCGGTCGCTTGCGACGCAAGCGAGTTCGAGCAGCTGCTGCGCCGAGGCGCGATCGCCCAGGCGCTCGAGTGCTATCGCGGCGATTTCCTGCCCGGCTTTCTCGACGAGTGGGTCGAGGACGAGCGCACGCGCTTGAGCGCGCTGCATGCTCGCGCGCTCGCGCGCGGCGATGCGGCGATCGGGAAGGCAAGCTCTCAGGAGCTGGCGCGAAACGAGGCTCAGCGCGCGACCGGCCCGGAACGCCCCTCTGCGGCGCGCAACCTTCCCTCCTACGCCAGCGTCTTCGTCGATCGCGAAGAAGAAAAGCGTCTCATCGTCGATGCACTCGCCGAGCATCGCCTCATTACGCTTGCCGGATTGGGCGGCTTCGGGAAAACGCGCCTCGCGGTGGAATCCGCCCGCGCCGCGGAAGGATTCGACCCGGTGGCGTTCGTCTCATTGGCCGAGTGCAACGCCGCCGCGCTGATCGGGGATTGCATCCGCGATGCCCTCCGGATGGAGGCAACGCAGCAGAACGCGTTGGCTCAGCTGTGCGCTTTCCTGAGCGAGCGTGACGTCCTTCTCGTGCTGGACAATTTCGAGCAGCTGGTCGACGACGGCACGCGTGTCGTCCTCGACCTCCTCGAGCGCCTTCCGCGCCTGCGCTGCCTGGTAACTTCGCGCCGCGTCCTCGACGTTCCCGGCGAGTACGTCCTCACGATCGATCCTCTGCCCGTGCCACGGTTATCGATGGACGCGTCGGAAGCGGTGGCCACGCCGAGTCTCGCGCTGTTCATCGATCGCGCGCGCGGCGCCCGTGCCGACTTCGCACTGACGGACGACAATCGCACGACGCTCGTCGAATTGACGCGCGCCCTCGAGGGCCTGCCGCTCGCAATCGAGATAGCCGCGTCGCGCATCCGCACGTATTCGCCGCGCGAGATGCTCGACGCCCTGGTGGAGCGTTTTGACCTGCTCACCCGGCAGGGCCAGCGTGGCACGCGCTATGGCCGGCACCAGTCGATGGAGGCGGCGATCGAGTGGAGCTGGAATCTCCTCACCGATCCGCAGCAGAGATTCTTCTCCGCGCTGTCGGTGTTTCGCGGAGGATTCTCTGTCGCCGCCGTGGAGGCAGTCTGCGGAAGTCCGGATGCGCGCGCGCAGCTCGAGGCGCTCGTCTCCGCCTCGCTCATACGCGCGGAGCTGGATGCACGCGGTACGCGCTTCTCTATACTGGACACGCTGCGCGAATTCGCGCAGGAGCGGCTAAGCGATGCGCGCGAGCTGCGTGCGCGTCATCGCGCGTATTTCCTGGATATTGCGCTCGGAGCGGCCGCGGCCGACAACGCAGTCGCGGAGCGCGAGATGCCGAATGTCAAGCGCGCTCTCGTGACCGCAATGGAAGACGGCGATCCTGCGTACGTGCTCGATCTCGCGGTGGCGCTTCGCCCGCACTGGGAAGCGCACGGAACGCCGCCCGACGAACTGCGGCTGGTCGGCGAGGCCGCGGATCGCTGCACGCGGGGCGTCCCGAGCCTGCGCGAGGGCTTGAACCTGCTCGCGCAGCTCAGTCTGACCGCAGGCGACAGTGAGCGGGCGCGCGGCTATGCGCAACGGGCGCTCAAGGAAGCCGGCGACCCCGCGGCCGTAGCGGCTGCGCTGACGATGCTGGCTCGCATCGACTGGGAGCGGGATCAGCGCGACAAGGCAATTGTGCGCAGCCTCGACGAGGCGCTCGCTCTCGCCGTGAAGGCTGGCGCCGACGACGTCCAGGCTGATGCATTGCACGTCAAAGGCAGTATCGCGCTCAAGCACGGCGAGGACACCGCGGACTTTCGCGCCGCCGACGGGTTTTTCGCGCGCGCCGAGGTGCTCTACAGGAAGATCGGACGATCGCGCAAGGCGCACCGCGTGCTTCTGTCACGCGTCGGAGCGCTCACCGGGCTCAAGCGATACAAGGAAGCGCGCAAGCTCCTTGCCGAATGCGAGAGCTACTTCGGCGAGCTCGATTCGGTCGCCGATCTCATCGCGGTGGCCAACATGACCGGCTTTCTCGAATCCGCGCAGCAACACTGGACGGAAGCGCTTGCCGCCGGCCGCCGCGTCGTGCAGCTGGCGTGGGAGCGTCATGCGCATCTGTGGCTCGCCACGGCGCTGTGGAATCTGCCGCAGCCGTTGCTGGCGCTGGGCCAAGTCGAGGCTGCCGAGCGCCTGACCTCGTTCGCCGTCGGTTTCTGGGAGCGCGGCATCGGTCCGCTCTCCGCGCACGACGCCGGAATCGTCGAGAAGCAGCACAAGAACACTGCCAGCAAACTCGGCACTCAGCGCGCGAAGACACTGTGGGCGGAGGGTGCTGCGCTGTCGCTGGCCGAAGCGGTGCAGCTGGCCCTGACGGGACGCGGCTAGGTCACTGTTTTTACTGTATTTTTCGTGGTTGGCCGCGAGTGCGCCCATTTTCCGGCGCTTCTGCTAGCGATTGCCTAACGGTCGGTTTCTAAAGTTTGCACAAGGTGTGAGAGCAACCGCACCGAGTCCAACCAACGACCAAGGAGATTCGCCATGTTCAACGACACACTGAGCCACGCCGGCAGGACCGGCCGCATCGTCGCGCTCGTTCTCGGCATCGCCGCCATGTTCCCGTCGCTCGGTCACGCGCAAGCGCCCCCGATGGACATGTCCTGGGGCATCCGCGCGCAGATGCAATACCAGGCGCAGGGGGACGCGGCCGCCCGCAACGCGGCGCTGACCTACTACCGTTACATGCAACGGCTTCGCGCCGCCGGCTACACGGGCCCGTCGCTGCCGACCGGAGTCACTGCCGAGTCGCTGCAGCGGAGCATCAACGCCGCCAACCAGGCCGGCCAGGCGTACAACGCGGCGCAGTTCGCGAACTCGCAGCGGCGCAGCAACACGGCGTACGACTATGACATGCGCGCCATTCGCGGTTGCACACGCTACATCAACCAATGGGGGCAAATCGCGTACGGCGGTTGCTGAACGACTTTGCGTCGGCGAGCGCGAGAGCGAAACCGGGGCGAGCCTCGAGGCTCGCCCCGGTCGTTTTGTGGACAAGCGATCTCCAGCGCCGCAAAAGGTATCCGACCGGTGGGCATTGCGATGCGCGGCGCACGAGTCGCGCGACCGAGTAGCTCAGTGCGCGCCTCAGCGATCCATTGCCGTTCGGCGCTCATTCGGGGAGCGAGTTTGCGCCTGGAAGTCCGCGAGCCACGGCCTGCGACCTCAGTGTGCGGGCGGCGTTGGCATCCTTTGCCTTGAGACGGTTGAAGGCGGTGAATGCATCGTCGTTCTTGCCATCGGCAAGTAGAGACAGCGTGATGATCCCCAGTGCAGGTGGCAAATCCGGGGAGCGCGATAGCACGGTTTGCGCCTCTTGACGGGCTTTCCCTGATTGCCCCGTTGACAAATAAGCTTGCGCGAGAAAGAGATGCCCGTCAGAGGCAGCAGGCGCCAGGCTTACCGCCTTTTCCAGCGCGTATATTGCTTGGCTCAGGTTGCCATTGAGCAGCAGAGCCTCGCCGGAATTGATCCAAACATTCGAGGAGTCGGGGGAAAGCTTGACAGCAGTCTGCATCGCAGCGACCGCTTCGGGGTAGCGTCCCAATCGAATCAGCGCGTATCCCTTGCTGCTCCACGCGGATCCATTGCCCGGCTCTTTTTTGACCGCGCGCTCGGCATACTCGAGCGCTTGCTTGTTATCTCCTCTCTGACCCCAGAGCATCGCAAGACCGAGCAACGCCCTTGCGTTTTCGGGTTCAAGCTTTTCAGCTGCCAGGAATGCGGTAGTCGCAGCGTCCAGTTGCCCGAGCCGCACCAAGCTCTCCCCTAGACTGACCTGATCACCCGCGATGGCTTTTCCGAGGTCGACGATCCTTTGGAAAGCTGGTGCGCTCTCGCGATAATCCTTTGCTGCAAACCGCATGTTGCCCAAGTCGCGCCAAGCTTCGGCGTTCGCGGGATCAGCTTGTACGGCGCGCTGAACGGAGGCAAGGGCCGTAATCTTATCGCCACGGTCACGCTGGATCCGGCTGAGGTTCGACCAAGCTTTGGTGGAATCGGGGTTGATGCGGATTGCGCGCTCGAACGCGTCTTCCGCATCATGCGTGCGACCAGTCCGGTCCAAAACGAGGCCAAGATTAAACCAGGCGGCGTATGAATCGGGTTCGTCAACAATCGCCTTGCGGTAGGCGGCCTCTGCGTCTGACAATCGATTAGCAGCAAATTCGCTGTTACCGACCAAGGTCCATGTTGCGGAACTGGCAGTCCCCTGCGCGCTGCTCCCGGCCAGTACCTCCCGTGCCTTGTCCGCCTTGCCCGCCCGTGCCAGCTCGGTGGCGAGCGCCTGCTTGGTTGCCGTATCATTCGGAGCGAGGCGCAGGGCTACACGATAGGCTTTAGCCGACTCTTCGGGGTGATGGCGCAGACTCTCGATGAGCCCCAGTTCGACCCACAGACCTGGGTCACTAGGTCCAAACGCAATGCCTCGGTCAACTGCGGCGCGTGCTTCGTCGAGACGACCCTCCTCTCGACGCCAACCTGCGAGAAATTTCTGAAAGTCTTGATCGGCCGGAAATAGATCCATGGCGCGACTCAATGCCCCTTCGCCCTCTTTCTTACGTCCGGAAGCGTGCAAGAAGATCGCTTGAAATTTCCAGGCGGTCGCGTCCCTTTCGTCATTGTCGAGCGCACGGAGCAAGAATCTCTCCGACTCCTCCAACCGGTTCAGATGAAACAGCGCCATGCCGAGTGTTCGAGCCGCCTTCGACGAAGTGGGCTGGTTCCCGAGCCACCTTCTGGCGTTTGCTTCGACAGCACCCCAGTTCTTCTCGTCCCAAAGCGTGTCGCTCTGCTCTTCCCATTTCGGCTCAGGATCCGGAGGGACGGCCGGCGGCTTGGCGGCGACGCCGCGGGCGCCCAGTTCTTCGATCCACTCCGCTGGCAAGGCGAGATTCAGGCTCTGCCCGACCCCTAAAGAAGCAGCCGTAGTTAGTCCGATAAGCTGTCCTTCACTGTCGAATAGTCCGCCTCCGCTGGAACCAGGCGATAGTACGGCGGTGATAATAAGAACACGCTCTCCGCGCACCGATCCCACCAGCGACACGAGGCCCTCGCTTACCGACAGTTCAAAACCAAGTGGATTACCCACTGCGAAGACGCGATCACCAACTACGAGCTCCTTACCACGACGAATCCGCGCCGGCGGAGCATCGATCGAAGAGCTTGTGACCACGCAGAGGTCGCGCGTTGGGTCCATGGTCGCCCATGTAGCGACGGCTTCTGCCTTCGGACTGCGCACCTTCACGCTGCGGGCGTCGCGGACAACATGGCAGTTGGTGGCGATACGCCCCGCGCCGATGACGACGCCGCTGCCTTGGCCTTCAACGCGCCCTCTCTCGTCTAATGCCAGGATCGTGACCACGGACGGTGCGGCCAGTTGGAATACACGCTGGGCATCGCTCTCTCCCAACGCCGTGGGCGCATGCAACAGCGCCGACAACAGAATGGCGACCATCGCAAGATGGGCGCGAAGCCTCATCTCCCTTCCTCGTAGGGCAAGATCACGAGCCTGTAGGCCTTTTCTGCCCATTCCGAATCGATTCCGCGCAAGGTGTCGTATGCACGCTTAACATCGTCTCTACGGCCAGCAACCTGATAGGCCTGCATCAATGACACCCAGACCTTGCCTTGTTTCGCCTCCAGGGTTAACGAATGCTCGAGGGCTTTCGCACTTTCATCGGCCCGTCCCTGGATTGATCGCGCAAAACCGATCTGACGCCACACGGCAGCACTGTCAGGATGTTCGAGCGCCAGTTTCTCGTCGAGCGCGATGGCCTCGTCCAGGTACCCGCCATCCTTGAGCGCAACCGCGAAAGAGAAGCGCAGGTTGAAATTGTCCGGCACGAGCTTCAACGCTTCGCGGTAGGCCTGGATCGACTCCGGAAAGAGTTTCAGCTCGAAGCAAAGTGTAGCGAGCCCTGACCAAACCCAAGCTGGAGCGCTTGGCGACAGTTCAAGGCTTCTGCGATAGGCTGCAATGGCGTCGGTAGGACGCCCAAGCGCGGCGAGAACGCGAGCCTTCCAATACCACGCGTCACCACTCTTTGGCACGCGTTCGAGCAGACGCTCGACGAGGGGGAAAGCACGGGTCGGCCGGTTCTCGCGCAGGAGGGAATCGATAAGCCTCATCTGAACAAAGTCGACATCCGGCAGGAGAAACGCCAACCGGGACCACGCCTCGGTCGCCGCTTGTGGATCGCCGCGTTGCTCGGCGACGCCGACCAGGCCTTCATAGGCTGGCGTAGCCCACGGAAAAATGGAAATGGCCCTGCGGAACGCTTCTTCTGCCGGCTTAAAATGCGCGAGAGCCTGCTCGGCCTGGCCTATGGCGATCCAAACGTCGGCGTCTTCCTGTCGCAAGGAAAGGAGGCTCCGCGCAAGATCCAGCGACTCCTTGCTTTGGCCACGCTTGAGCATCACGCGGGCAAGGCCGACGCCGGCAGTGACGGAGGCATCGTCGAGCCGGCGCATTGCGCGCCACGCGAGCTCTTCGGTGTCCAGGTCCTTCTGCATCGCGGCGCCAACCGCGAGTGAACCCCAAGCGTCCAAGTCCTCAGGGTATTTGGTGCACCAGTCGCGCGCGAGCGAAACGAGCTCGGCCCATTGCTTTTCACGCGCGGCGCGCGTGGCGCCCTCGCGGAGCCGCTGACGTTCGTCGTTGGCAAGGCTCCTGCCTTCGATTTCAAGAATCCATTGCCCTGGCGCGGCAAAATTGACGTTCTGCCCGTCGCGATGGCGGTAGTCGATCACACCGACTAGACGACCTTCGTCGTCAACCAACGCACCGCCTTCCGAGCCGGGTGAAACTGGGGCCGTAAACTGAATGTAACTGTTCGGACCAAACGTCCGGATGCCCGAAACCACGCCCTCCGAGATTCCAACTCCCAAACCGAGTGCGTTGCTGACGGCGAACACGCGTTCGCCCGCCGACGGGCTCTCCGCAGCCTGCGGGCGCTGGAGCGCGGGGGCCGAAAGACCCGGAATGTCCAACAGGCAGAGATTGCGTAGAGAGTCTTGGGCCTTGACCGTCGCTTTGAACTGTTTGTTGCCGGCGCGAATCGCCACACCCGGTGCGCCGACAAGCACATTGCATGTGGTCACCGCTCGTCCCTCTGCGACAGCGATTGCACTGTGCACGCTGAGCATCAGACCGGACTTATCCAAGACCTCCAGGACCAGCACGGAGCGACTCGCCTGCGCGAATACTCGTCGCGGATCCGTGGCGAGCGAATCTAGCGAGGAGATCGCGAGCGTGATAGTGATCGCGACACGCAAGAAACGAGTGCAACTCAAGCCAGTTCCTTCCGATCGTCGGCGCGATACGTCGGCGGTTAGACGTTCTTCCGTTGGCGGGCGCCCTATAGTGCATCCCGCTTGGCCGACGCGCAATGAGTTCGGTCCGATAGGAGCTTGGCGCAAACTACTTGAATGGTACAGAGGGGATTTGACCATGACGCAGAACCGGCCAACGCATGCTGGTTTCTAAACGCGTTGCTCGCGCGATCGGATCTCGGCTTCTACATCATCAATCACACTGTTCAAGAATCTGAGGTCACCTGCGCGGGCTGCATGGGTGACTTCCAGGAAAATCCAGTCCGCGCTGTGATGTCTCTGCCAGTGCCACGGACAAAGAGCGTGCCCACTCTGTCGACTCGCGCCGGGTCAAGCCGTCAGTTTTGCGAGGCTTTTCGGGTTGTCGGCGGCGATCGCGTGGGCCAAGAGCAGGCGCGAAAGCCCACTGGCGCATTACCGCGCCATCTTGCAGCGATGGCGGAGTTCTCGCTCGCCACCGGGCTGCGGCACTCCAATGTCACGACCTCGAATGGTCGCAGGGCGATCTCGGCACCGCCTCGCGTGGATCCACGCCGACCAGGCGAAGGGCAAGCGCGATCGCGTGCCGCTGTCTGATGCTGCGATC
>Ga0157370_10004698_pt1 | contig 15573 bp, 17 predicted proteins | sample C35metaG_FD_113463 | JGI IMG/M metagenome (GOLD analysis project Ga0157370, IMG submission 113463) | Corn rhizosphere microbial communities from Kellogg Biological Station, Michigan, USA - C3-5 metaG | ecosystem: Host-associated > Plants > Roots > Rhizosphere > Soil | place: USA: Michigan...
CGAGGATCTGACGGAGACGCTCGCGTCGGTTGTGCGGGATAAACCTGATTTGAGCACCGTGCCCAGCGAAGTTCGCCGTCTGCTCGAACGGTGCCTCGAAAAAGATCCGAAAAAGCGGCTGCGTGACATCAGCGGTGTGGCGCTACTGCTCGAATTGCAGACGGCGCACCGCGAATCGAAACCAGCGAAGTGGCCGTGGGCGGTGGCAGCGGTCGCTGTACTCGGGTTGGCCGCACTCGGAGCGATTCACTTTCGTGAGGCTCCGCCGCCGGCGCAGGCGGTTCAGTTCTCGCTCGAGGCGCCAGGGGATGCGCAGTTCGCGAACCGGTATGGTGGCTACGCGCCATCGCCCGACGGCCGGTACGTGATCGTGACCGCGCGCCCGATGCAGGGGAGCACGAACATGCTGTGGCTCCGGCCTCTGGATTCCCTGACGGCGCGGGCCTTGCCCGGAACCGAGGGAGGCAATATGCCCACTTGGTCGCCGGACAGCAAGTCCATTGCTTTTGAGGCTAACGGCGAGCTGAAGCGTATCGAGATCACGGGAGGCGCCGCGCTCACCTTGTGCGACGCGACGGCTTCTCCGGTTACACAGACCGGAACCTGGAATCGCGAGGGGGTTATTCTTTTTGGCGGCAACGATGGTTTGCATCGAGTCTCCGCGTCCGGTGGCGGGGCCGCACTGCTTACAAAAGTCGATCCCGCGAAGAAGGAAACCGGGCACGGGTATCCGCAGTTTCTGCCCGATGGCGATCGCTTCCTCTACTACGTCGAGAGCGCTGATCTGAACGTTCGCGGCGTGTACGCAAGTTCCTTGAAGAACCCGTCACAGCGGCAGTTAATTGTGCGGACCTCGGCTAAGGGCGTGTATGTTCCGCCGCGCGGAGCGTTTCCGGGTTACCTGCTGTGGCTTCAGGATCAAACGCTGGTAGCGCAGCACTTCGACGCGAGTTCGTTGAAGGTGGAAGGCGATCCCGTTTCCGTGGCCGAGGAAATCGGGCTCAATCCAGGTAATCCCATGCGCGGGGCCTTCTGGGCCTCCGACGCAGGACTGCTGATCTTCTTCTCCAGCCCACAGACCGCCAGGCGTCCCACCGTTTGGGTCTCACGAGATGGAAAGCAAGCGGAGGCCGCTCCGGATGACACGGTGTTTGCCGTGTCCATTGCACCGGGTGCCGAACGTATTGCTTTCGAGCGCGTCGAAACGACAGCGGCCGGAGGGCGCGCCAACCGGGACATCTGGATCCGGGAGCTTACCCGCGGCATCATGACGCGACTCACCTTCGATCCCGCGCGTGACGTGAAACCCCGTTGGTCACCGGATGGCAAGCAGGTGGCGTTCAGCTCGGATCGCGAGGGCGGCGTGTATCAACTTTACGTGAAGGACGCTTCCGGTTCAGGCCAGGAGCAGCGCATGACCGAGGGTCCGAACTCCAAGATTCTCATCGACTGGACCAAAGACGGAAAGTATCTTTTGTTTCGTGAGCAGAATCCCGTGACGGACCGGGATCTTATGGCTGTTCCGCTCGATGGCGACAGGAAGGCGTTTCCCGTGGTCGTTACCCCGTTCTTGGAAAGCACGGGCGCGATTTCGCCGGACGGACGCTGGGTGGCATATGCATCCAATGATTCGGGTCGCAATGAGATTTACATTCAAGCCTTCCCGGCGCCGGGAGTGAATGGACCCAAGGGGCGCTGGCAGGTCTCTTCCGGCGGCGGCTACGACGTCAAGTGGAAGGGCGATGGGAAAGAGCTTTACTTCGAGTCGCTGGACGGAAAAATGATGGCGGCGGGGATTCAAGCCGGGCCGCAGGGCATCCACGCGGATACGCCGCGGGCTCTGTTCTCCGCGGACTTTACCACCGGTTCCTTGCATGAATTCGACGTCACGCCGGACGGCCAGCGCTTCCTTTTGATGCTGCAACCGAAGACCCAGGGTTCCGGGGAAAAGCTGACGGTGGTGTCGAACTGGCAGGCGGCTCTCCGGAAGTAACACGCTCTGCGGCACCAATTCAAAAGGTTCCGATATTGACGCTTATTGGGGCTTTCTCAGCACCGTCTGGCTCGGGGTGATCAAACTTTCTGTCCGGTTCTGCGCGCCAGAGTGCCGGATTACCGGACACTGGCCGACTTCCCGGTACCTATCCGGCTGCCACCGCCCTTTGTCCGAATCGTCGGCGATTCGTACATGGGCCGGAAACCGTTTCTCGGAAGCCTCCCCGATTCCTTCGATCAATGCCGCCTAGGAACAGTTTCCGTTTCAATTTCACGCTGACATTCATTTCTTGAGAATGTGGGCCAAGATGTGACCCGAGTGGCGCTTAGAACCATGCGCGGTTCCATAACAAATGGAGTTCGCAGTTTGGCAGTCAAGCCATGAATCGTGAAGGATTTACAAGCGGCCGCTTTCTTACTGGAGATCAAATGGAGATCACAGGCTAAGCGTCCTTGTAAGAAATTGAAAAGATGGAGCGGGAGACCGGGGTCGAACCGGCGACGTCCAGCTTGGGAACTTACTCAGCGATTGGAAGCAGACAACATATGCGTCCAAGGCGTTGGATCTCGACCATCAAAAACCAAGGAGATCCGGGCTTCTGCGATCTGCGGACATCTTAACGCAGTAATCGCAGTAAGGAAATGAGCCCCCGTGGAAGTTCAGAACGACGTCCAGCAACCCAGATTGGACGTCACTAAAGACGTCACTCTCTTTTGGGATACCAAAACACCGGGATACGGGATACGCGAAATCGAAATCGCTTTCCGCCTAGCATTACCTAGTGTTTTGAAAAAGCTGTGGAGTGTGTATCTCCATGCCTAAAGATTCAATACATTTGCGATGTCCGCTAAGTTGGCGGGGACGGGTGAGATCCCGCCAAGTGCGGAAATGGTTTAGAAAGCTGGAAGAAGGGCAGGGGCTGCTCAGTTCCTCCGATCCGGGGCCCGGCCCGCTGGAACTGTCCATACGCCTTCCTCGGGGGGCCCTGAAACGGATCGCCGTCCTCAGAAGGACCTCGGGGACGGCGCTCTTACGCCGCCTAATCGCCGCTCACGTTCAACCCTCTTCCTGGAGAGCCTGGAAATCCGGTAGTAAGAATTCTGAACCGCATGCGCGTTTGAGTCGCATTCCGAGGCGGGTGACTCTGTCAGCTTCATCACGACCAGAATGCGGCGGGATGAATGCTTAAATACGCCAACTGGTTTCGCAATCTAATGGATGTTCGGGCGAAGATCATCGTCTGGGCGGCTAGCGTCGGTCGTGCCGATTCGAGTGACCGAGGCGGAAAAAGGCTTTCTCGACGATTAGTAGCTGCTCCGCGCAGAAGATCGCCACGGAAATGCGACGATATTTCTTCGCACCCATTGCAGAGCCGCAGCCTGATCAAGGAGATCGCGGCGCCCCGAGTTGATATGCGCGGGTGCTCTGGCCTGCATTCCCGTAAAATTTGCAACGGCGGGACGGTCGAGTCGGACATTCGGTATAATTTATCCGAAATCTTATGGCATTTCAGCGTGCGTTCTCTCTGCTCGGTGCCTTTCTCCTGATCTCCACCGTTCTCCAATCGGAAACGATCTACTCAAACTTTGGCACCCCAGGCCCGGATGGGAGTGGTGGCGGCTTCTTACTGGGCCCGGTGGGGCATCCTCCTCCTTTCAGCGGTTTTTTCTGCGTCGCGGTGCCATTCGTGCCTACTGCGGACTACAACCTCGACTCGATCGACGTTCCCATTACGATGTTCACCAGTACCCCGCTGAACCAATTCACCGTAGAAGTTCGCGATAGCCAGCTGTTTCCCGCGGGCCTGTTCCCTGGGGCCGTTCTGGAGCGCTTTAGCGTAACCCTCGCTGGTTTCGCTGTCGTGGACTTAAAGTCGAGCAAGCATCCGCTTCTCACCGCTGGCAAGCGGTACTGGGTTACGGTTCTAACGGATGGTGGCGGGTGGTGGGGATGGGGAGGCCTGGTGCACCCGACTGGGAGCGTGTACACATTGAACACGCAATCTAGTTCCTGGCAGGTGTCTCCGCCAACCTCCTTTATCCCAGGTCTGCAAATATCCGGAACCCGCGCTGCCATTTCTCTCTCCTCCAGCAAACCGGTAAACGTCGGCTCGATTCCCCATATCGTGTCGGGCGGCGGCTGGCAGACAACCTTTGTCCTTGTGAATACCGCGATGACGCCATCGCCGGCGCAGCTCAGTTTTTGGGATGACAGGGGATCCCCGCTATTGATTCCTCTCGCCTTACCGGGCTCGAATCAATCGACGACCGATTCATCGATTCAAGAGACCATCCCTGGAGGCGCATCCATAACGGTTACAGCCACGGACACGGATTCCGTTAAGCAGGGCTGGGCATCCGTCACCGCCTCCGAAGATGTCGGAGTGCAAGCTATCATACGTTCCAATTCTTCCGGCCAGGAGGCTGGATTATCGATTGAGAATCGCAACGCCAATTCATACCTGTTGACCTTCGATCACATCGGCGGCGTCAGAACCGGCATAGCGATTGCGAATCTGTCGGCTATACCTGTCGATGTCCAAGTACTTATGCGGGATGAGACCGGAGCACTACTGCAGCGTGCAACGGTCAGTCTGCAAGCGCGCGGACACACCTCCTTCGACTTGGCCGACAAGCTGACGAATGAGATACGAGGAACCATAGAGTTCGTCACGCCTGAATTCGGGAGAATCAGCGTTGTTGGCCTGCGATTCGCTCCCGTCGATTCCGGTGGTCTCTCGTTGACAGCCATGCCCGTGCTGGCAAAATGAGTAGTTACACTCGGCCTCGAATGCGGAGCGTCCGGATATTCGGTGTGAACGCGAAAAGGCTATCCCCCCGCTAACCACCCGACGGACTAATACCGCGTGTTTGGTAATGCGCTAAGAGTGTGTTGCTAGGCCGATGTCCATTCGCACATACTCTAGGGTTTAATGATCTCCAAGAAGCCTGCTCCACCGTATATGAGTTCGGATTGTGAATTGGAAATCTGCGTTTGGTCAGGAAGACCTTGAACAACCAGACTGCCCGAAAAGTTCAGTTTCTCCCCTATCCGGACTTGAAAGTTTCCATTTGAAGTTAATTTGTTGATGACCCCCTGCCGCGTAGCCACGATTGCTATCAGTTCGGTTGACGCGAGCGTTCGGCCTTTTACCCGCTTCACGTAGCTCAGGAATGAGGCAATTTCGTCAACCGTTGGTGGATCGTGGGGGCACTAGAAATCCCACCCTAGGTTTGTCGGTACCGAAATTCGCTGCCGAGCCCCGAGAAAAGCGGGTGCTGTCGTTTGAAGATGTCCGCCGGGCTATGAAGGCGCTTCCACTTCGGGAGCGACTAATATTCCGGCTCGCCACCATAGAGGGCATGCGGCCTGGCGAAATCCTGGGGCTGCAGCTTGGCGATTTGCTCGACCAATCGGTGCGGGTTCGCCGACGGGTGTATCGCGGAGATGTGGACTCGCCCAAGACGGGGCGTGTTCGAGAAGTGGCGCTCAGTCCGGTAACCGGTTCCATGTTGTCCGAATGGATCATGCTCTTGGCCGATCAGCGGCCTGAGGCGTGGCTGTTCCAGTCGGAGAATGTTCGTAGTCCGCTGATGAGGGACAACGTTCAACGAAGATTCATCCAACCAAAGCTCGCTACCATCGGGCTCGGGTGGGTTACTTTCCAGGTAATGCGTCGTACCAACGCGAGCCTGGGGCATAAGCAAGGCATCAATCCCAAGGTGGCAGCAGACCAGCGAGGCCACGGGTTGGGGTTGTCGCTAGGAGTGTACGCGCAGACCGATCTGGAACAGAAACTAGACGCGGTCCGGGCGCTCGATTCAGCAGTGATTCAGTAGGGAAATCGGCTTAACGCAGTAATCGCAGTAAGCTCGGGTTTTTTGGTGCTTGTAAGTTCTTGAAAGTGGAGCGGGAGACCGGGGTCGAACCGGCGACGTCCAGCTTGGGAAGCTGGCATTCTACCACTGAATTACTCCCGCATTATCAATGACTTGAACAGCTTACGAAAATCGCGAACAGCAAGTTGAACAGCAACCGAGCCCATTGTACCAAGAATGCCAGCGGATCGAGCTGACAGTATTTGGACTCCCGACGTTCTTGACCGGTGCATTGCCTTCGGGCATAATCCGCAACCACGGGCTAACCAAACCCGAGGCTTAACCAAAGCGAACGGAGGATTACCATGACAGTGCGTGCAAAATTTGTCGTGCAGAAAATCCAATGCAGCTATCAGACAAAATACAAAAACGATTCTGACGGCAGGCTCGACTACAAGCAACCTTACAACGTTGAGATGCGGACCGTCCATATGAGCCCTGTCTATGGCAATGGCGATCCGAATCACGAAAACACAAAATTCTGGGAAGCTTCGCCCTCTGGTGGCCTGACACTAGGCACAATCAATCCGGCCGCCTGGCAGCAGTTTGAACTTGGCCGCGAATACTACCTAGACTTTGCGCCCACTCCTACGCCGGAGGCGTAACCTGGCGATCATGCGCGAAGGCGAAGATCGGCTCACTGCCGACCAATTCTGCTACTGGTTCCAGGGCTTCGCCGAGTTGCACGGCGCCGCTCCAACTCCGAAACAGTGGGAATCCATCAAGCGGCATCTCGATCTTGTCTTTAGACCAGTCGCGCGAGATGCGAAGCAGGCCGCCACGCAAGCGGGTGGTCATGATTCATTCCCCCGTTCACGATTTGAAACCAAGCGGCTTTGCTGAAGAACTTGGTGGCCCAGTTTTCACGGCTTAAGAACCTGAACGATCATCCCTTTCGCCACGTTCCATAACATCTCTGCATCACCCGGCGATAAACTGATCCCGTGCGAATATTCCTTCTGTGGGTGAATATAATTCCGATAGTCCCGAAGAACGACGCCAATGTCTTTTGCCGTAGTCGTGATCCACTTCAGCTCGTGCGCGACATCAATAAAGCTCTTCAGCATCCAGTCCTTTAAGGGGAGCGTCTTCCCGGTATCTTTATCCTTAGGTGCAGCCTTCGCCGTGAACACTGGCGCTTGACTGGGGAGCTGGTTGATTTTTGCCAGCAGCAGCCCCTCCAGAATCCCGCCCATCATAACCGTAGCGCCGAGCGGAGCGCCGGCCTTCACGCACACCACACATTCCTGCCAACGACTTTTCAAGATCGCCTGCATTTTTGGATCAGAAATGAGCGGGGTGAACTGCGGAGATGGATCTGCGATTGCCGCTGGCGCGGTGGCTGTCGCCACAGGTTTAGACAAATTTATTACATGATCCGTTTGCAACGCCCCGAGACGTTTCTTGATGGTCTTGATTGTCTCGATGTACTTGCTCCGGAGCGTTCCTCGCGTTGCGCCGTCGAGCAATGATCTGTACAGATCGTCGAGAGGCTTTAAGGTGTCGCTCCCCAAAAAAGGTTCCACGACCCCTCGATGGTTGTTGAACCATGACAGCCCTGTGGCCTTGACGATCTGCTTTTCGTCTTCGGATTTGACTTGCGTGCTGGCTTGATGTTTCAAAACCTTGCGAAGGCTTTCAATCTCTGCAATCGCCGCATCTATACTGTTCTGACCGTCGGTCACGGCTCACTTCTTCTTCCCAGCCTTCTTCGCAGGCTTTTTCAGAGGTGCGCCATCGGGTAGCGTCATCGCAACCAGATTCTCCCCAACAGAATTGATTACGAAGGTCCCCTTCTCTGATCCGCGATCCAAAAGCCCAAGCTTGTGGGCGTTATTCAATGTCTGCAGTGGGTTTACAAATCGTTCCCGAACAGCTAGCCGCGTGGCGCCCTGAAGATCATCTTTATCGATGGCGTCTTTCTTCGCGGACTCGGGAGCTTCGAAACGATAGTAGTAAGCGACCGCCGCCGCATACTGCACATCATTCCGCGGCTTCTTTTCCAGCATGAAGCTCTTGATATTTGTCGTTCCCCCCGGTGCCGAAGGTGGGGGAGGGGGAGTACCGGGAGCATGGGGCGGGGGTGTGTAACCCGACGAAACTTGCACCGAGATGCCAAGTTTCTCAATAGCCCATCGGAGGATGCGCTGTTGTTCGTCCGGTTGGAAGTCCTGTACAGCCTCGACAACCGTACGCACGGCTTCGAGATCGTCCAATTTGGGCGTGCTCATATTAAAGGAGGTGTGCTGATATTCTACCGGAATTGGCTGCGGATATGTGAACAGCAACTTGAACAGCATTCACACTATTCGCGTCAGTTCTTTTGAAAACTCAATGGCTGGATAGGCGAAACGAGAACCCTATGTTCTCTGTTTTCAATCGAGCGCTATTTTGGGAAGCTGGCATTCTACCACTGAATTACTCCCGCTTTCTGGTTATCCTGCTACTTAACTCAATCGAATTACTTACCGACAATATAGCAGCTTGAGAACGTGCTCCTGGAGCACGCCCGGAGTATATCACACTGTTAAAAAATGACATCGCGCAACGGCCATCTCCATCCGAGGCTTCGTTTATCCACGAGCCGTTCAGTGCAGAATCGCTACTGCAAAAGAGAGTCACCGCAAGGCCGGCGAAGCTCGCAAGCTCAACCCCTAACGTTCACCTAGCGGTATAGTAGGGAGGCGATCACGTCTGAATTTCATTATGGATAATAAGCTCCAGTGACCAATCGATGCCCGTTCTGTAGTAACTACGCTTACGCTTTGAGCGTTGGCGACGCCTACCAGATGGATTGTCGCTACTGTGACATTCAGGTCGAAATCACCAAACGTGCGTATGCTGCGCGATGCCCCGATCCAGTGGGGGTGCTGGATTACATTCGGGAAAAACTCAAAGTAAGCACTAGACCGCGGGTGGATCTCGCGGACATGAAACGCCTGAGGCAGCCCCTCGCGCCCACACGACCCATCCGAGAGGAAGAGATGAAGATCAGTGACTCGAAGCAGGCCAAAACATCCGAGCCCGAGAGTGACGTGTTCACGATAGCCGCCAAGGCGATTGGAACCACACTTGGAAAGATTGCGGTAAAGACTGGTATCGCCACGCCTCCTGCGCCTGCTGCCCCGGCCCGGAAGAAAGCCGCCGCAATCAAGAAGCCGGTGAAAAAGACGGCAACCCAGGCCAGCGCGAAACGTACTACAGCAAAAAAGTCATCGCCCAAGAAGTCGACGCCGAAGAGCAAACAGGGACGATAACCAAAGTACAGCCGTCGCGCTCAAGAGAGGCTGGCAATGATGGCCCGGGTCACGAGTTTGGTATCACTGGGCCCCCCCACTCGGATCGAAACGACGCCCGCCTCTTTGGCCGGGTAGTCATTCCCGCCGGGGAACAAAGCGTCGCCAACGAAGATCATCTCATTCAAGGAAATCCCCAGTAGATCGCGCAGCTTGCGGATTCCGTAAGCTTTGTCGACACCTGGCCGCGTCACATCGACGGAGGTGGTTCCTCCCAGCCGCACGGAAAACTCGGGAAGAACAGTTTCCAGGATCGCTTTTATTTTTTGCCGTTTGGCGAAATCCGGATCCCATTTTTCCTTTTCCGCCAAGGGCGCCTGCTGGCCCAAGGCCGAGAAGGTTATTTGGCTGCCCCGGTCCTCGATGACTTCCCCCCAGACCTGCTTGGCAGTAAAACCCGCTGTCTCAACGGCTTTCTTCAGGGCACTCACGATTTTCGTTTTCTCTTCCGTCGCCAAATCTTCGGAATATACCTTTATCCAATCTCCGTCGTAGCGGAAGAACTTCGTTCCGCAAGTAGGGAGGATGGATAGGTTCGCCAGGATTTTATCGTGAGGAAGGTTGGGAAGCAGTTGTTTTTGAAACTGTGGCCAATCGCCCCCGGAAATCACAGCGACCTTGGCGACGGCCAGGAGGTCATGCAGCAACCCTCCCATCTCGGTGTCCAGCGCGGATTTGCTTTCGGCCAGAGTTCCGTCCAGGTCATAACAGATTAGCCTCTTCACTGTGTTAGCCGTTTTCATCATAACCTCTTCATGGCCAGCGAATTGCTACAACCCTGCTGAAAACCGTTATTATGCCTGTGCCGACGCCCCAGTCAACACCACCGCGAAAACGATCCCGAATGGCAAAGAGTCCTGTCAACAAACCGAAATCAGATGTCGTGCCTCGCAGTTCGCGTGGGTTTTTCAGCGGACTTGGGCCCGGTCTGATTACCGGCGCCGCGGACGACGACCCTTCAGGAATCTCCACCTATTCGGTCACCGGCGCAGCGTTCGGCTACGCTCCGCTCTGGACGGCTCTGTTCTCTTTCCCGCTGATGACCGCAGTGCAGATAATGTGCGCGCGGCTCGGAATGGTGACCGGCCAGGGATTAGCCGGGGTGATTCGCTCCCAGTATTCGAAGTGGATCCTGTGGGGCGCGTGCTTTCTATTGGTCGTCGCCAATACCGTCAATATAGGCGCGGATCTCGGTGGCATGGGTAAGGTGACAGAAATGGTGACCGGCATCAAAGCCATGTACTGGACCTCCTTGTATGGCGTCCTCATCGGGTCGCTGCTGATCTGGTCCACGTATGAAACGATTGCCCGAACCTTCAAATGGCTCACGTTGGTCCTGTTTGCCTATGTTGCCGCTGCCGTACTCGCCAAGCCCGATTGGGGCGCCGTGGTGCGGGCGACGCTCATTCCGCATGTCGAAATGTCGAGTGAGTATTGGGCCACGCTGGTTGGAATCTTCGGAACCACCATCTCGCCTTATTTGTTCTTCTGGCAGGCATCGGAAGAAGTGGAAGAGGAGCGCAAAGAGGGGATGGTGACTCTCAAGCAACGTCAGGGAACGACGCAGGCAGCGTTGAAACAATCCCGCAACGACGTAATGACGGGAATGTTCTTCTCGAACCTGATCATGTACTTCATCATCCTGACGACAGCCGCCACGCTGCATGCTCATGGCAAGACCAGTATCACAACGGCTCAGGATGCGGCGGAAGCTCTACGCCCTTTGGCGGGCAAGGGAGCCTACTGGCTCTTCAGCCTGGGCTTGATCGGAGCGGGAATGCTGGGCGTGCCGGTTCTGGCGGGATCCAGCGCCTACGCTGTCGCCGAGGCCGCCAGATGGCGCGGGTCGCTTTCCGATCGTCCCAAACGGGCTCGCAATTTTTATGTGGTCATCGCGGCCGGATTGGCTCTCGGCCTGGCACTCGATTTCGCCGGTTTTAACGCTGTCTCGATGCTGTTCTGGTCGGCAGTTCTGAACGGTGTGCTGGCGCCGCCCCTCATTGTGATTGTGCTGCTGTTAACCAACGACAAAAAGGTTATGGGCGCCCGAAAAAACCCCCGGCTGCTGTCGGTTCTCGGGTGGATCACCGTGGTGGTGATGACGTCCGCCACGGTTGCCATGTTCGCTACCTGGAAATAATATAATCGGTAGTACAGATACAGTTTTTCGCGGCAAGAGAAAGGCGCCGATGAGTTACTTTGCCCAAATTCTGACCGGAGCACAGATCCATAGTGTACTTGTCGATTCCGAGGTGACCTACATCATGTTAAGCAACGGGACGCAGGTCACCATTCGAGGATCGATCGTCGTACAGCCCAGACCTGCAAACGCATCCGCGGCAAGCGCTTCGGCTTAATTTGGAATCCCGCTACTTCTGGTGATAGCGAGGCATGGGCTTATCCGCGTTCGCGTAATCGCCCTTAGACTCGGACGTCGATGAGATATCTTCCGCGCCGGTATCCTTCAGGATGCGTTCCGCCTTGTCGGTCCACTTGGAGTCGTCTGCATGGACTGAAAGCAGGATGTTACCGCTTTTGATCCGGCCTTCGTAGCGTTTCGCCTCGTACTCAGGGATTCCCAATCCGACCAGTCCGCCGGTGATACCGCCGACAGCGCCGCCGACGCCTACGCCAGTTAGCGCCGCAATGATGGGCCCAGCCGCGATGAGCGGCCCCACGCCGGGAATTGCCAACGCCCCGATTCCTGCGAGCCAGCCCAGCGCTCCACCTACCACGGCTCCCGATGTCGCGCCGGTCGCCATTCCCTCAGGTGCCTTCGTGCCTTTCTCATGAGCGAAATCTTTGGTGCCGACGTTTTCTGGCAGTAATACCGAGATGTCGGTGTTCCGGAACCCTTGCGCCTTCAGTTCATCGACTGCGTTCTCAACCTGCCGCCGGGTCGTGTAGAGTCCGAAAACTGCTTTGTTTGCCATCGCGTTAAATCCCTTTCTTTGGGCCGATGAGAAGCCAGCCCCTTGCATGGAGATCCAGGCGGGAAGCGTTGCGTTACGTCAGTATCGGTATTCAGCCCTGCTTCCTTTGGAAAACAAAGAAAAACACGGTCAGGCTCAAAGCCGCCAGCGCATAAATGAACGATGGGAACAGCTTCACCAGAGGTATCAGACCCTGCGATAGGCTGATGATGTCGAATACGAAGTTGTAAATCAGCAACGCTGCCGCCAGCAGCGTGCCAATGAAGGCGAACATCGCCGCGCCCTTGAGTGTCATTTGTAGTTGCCCCATGAAGGGATACACGAAGAAACCCTTATGTTTCATTCGTGTCTCAGAGCGACCATGGGATCGATCTTGGAAGCGCGCCGCGCCGGGGCGTAGCCGGCGATAACGGCTGCGGCTACCAGAACCGCGACCGCTACCGAGATCGCCCAGGGATCATCCGGTTTCATCCCGAATAGAAACGATTCCACGAATTTCGATGTAGCGAGCGCAATGGGCAGGCCGATCGCTAGCCCGACCATCGCCAGCACGAATACCTGCCGCAGGACCATCCAGATCACGCCGACGCGTTGCGCTCCGAGCGCCATGCGGATGCCGATTTCATTCGTGCGCTTGGCGACGTTATAACTCATGGTGCCGTAAAGTCCGACACAGGCGATCAGTAGTCCCAGGATCGCGAAGGTGGTACAGAGCCTGGCAAAGATGATCTCCTGGTTGATGGCTTGATCTACTTGCGCCGCTTGGGTCTTCACGTTAGAGAGAGGTACGCGCGCGTCCGCCTGATGTACGATCTCGCGCACGCTGTTGACGTAGTTCAGAGGATTTCCGGCCGTGCGCAGCTCGTAAGCTACTTGGCTCACCGGACCGAAAGCGCCTTGATTGTATGCAATGTAGACCACCGGCTGGTTATCGCTCTTCAGCTCAGCGTATCTGGCAGTCTTAGATACCCCAACGATTTCTATATCGCGCTTCGGCCCCACCAAGTTGATGTGTCGACCTATGGGGTTGTCATCGCCGAAGGCGGCCTTGGCAAATAATTCGTTCACCACGGCAACGACCGGGGAGCCTGGCTGGTCCCGTTCCTCGATTTCCCGCCCGAGCAGCATGGGAATCTGCATGGTCGTGAAAAAGCTCGGCCCGACCGGCAGGACGAGGTTACCGACTTGCTGCTCTCCCCCAGCGGTGATGATCGTACCCATGGAGGCGCCTCCCACCAGTGGAACCCTCGAAAGCGTCGCGGAGCGTACCCCGGGGATCCCGCTGAATCGCTTCTGCAGGTCCGAATAAAACGTGGCGATGTCCGCATCCTGGTGGCCGGCTTGCCTCGCGTTCAACTGGAACAGCAAGAGATTCTCTCGATTGAATCCGAGATCGACCTTTTGCAGGTTCGAAAGCGTCCGCACGAAGAGTCCGGCCGCGACCAGCATCAGCAGCGAGATGGCGATCTGCGACACCACCAGAACCTGGCTAAGGCTGACGTGTAAGAACGAACGCCGGACTTGTTCGCCTGCCCGCGCCTCCTTGAGAGCCGGAATTACGTCGACACGCGTGGATTGGATCGCGGGCGCTAATCCGAAAAGCACGCCCGTAAGAACAGAGAGTGCGATCGTAACGCCCAAAACGTGCCAGTTCAATTCCGCGTGCAGAGTGAAGTTCTCACGTCCGTTCGCGAGCAGAACCGTCAGGACACGAATGCCCCAGGCGGCGAACAGAATACCGAGTGCGCCTCCCAGCGACGCCAGCAGCACGCTTTCCGTCAGAAGCTGCCGTATCACGCGCCACCGTCCCGCGCCCATGCTGAGCCGCACCGCCATTTCCCGCTGCCGGGCGGTCGCGCGGGCCAGCAGCAGATTCGCGATGTTGGCGCAGGCGATCGCCAGAATCAGTCCGACCAACGTCAGCAACACGTACAATGGCTTAGAATACTGCCGCCGCAGGGCGTCTAATCCTCCCGCGCCTTCCTTGATCACGAGCTTGGGGAGATCCGCCCGCTCGCCGTCATTGCGGGCCGTGCTTAAGACCCATTGGTGGAATTGCGGCGCCAGGGTTGCTTGCGCATGCTCCATGCTGACTCCGGGGCGTAAGCGAGCCATGATCTCGATCCAATAGAAATTCTGATCGAGGTATGAGTTGGCCGAAAGAATCGGGCCAAGCTGCAGCAGTAGGTTCGCATGCATGGGAAGGTAGTAATCCGGGAGTGCCGCAGGATCGATTCCGAAGAACTCAGGCGGAGCCACTCCAATCACCGTGAACGGAACGTTGTTGATGAGAATGGATTGTCCCTCGGCATTCGCCGCGCCTCCGAAGCGCCTTTGGCTGAAGCTGTAGCTGACGACGGCCACGGCAGGCGCTCCTGCTTTGTCATCGTCCCCCGCTATCAGGCGTCCTGCCGCAGGAGGAACGCCGAGGCCCCGGAAGAAGTCTCCGGATACATATTCCCCGTTGGCCACGTCTGCTTGACCTTTGATAGTTAGGTTCAAGGGACCTGCCCCATAGTAGGCGAAGACACTAGAAAAGATCGAATCGGACTTCTGGAAAAGCTCGAATGCGGGATAAGGAAAGACGCCGCTGTTGAATCCGGTCTTGGGGTCGTTAAAAGAGCTACCGCTGGTGGTCATGCTGCTGTGCATGACGGATTCGCGTTTCGCCTGTTTGCCTTTGGCTTGACTAGGCGAAGCGTTGCGTGGCTGAGAGCGCGTGTTCAGCATCACCAGCGATTCGGGATTCTGCACGGGCAGCGTCCGGAGCAGGATCGAATCCATGAAGCTGTAGATCGCGGTGTTCGCTCCGATTCCCAACGCGAGAGACAATGCTGCAAGCGCTGTGAACGTCTTGTTGTTGGCCATCGTGCGCAGGGCATATCGAAGATCCTGCCCGAGTTGTTCCCAGAAGGGCCAGGTCCACATGGCGCGGCTATCCTCCTTCAGCAAAGTGATGTTTCCAAATTTGGGCTGGCCGGAAAGCGCGGCGTGATGCTCCATTTCCTCGTCGAGATCCGCCTCGAACTGGCGCCGGCGGAAGTAATAGAGCAGTCTTCTGAAGAAGGCGTCCATATCAAGCCGTTTGGATCACCCGCGTGATGGCAGCCATAACCTTCTCGAACTCGGCGATTTCAGCCGCCAGTTGCTTCCGCCCTTTCGGCGTCAGCGAATAGAATCGCGCACGGCGGTTGTTTTCCGATTGCCGCCACTCCCCGACCACCCATCCCTTGATCAGCATTCGCTGTAGCGCCGGATATAGCGAGCCCTCTTCTATTTGCAGGACTTCCTTCGAGATTTGCTGGATGTGTTGTGCGATGCCGTACCCGTGCATCGGTCCGACACGCAACAAGGTCTTAAGAATCAGCATGTACAACGTACCGGGGGGGATCTCGGTTCTCTCTTCCATAGGTAAACTATACAACAGTTATACTAGGGAAGCACCAAAAAGTTACCTCCAGAACTCGAAA
>Ga0157370_10004699_pt1 | contig 15568 bp, 9 predicted proteins | sample C35metaG_FD_113463 | JGI IMG/M metagenome (GOLD analysis project Ga0157370, IMG submission 113463) | Corn rhizosphere microbial communities from Kellogg Biological Station, Michigan, USA - C3-5 metaG | ecosystem: Host-associated > Plants > Roots > Rhizosphere > Soil | place: USA: Michigan...
GCGCATGTAGCTCAGACGCAATTCGTTGACCACCGTGGGCCCGAACGTTTTCGTGTCGCCGATGTTGATCAGCTGCGAGCGTCCCAAATTTAGCGCTGCAAAGCCCGGAACGCCCGCCCCTCCTTGCCCCGTCGGGTAGGGATTGTTGAGATTGTAATCGTCGAAATAGTAATACCCTGAAATCAATCCCCAGTGTTCCGTGTTCGCGTCCATCCGATAGCTGGCCTTGTCATCGCGCAAAATCCTGCCGAAGGCGCCAGTCGAAAAAGTGGAGGCGCCGACGTTCGGAGCGGGAATATATTGCAAGAGATGCTTGGAGGGTTCCGCCCAGGCTCGCTGCGGAATGATTCCGTTGGGAAAAACACACTGAGAGCTATCGACACATCCCGGCGTATAGTACGGCTCGTTAACGGAAACACCGTATCCGAGCTTTTGTTGGAGAAGACTGGCGAGATTAGGACCGCTTACTTCGCCATTGAGCGAATCTTTTTCATCGCTCAAATTGCCTGTGCGGTCCGCGGCGGTCGGGACTGGAATCAGCCCGGTATCGACGCCCTGGCTCTGCCGCGTACCCTGGTAGTCGCCGAAGAAGAACAGTTTGTTCTGCTTGATAGGTCCACCGACAGTCCCCCCAAACTGATTCTGCCGGTAGAAACTGCGCTCGGGTGAAAAGAAGTTGCGCGCATCCAAATCCGTATTGCGCAGAAATTCGAATCCACTTCCATGTACCTCATTGGATCCGGACTTGGTGACAACATTTACCACGCCACCGCTATAATTGCCAAACTCTGCGTCGAAGTTGTCCGTTAAAATCCGGAACTCGGCGATCGAGTCCAGATTTGGCACCACCGAGGTGCCCCCATTCATCAGTTCCTTGACATCGCCTCCATTTACCATGTAACCGTTCGCATCTTCGCGCTGTCCGGTGATGGACTGATTGCCCGGGTTCAGTCCTCCGGAAGGGGCGATTGCAACCGACGCTCCCGCCATCACGATAGAATCCTGCTGCTGGGTGGTGGTGGGTACGATGCCCGGCTGAAGCGCCAGCAGGTCGGTGAAGCTCCTCCCGTTCAAGGCTACCGTCGTCATCTGCTTGCCAGTGACCACATCGCCAATCTGGGTATTCTCTGTCTCCACATGAATCTGCTCCGTGGTAGCCGATACGGTCACCTCTTCCGCCCTTTGCGCCAGTTCGAGGGTCAGATCCAATTGAATTGCGGAATTGGTATCGATCACCACATTGGTTCGTTTCTCGGTGCGAAAGCCACGAGACTCGATCTGGACATCATAGGTTCCGACGGCCAGACTAGGGAACGCGTAGTCGCCCTTAGCGTCGGTGGTTGTCTTGGTCTCGATGCCCTGAGCGACATTGGTGGCCGTCACCATGGCCCCGGGAATCGCTCCACCGCTGGAGTCTTTCACGGAACCTGCAATGCGTCCAGTTACCGCTCCTTGGGCGAGGGGTAAGCACGCGAATATTGCAGCGAAGATCCAGCGAAACAGAGCACGATGCCGGTTTTCAGATGAGGAGTTGTTCATGGGTTTGAGGGCAAATGTGAAGGCGAGCTTTACCCTAACACGCCGGTTCGATATCCGAGCCCTAGAGAGAGTCAACTGGCAGTCAGTGACAAGTCTCTTTGGGTCAGTGACCGCAGATAACAAAGGGTTTCAATGGCCGAAAGGAAGGAGAGCACAGACGGAAGCGTAGATCATCAAGCACCGAAAGAAGTCGCCGCGGATCGAAAGGCCGAAGCAGTGACCCGAGAGGAGGAAGTATCAAAGCACACCATCTAGTTAAAGCAAAAGTGAGCTCAGCAGCTTGGGATGAGAAGCTCTATGCGGACCCTTGAAGCGTCACCGGCAGCCGCGACCGTGAGAGTCCAGCAGCCTTGGTTAGAAACTCGACAACTACCGGAACCTGCTCGTCCGTCAGATTCGCACCCTGCGCCTTCATGCGAGCAACTGTGGCGGTCTATCCGTCCTTGTCCGCCACCTTGTTCTTGACGCGATCGAGCGAATGGCACGAGGTGCAGGCGGTGTTCACGAGGTTTGCAGCTACAGCATCGGGACCCTTGAAAGCGGGGGCCGCGCCATCCGGCGCCTGGGCTAGAATCACGAGTGCAATGGACATGAGGAATGCCGCAACATTCAAGACGAGCTTCGTCATGGAGGTAATTATACGTAATCAGCAGCCCAACGAAACAGGGCCGGGCCCTAGCTGAGATTGTCCAAGTAGAAGCCGACGATGTGATATCTTTGGCCTGAAGAAAACCTGTAGAAAGGAAGCCCGCGTTATGGAAGGAAGCGACGATCATCCGCGGGATTTGCCAAACCTCCTCCGCAAGCGTTTCTGCTTGGCGCTGGTGATCCTCGCGAGCTGCTGCGCGTTGTCCGCGCAACCGTTGGAGGATCCCCAGGCTCAGTTCAACCGGGGGACAGACTACTGGTATGGAAATGGGGTTCCGCAGGACTACGTAGAGGCTGCCAATTGGTATCGCAAAGCCGCGGAGCAGGGTTATGCCGAAGCGCAGTATCGACTGGGACAGATGCTGGCTATCGGCCAGGGTATCAGGCAAGACCAAACCGAAGCCGCGAACTGGTATCGCAAGGCGGCCGAACAGGGTGTCGCGCGAGCGCAGTACAACCTGGGAACGATGTATGTCTTCGGTAAGGGCGTTCCAAGGGATTACGCGGAAGCGGTGAAATGGTTCCGCAAGGCGGCGGATCAGGGACACGTAGAAGCGCAATACAACTTGGGGGTATCCTATCGCGACGGGCAGGGTGTCGCTCAGGACTTCCACGAGGCGCTGACGTGGTTCGCCAAGGCGGCCGATCAGGGATACTCCGCGGCACAGTTCACGATGGGCTTGATGTATTCAGATGGCCAGGGCGTTCCGAAAGATCCGGGGCAGGCGCTGGCTTGGTTCCGCAAATCCGCGAACCAGGAATATCCTCCGGCGGAATTCAACATGGGAGTGCTCTACGCGGTAGGAACAGGCGTGCCGCGCGGTTTGGAGCAGGCGGTGGAATGGTATCGCAAGGCGGCCCAAGGGGGGGTGTCCCAGGCTCAGGACGCGTTGAGGATGGTAGCCGGCACGGGGTTGCCGTCGGCCCAACATGCGCTAGGGATGACCTACGAGAATGGCTGGGGTAGCTTGACGATCGAAGCAGAGGCAGTGTATTGGTATCGGAAGGCCGCCGAGCAGGGCTATCCGCCGGCGGAGTACGATCTGGGGCGGATGGTCGCTGACGGCCGGGGTGTGCGGAAGAATGAGGCCGAAGCAGAAGCCTGGTTCCAGCGGGCCGCCGAAAAAGGAATACGAGAGGCGCAAACGCGGCTGGAAGCCCTTGGCGCGCCCGCGGCGCCGCCTAAATAGCCGATGCGGATATTTTGCATTTCGTTAGCCCTTCCGCTAGTCTGCGGCGTCGCTCTGAGCGTGTTCGCGGCCGACCGGGTCTTTACGCCTTATGCGAGCGTGAAACCCGTTTTAGATCAGCCGAGCGACCTGCTGCCTGCAGAGCTGAGAAACCCAAATGAGGCCAAGTGGAGCGCCTGGAGCCAGCGGCAGGACAAGGCCATTCGAGCGCGTCTTCAGGAAGGCGATTTGGACTCCATGGTAAATCTGCTGTTATACGGGACCTCCTTCACGAAGCAGCCGCGGATCAAGCTGGAGGCCCTCACCGAGGCTTCGAAGGCTGGGATCCTGCGGGCCCGCGTGGATGATTTGGTCGCGGGTCTGCGGAGTCCGGGAGACAACGAGCGTCTCATTTTTCTGAATGATCTTCTACGAAGCCAGGGAATTGATCCGAGCTCCCCGGGCGAAACAGGCGTGTTCATCTACAATAACCTCGGGCGAGTCATTCAGGAGATTGGGACCTTGGCGAAGCGCGCCGAGGAAGCCAAGCGGCTTACGCAGCCGGCCCAACCGGATGCGGCCGTCGATCCATCTGCGATTTTCAACTGGCGGCCGGGGCTGTTCCGCGATCGTGGGGTTTCGCTCGACACCGGCATTTTCCCTAATTTCTCGATCGAACAGGCCTTGCGCGATCTGAAAAATCGCGGTGTGCTGCGCGAAGGCCAGGTGGCTCGCGTGGCCGTGATCGGGCCAGGTCTCGATTTTATCGACAAGAACGAGGACGCTAGCTACGACTATTATCCCCAGCAGACTTTGCAACCCTTTGCATTGTACGATTCGCTTGTCCGGCTGGGGCTGGCGAAAGCTAACGCGGTATCCATGTCGATTTTCGACATCAGTTCCAGAGTGATCGACCACATCCAGCGCGCCCGCGAACGCGCCCGTATGAACGTGCCGAACACCGGTTATGTCATCCAGTTGCCGCGCCAGGTCGCTCCTGCGTGGCCGCCCGATCTCATCGCTTATTGGCGTTCGTTAGGCGACCGCGTGGGAACCGAGGTGACACCGATCCCTCCTCCCCCTGCTTTTCAAGGCCTGGAAACGCGAGCCGTACGAATCCGTCCGGACGTGGTGCTGACATTGCACCCGGTAGACCTGAATATCGTTCTCGAACGCATGAATCTGGCCGAGGCGGACCGCTTCGACCTAATCGTGGCTACCAACATCTTTATCTATTACGACGCATTCGAACGGTCACTGGCGCTGGAGAACGCTGGCGCCATGTTGAAGCGCGGAGATCTCTTGCTGACCAATGATCGGCTGCCCGAGGTTCCTGGCGGATCGATGCGGCTGGATGGCGTGACCGAAGTGCAATATAATCACGACTCGATCGGTCGGTATCGGAAACGATAAGTTGAGTGTTTGCGGACGGCAGGCTCTTGCTGCCTGCCGCCCCGTAATGCACTCTAGAAACGGAAGCGGGCGACGATCTGGCCTGTCCGTTGCCCGGCGTTGAGGGCGGCCGTTTGGTCAAAGCCGTAGCCGGAAGCGAACGTGCTGGCGCCGGCCGTGCAGGTACTCGTGGTGGTTCCCGTATTGCCCGACGCGAAGCAAGTCGGCGCTGTCTGCGGTGCGGGTGCCCCTGTGGCGTTGCCCGCACTTGGGTTGGGAAGTGCGGTGCGGTTAAATATGTTCACGAACTCCGCCCGAACGCTGAAGCTCATCGTCTCGCGGATCCTGAACGTGCGTCCAATGTTGAAGTTCTCCGTGGGATGCCGCTGATAGCGGAAGTCGCTGTAGTACGCCGGAGAGTTTCCATACGTGCCAGGAGCGGGATTTGCCCACGCGGCCGAATTCAGCACCAGAGTCTTGGTGGGATCATAGCAGTGGCAGTTGATGTCCACGTTGTACAGCGGTACTCCGGGGACACGATTCATGAACGACGCAGTCGGGAGAAAAAACGACGTGTTCAGCGAATTCGTCGCGGTCGGAACGAGGATCGGCGTCCCGCTGGCGTAAGTGAAAAGGGCTCCCGTTTGCCAGTCGCTCAGCACGTACTTCAGGATCTTGTTGCCAGCCCACGGAGCTACGGGCACTGTGTAGGTGATGTTGATATTGCTGACCAGGGGCCGGTCTAAACCCGAAAGGGTCTTGTTTAAACTCCGATTGAAAATATCGTTCTCGGTTCCTGCCTCAATACCATTTTGGAGTGTCTTCGACCAGGTAAAGTTATAGCTTACATCCAGACCGTGCGATAACCGTTTGATCACCTTGAGCTGCAAGGATTCGTACCAGTTATCTCCCACCGGGGCCCACAGCGGTGTCGGCGCCGTCGTGAATTGCGGGAAGGGCCGCAGCGACTGGGCTACGGTACCCGTGAAACCCGGGTACGGCAGCTTGTTCTGAAACCTGCCGGCAGCCGCACTGGTGATCGGGGCCACCAGGATAGCCCGGTCCGCCGCGTTGGTGATGTCGATTCCGGCGGCTAAGAGGCTCTGCGGCGTGTTCGGGTTGTAGTTGAGCGCCCCTGAGGAGGGCATCCACACCCCGCGGTTCCCCACATAGGCAACGTCCACCACCAGATCCCGGACGATCTCGCGCTGCACGCCGAAGCTCCATTGATACGACTTGCTGGGATACCCCGCGTTCTTGTCGATCCAGTACCCTGGTGCTGCACCGGGCGCTCCCGGAGTAGCTGGGTTCACAACGGGGAAGTGGCTCGGATCAAAGTTTGGCCAGGCAATCTGAGCATATGTCAGCGGAATGCCGCCCTTCAATCCGTTAGGTAAGGGTGACTGGCCGAAAGAAGTGGAAGGTACACTATTGGTCGATGTGACAAAGCGCGTTTGTATGCCGTTGTCGGGGGTTGTGCCGATAAGCAGGCCGGCTCCTCCGCGGAGCACGGTTTTCGGAGTCAGCTGATAGGCGAACCCCAGCCGCGGCCCAAATCCAAGTTTATAGCTATTGAAAAAATTATTATCGCAGCCGCAGGTGGCCCCATAGGTGACGCCCCCGGGGTGACCACCGTCTTGCCTATTGGCCACCGTGGGGTCGAAAAATCCATAACGGCCATACTGCTCTTTCCCAGAGGTGGAGTAATCGTAGCGCAGCCCGAGCTCGAGCGTAAGCTTGCGGTTGACCTTCCAACTGTCCTGACCGTAGAATCCCAATTGGTGTTTCCCGAGCCTGGCGACCGCCGGTGAGTCGACTTCGTAGACATCGGGTAGTCCCAGCAGAAAACTGGCATAGGGATGTCCGATGGTGGCGCCGCTGCTCACCGTGGTGGTACCCAAGTATGGAAGGGCGGTTTCTGCCGGGCTGTAGCTAAACAAACCGTTGGTGCTGATAATGTTGTAATTCGGGTATCCTTCAACGGACGCTTCGGCGCCAAATTTGAAGGTGTGATTGTTCTTCACCCAGGTAAGGTTGGCCACCAGGTTGGTCTTTGCCTCGTTCGTGTTCTGCGTGCCGTTAAAGCCGGCACCGAGACCGGGGGCCGGTCCTATGATGTTCATGCCGCCGGTGCTGTTAGCCCCCAGCAATCCGGTGGTCCCTGACCCTGCCGCTCCGTTGAACGCCGGGAAAGCCCATGGAACAAATGGGCCGGTTAATCCCAGCCCGGTGGTGTTGTTGTAACAGCAGAACGGGGTGGGCATGTCGAGCCTGCTGTCCACGTACGCCCCCCCTATATGCAGGAGCAGAGTCGGGGAGAGGGTCTGGTCGTAGTTCAGGCGATAGTTGATGGTGTTCCAATCCGTCGGGGCGAGAACTGAAATCAGGGTGGGTAAACCTTCCGCCGTGGTATTAGTGGGCGGTCCAGCGACACCCTGATGGTTCCATCCCCAGTTACCGCTCAGCTTAATCTTGGAACTCAGCGAGTGGTCGATCTTAATCGAAGGAACATAGTACTGGTTCTTGGTCTGATATGGATTGACGAAGTTATTGATTAACTGGGTCGCGAACGGTCCCTGCGGCTGCGGGATCAAGGCTTGAACTTTCAAAGCGACCGGATCGAGCTGGTTGGCCGGAATCATGTTGTTTGGGTATGGGTCCCGGATCAGCCGGGAATCCGTCGCGGATGCGGGTCGCGTCGTGCTGGGATCGTAAATCGAGTTTTGAATGATAGGCCGGCCCAGCGGATCCGTTCCGAGAACCTTGTTGCCGGCCGCCGCCGTGGCGGCGCTAAAATCGCCCATTCGATAGGCTGCGGTGGGAACAGTGACTAACCTGCTGGTGTTAGAAGTGGTGGTGGGAAGGGACTCGTAGGTGAAGAAGAAAAAGGTCCTGTCTTTGCCCTTGTAGACCTTGGGAATCCAGATGGGTCCGCCGGCGGTGCCGCCGAAGTCGTTCTTTCGAACTTTGTTGCGCGTGTGGGAGTACGGGCCGTAGGCATTGAAGGCTTCATTCGTGAAGTAATCGTATGCGGATCCGTGGAATTGGTTGGTGCCCGATCGCATGGTGTAGCTCAAAACGGCGCCGGTCGACTGACCGTATTCGGCCGCATAGTTACTGGTTTGTACCGCGACTTCGCTGACCGAATCCACGCTCGGCGCTCCGAATGAGTAGTAGGTGTTGCCCAAGGTGTAGGTTGCATCCATGCCGTCGATCCGGATCCGTTCGCTAGCGGCCGGCGAGCCATTGATACTAATCGAGGTGAGGGAACCGTTCACGCCGGGAATCGTTAGTACGGCTTCCGTGGTAACGCGGACGGCGCCGATCTGGCCCATCGGAAGGTCGTCCTGCTTTTCGGTCGTGACGTTGTGGCTGACGTCGCCAGTCTCGGTTTTCAGAAGCGACGCTTCGGCGCTAACCGTGACGGACTGTGTGGCGTCGCCTATTTCGAGGGAAATGTCGACACGCGTGGTTTGCAGTTGCTGGACCGTGATCCCTGTCCGGACGTACTTTTTGAAGCCGGGCACGGTCGCGTCTACTTCATACATGCCGGCGGGAAGATCGCCGAGAACGTAATTGCCCGTGGCGCTGGTCGCGGCCGACACGACAACGCCGGTGGCCGTGTTTTTAGCTTCGACCGGAGCGTTCGGAACCACGGCTCCTGCCGGGTCCGAAATTAATCCAGTAATCGTGCCGCCGGTCTGCGCGAACGCGGCGTGGGTGAACGTCAATAAAAAAAGAAGAGCTATCGCTAGCTTCGCTAACCTCATGTCACACCCCTTCAATCTAATTTCAAACCAGTTCGGTTCTACCGCACTGCCACCCCCGTAAGTAACGGGAAGCCCAAAGCCTCACTTCCGACTCAGATCGTTACAGTTTCACGGATGCTATCACCGTGATCTGCCAACGTCAAGCCCATGGGTCGGGAACACGGTAGTTGTCCGGTCGAATTAGCACCTTAGTTGTCCGGTCCAGACCGCCTTGTACCGCGACAAGTATCCGGACTTCAACGTGCGCCATTTCTACGAGAAGCTCAAGAAAACCGAAGGCATCGAGCTGAGCTACAGCTGGGTGAAACAAACGCTGCAAGGCGCGGGGCTGGTAGCGCCGCAGAAGGCTCGGACCGCATCGCCGGCGCAGGCCGCGTCGACCCACTCCCTGTTTGCTGCTGCACATTGACGGGAGCAAACACCGCTGATTTCAGGATGACCGCTACTACGGTGATGGCGGCGCTGCACGAGGTAATCGAGCGCGAAGGCTTATTTTGCACATTGTATAGTGATCGCGCGAGCCACTTCTTCGTCACAGCCAAAGCTGGCGAGCCGGTCGATAATGCTCCCGGCCTATTCCCCGCAAGCGCGGGGACGCGGCGAACGGAGCTTCGGCACCTGGCACAGCCGCCTGCCGCAGGAGTTGCGGCTGGCCGGCATCACCACGCTCGATGGGGCCAATCGATTCCTGCGCGAACACTACCTTGCCGCCGTGAGTGGCACGCGTTCCGCCGTTGTGGACGCAGCGATCTGGATTGGATGTTCTGGATCCAGACCGAACGTGTAGTGGGAAAGGACGACACGGTCGGGATTCACGATCAATGGTGGCAGCTCGACAAATCCCGCTGGCGCCACATGCTGGCAGGCCAGATGGTGACCATTCATCAACATCTGGATGGCCGGATTTCGATACGCTACGGGCCCCACGTAGGGGCCTGGAAAAGAGGAGCCGGGGAAAACCAGGTTTCCCTCCGCTCCTTGGAAATCGCCTCCGGCGATTCCCACTTTCCCACTCGCGACGACGATTAATCCTCTCTCCCCCAAAGTCAAAGGCGAAGAGGGTAGCATGATTGCCAGACCAGGACAACTAACGTGTCACTAAAACCAGGTAACTACAAAAGCTAGCGACAGCCCATGGGTCTGGAGGCGCAGAGAACGCGTCGCAAATCAAAGTCGTAAATCAATGTTTAAAACGCTCTCTATGCATTCGGTGCGCCGACATGTTCGTGCCGGCAGGGATTCATCAGACGCGGCAGAAAGTGAAGTATGATGACGACGGATAAGTTCGTGATTCGACCGTTGAAGGAGGTCTGAAATTATGAGCAAAAGAGCCGTGAATGCGGGAGTATCAATCGTCCTGGCCGCGGTCCTGGCCGTTACGCTTGCGGAATTGCTTGCCGGCCAAACCAAGAGCGAGACCGTCCACGTTGGCAATGCCGACCTGGGAGGCGTGGTGAGCAGCCCCAACGGGCCCGAGGCGGGGGTCTGGGTGATCGCCGAGACCACCGACCTGCCGACCAAATTCGTCAAGATCGTCGTCACCGATGAGAGAGGACGCTACCTGGTGCCGGATCTTCCAAAAGCGAACTACAGTGTGTGGGTTCGCGGTTACGGGCTGGTAGATTCCCCGAAGGCCAAATCGACACCGGGCAAGATGCTTGATCTAAAGGCGGTCCTGGCGCCGGACAAGAAGGCTGCAGCCGAATACTATCCCGCACTGTACTGGTTCTCTTTGCTGCAGGTGCCACCTAAAAGTGATTTCCCGGGCACGGGGCCGACGGGGAACGGAATTGCTCCCAGAGTTAAGAGCCAAGGCCAATGGATTAGCGAAATCGTCAACACGGACGGCTGCACCGGCTGTCATCAGATGGGCGACAAAGCCACGCGCGAGATTCCACAGAGTATCCTCAGTAAGACCGCAAACTCGAAAGCCGCGTGGGATCTCCGGATTAAGGCCGGCCAGGCGGGCGGCGGGATGAGTGCCCGCTTCGATCAGGTTGGCCGCCAGCGCGCGCTGGCGATGTACGCAGACTGGTCCGACCGCATTGCCCACGGAGAGTTGCCGTCCGCCGCTCCGTCGCGTCCGCAGGGCCGCGAGCGCAACGTGGTGGTCACTCTCTGGGACTGGGCCGATCCGAAAGTCTATCTGCATGACGCCATCGCAAGCGACAAGAATAATCCGACTGTGAACGCCAACGGCCCCATCTATGGAGCGCTCGAAGAAAGCGGCGATTACCTGACTGTCCTCGATCCAAAGACCAACTCGACGAGCCAAATAAAGCTGAGGGTTCGCGATCCGCAGACGCCGAGTTCCTTCGCCACGAAACCGGCTGCGCCCTCGCCGTATTGGAGCGATGAAGCGATCTGGAACAGCCAGACGACGGTCCACAGCTTCTCGATGGACAAGCAGTCTCGCGTGTGGGCCGCGGCGCGTGTTCGTAAGCCCGCGACTCCGGCATGGTGTCAGGCGGGCTCGGATCACCCCTCCGCGAAGTTGTTCCCGATCGCTCAAGGACAACGCGGGCTGGAACTCTACGATCCAAAAACCAAAGAGACGACCACAATCGACACCTGCTTTACGTGGGGTCACGTGAATTTCGACGACAAGGGTGTGCTGTGGTCGTCGTTTGGTCCGGCCGGCGTCGAGGGATGGTTCGACACGAAGATCTGGGACAAAACTCATGACGAGAAGACAGCGCAGGGCTGGAGCGCGTTCGTTCTCGATTACAACGGGAACGGGAAACGCGACGCCTACACCGAACCGGATAAGCCGGCGGATCCAACCAAGGACAAGCGGATTAACGTATCTTTCTATGGCGTCGCGCCGGCGCCGGACGGCTCGGTGTGGGGATCGGTGATGGGAATGCCGGGCGCATTGGTTCGCTTCATCCCCGGATCTCACCCGCCCGAGACAGCGCTGGCCGAGTACTACGAGGTGCCGTGGAATAATCCGAAGGCTCCGGTACAAGGCTTCTCGCCTCGCGGCATGGACGTCGACAGCAACGGCGTCGTCTGGGCCCCCCTCTCGAGCGGGCATTACGCCAGCTTCGACCGCCGCAAGTGCAAAGGCTCGCTCAACGGCCCTGCTGCGGCGACAGGACAGCATTGTCCTGAGGGGTGGACGCTCTATCCGTTCCCGGGTCCGAACTACAAGGGAGCGGTGGAGAACGGCAGCGCCGACTCGGCGTACTACAACTTCGTCGACCGGTTCGACATGCTTGGCGTCGGCAAGGACGTGCCGCTTGCGACCGGCAATCTGTCCGAGGGATTGCTGGTATTGGTGGACGGTAAGTTCATGAAGCTGCGCGTACCGTATCCCATGGGTTACTACGCGAAAGGGCTGGACGGCCGCATCGATAATCCGAACGCTGGCTGGAAAGGCAAGGGTATCTACACGCCAATCTCGACACGAGCGCCATTCCACATGGAAGGTGGCAAAGGGACCACGAGCAAGCTTGTGAAGTTTCAGATGCGACCCGATCCGCTCGCCAACTAGCGGAACTCCGAACTACCGGTTCAGCCCTGGTATTGTTCGTCGCTGACCTGTTCCATCCAGTCGACCGCTTTGCCGTCAAGCTGTTCCTGAATAGCGATATGGGTCATCGCAGTGGCTGGAGTGGCGCCGTGCCAATGCTTCTCAGCAGGCGGAATCCAGACGACATCGCCCGGTCGAATTTCCTCGATCGGACCTCCCCACCGCTGTGCCCGGCCACAACCGCCTGTCACTATCAAGGTCTGACCTAGCGGATGGGTGTGCCAGGCTGTCCGAGCGCCCGGCTCGAACGTGACACTGGCACCAACTACGCGCGCTGGCGCGGGTGGATTGAATAGCGGATCAACACGCACCGTACCAGTGAAATAATCTGCGGGTCCCTTGCCAGAAGGCTGTGAACCACTTCGTTTGATGTCCATTGTCATCAACCTCTAGCGTCCGGTCATTTGCTCCAGCTTTTCTGGGTAGCGAGCACCTTGTATCGTGATCTTAGATGCGGCGACATCAATGCTGCGCAGATCGTCAGGCGTGAGCTCGACTGCGACTGCGCCGATGTTTTCATCCAGACGAGTCAACTTTGTTGTGCCCGGGATGGGGACAATCCACGGCTTCTGCGCAAGCAGCCAAGCGAGCGCAATCTGAGCAGGTGTCGCTCCTTTCCGCTGCGCGATGCTGCCGAGCAAACTGACGAGTGCATGATTCGACTTCAGCGCTTCCGGCGTAAAGCGGGGTAGAGTGCTGCGGAAGTCAGTGCTGTCGAATGTGGTGTTCTCGTCGATCTTGCCCGTGAGGTAGCCTTTGCCCAGAGGGCTGTATGGGACAAACCCGATACCAAGCTCTTCGAGCGTGGGGATAACTTCTTTTTCGGGAGTCCTCGTCCACAACGAGTATTCGCTCTGGAGCGCAGTTAGCGGCTGCACGGCGTGAGCGCGACGGATCGTTTGCACGCCCGCCTCGGAAAGACCGAAGTGCTTGACTTTGCCCGCCCGGATGAGATCTTTAACTGCTCCAGCGACGTCTTCGATAGGCACGTTCGGATCAACCCGATGCTGATAAAGCAGGTCGATGACAGCGACCTTGAGCCGTTTGAGCGAACCTTCGACTGCCTCCTTGATGTGCTCTGGACGGCTATTTAGACCTGCCGCTCCCGGCCTGTTATCGCTGCCACTCAGATCGAATCCGAATTTGGTTGCGATGACAACCTGCTTGCGGAACGGAGCGAGGGCTTCGCCCACAAGCTCTTCGTTCAAAAACGGGCCGTAGACCTCGGCAGTGTCGAAGAACGTGATCCCTCGTTCCACCGCCGCGCGGAGAAGGGTGCTCATCTCCTGCTTATCTTTGGGCGGACCGTAGGAAAAGCTCATTCCCATGCAGCCGAGCCCAAGGGCTGAAACCTCCAAGTTACTCTTTCCAAGTTTGCGCTTCTGCATTGTTTCTCCTTGTCATCTTGAGGTTAGAATCAAACGCCGTGGAAGCGGTAACGGCAGATGTAAGCATTGCTAAGCCTCGGATTCATCTTGCAAGGCGTTTTGATGTTTGGATCTCTGCGCGCATTGATGGAAGGGTTTGCTGAACCGAGGCGGACAAAGACTTTGGACGCTTCCCACTTAACAACTTCAAGACGTCCTTTATGGTGAACTGGCTGGCCGACTTCAGACTGTTGAGTTGTTTCCAATCGAGCGGCAGCGCTACAGGCAGTCCCGGCCGCGCTCTAACTGCATAATCGGCGATGGCAGTGGCGGTGTAGTCATTGCGGAAATAATCGACGAAGATCTTACCTGTTCGCTTGGCCTTGCTCATGGTAGCTACGTAGGCTTCCGGCGCCGATGCGACCATCTCCTCCGCGATCGATCCGGCGAAGCTCTTTACGGCGGCCCATTTATCCGTGCCGGCCAGAGGCACTGTCACGTGCAACCCCTTGCCGCCGGTGCATTTGAGAGTTGATTCCAGTCCCTTGCGTCGAAGACGCTGCCGAAGGTCCTGCGCGGCGAGCTTGACCGCCTCAAATGGAACGTCGTCGGCTGGATCGAGATCGAAAATCATTCGATCGGGATAATCAATCGAATCGATGGGCGCACCCCATGGGTGCAGTTCGATTACGCCCATCTGGATTGCTTCCAGCAGACCTTTCTCATCCTCGATATAGAGATACTTATAGTTCTTGCCTTTATGCCGGAATTCGAAAGTGTGAACGTCCGCGCCGAGGCCCTTGCCTGGATTGCGCTGGAAGAAACACTCGCCATCAATGCCGGAGGGGCACCGCAGCAGGCTGAGAGGCCGCCTCACAATGTGAGGAAGAATAAAGGGCGCTACCCGGCCATAGTATTCGGCTAGTTGGACTTTTGTGATCTGGCCGGCTTCGGAGATTACGCGATCGGGATGTGTAATGGCGATGCCATTCACCATCATGTTTCCCGGTTTGCTTTTCTGCGTTGCGGTTTTTGGGCTGACGACTGTTTTAGCAGGCATCTCTTGCTTAACCTCCGAAGCATCCTTATCTTCCCTGAGACCTTGGAATGAAGGATGGCGAATAAGGCCGTCCTGCGTCCACTCCGTAAAGGCTACCTCGCATAGCAGCGCGGGCTTGACCCAATGAATGGAGCGCCATTCTCCAGCGCCCAACCCGGTGGTTTCGACGCGGGTCAGAATGGGTTGCTTAGCCGATAACCGGGCAAAGCGATCCACCAGGTCGCGAGCGCTTTTCATCGAAAAACCGGTTCCAACTTTGCCGGCGTAGTGGAGTGTGCCATCCTTCCGGTAGCCAAGATAGAGTGCGCCCAGAGCACGTTCACCCTTACGGGCGTCACTGAAGCCGAGGATCACGAATTCCTGGCGTTGCGTGCACTTGATCTTGAGCCAGCTTCTTTGGCGCCCAGCAACATATGGCGCATTTCCTTCCTTTGAGACGATGCCTTCAAAACCGGACTGGCAGGCTTTGGCGAACATTTCCGAGCCATGACCTGCGATGTGCTCGCTATATCGGAGCCAAGCTCCCTGCTTCGATGTCCTCAGAAGAGTCCGCAGCTTTTCCTTGCGCTGAACCAGGGGAAGTGCGGTTAGATCGATCCCGTCCAGGTGAAGCAGGTCGAATACGTAAGCGACGATTCTACTCGCGCTGCCCCCTTCGCCGAGTGCGTTTTGCAGGTCCTGAAAACTGCTTTTGCCTCGAGCGTCGAGCATAACGGCTTCCATATCTAAAACCGCATCTTTCACTTTTAGCCCCTCCAGCGCCGACCTAAGGGACGGAAAGCTTCCGGTCCAATCCTTGCCATTGCGCGTGCGCAGTAGCGGCACCCTGCCACTAACGAACCCGAGCAGGCGATAGCCGTCAAATTTCATCTCGTGCAGCCACTGTGAGCCTTCCGGCGGCACGTCTACAAGAGTGGCAAGCTGTACTTCGGGATAGCGCCTGGTCAGTCGGGCCAACTGGTTTTCAGAAACGGATGTCTCGGCCGCCTTTATAAGTGCCAATAATTAACGAGAGCAATTACGTTTCCAGATTCATCAGAACGAGACTTCGCACCAAGGTGGAGTGCGAGACGTCTACCAAAGGTATA
>Ga0157370_10004701_pt1 | contig 15566 bp, 14 predicted proteins | sample C35metaG_FD_113463 | JGI IMG/M metagenome (GOLD analysis project Ga0157370, IMG submission 113463) | Corn rhizosphere microbial communities from Kellogg Biological Station, Michigan, USA - C3-5 metaG | ecosystem: Host-associated > Plants > Roots > Rhizosphere > Soil | place: USA: Michigan...
AATATTCCTTACTGCTGCCTCCCGTAGGAGTCGGGCCCGTGTCTCAGTGCCCGTGTGACTGGTCGTGCTCTCACACCAGTTACTGATCGTCGGCTTGGTGGGCCGTTACCCCGCCAACTACCTAATCAGCCGCACGCCCATCTTTAAGTGCCGGAGCTTTAATTACTAGGTGATGCCACCCCATAATCTTATGGTGTATTAATCCAAGTTTCCCTGGGCTATTCACCGCTTAAAGGAAGGTTGCGTACGTGTTCCGCACCCGTTTGCCGGTCGCCGCCAGGTATTGCTACCCGCGCTGCCCCACGACTTGCATGTATTAAGCCTGCCGCTAGCGTTCATCCTGAGCCAGGATCAAACTCTCCATTGTAAATGAGTTTTGATACTGACTATCTAATTTCTCTCGAAATTTGACGTCATATTATCGATATTTTTCGCTAATATAACCTTACCATAAATACTTGATTTATGTGCTATTGCTTCCAAACTTTCAAAGAACTTTCGGCCCCTGGCACCTTGCCAGACTTTGTGTTTGCCGCCCGATTTTTTCGATCGGGTTGCAAAGGTATGAGCCTTTATAATTTCAACCAAATTTTTCTGTTATTTTTCGAAGTTTTTTCTTCGTTGTCAGAGCCAGAAGATTTGAAGAACTGTCGCTTTTTTTGAAGCGGGTTGCAAAGTTACAACCTTTTATCATTTCACCAAATTTTTCTGCCGGATTTCGAAGATTTTTTTCTTCTCAGATTAACCAGATAATTCGAAGAACTATTCGCTTTTTTTAAGAGCGGACGGCAAAGATACGGTGAGTATTTTTATCAGCAAATTATTTCTTTCACTCATTATTCACATTTCTACTCACCATCTATTTGTCATCTGCAAAGAACTATTCCGTTTTGTCACTCTTTTTAACCTCTCTTTCTTTCTTCTCTTACCCCTCTTTTCGAGGTGTCTGTTTCAAATCGGGTTGCAAAGATAGACAGTTCCAATTCGCTGCCAAATATTTTTAGATATTTTTTTCTGCCCTTTCCTGAAACCCGCTACCAGCGCATGTTTCATGCCGAAAAAACTTTTACAGGCAATTACACGCCGTCCTTGGCTCATTCCCCGGCCCGTATTGACATGCTCATTGCATTTTGCAAAAGACAGCTCCTCTCTCTCACAAAAAACAACCCTCATTTCAACAACCGGGATAAACTATCAGTGAAGTATACACGAAAAAGAAAAAGCCCATGCCCCGGCACGGAGAAATCAGCATGGCGATTGTCCCTGCTGCGAAGAATATCCTCGAATTCAGCAGGAGTGAGCTTACCCCGCCCTACCTGCAGCATCGTACCCACCAATCCCCTGACCATTCCTCTTAAAAACCGGTTGGCCGCCACCTGAAAAACCAACATGTCATTTTCGACAAACCAACGGCTTTCCCGAATGGCGCAAACAAAGGTCTTCACCTGCGTATTTCGCTTGGAAAAAGAGGTGAAATCCGTATATTTCGGGATCGAGGCGGCCGCCTCTTCTAACTGGCTCTTATTCAATGTATAAGGGAAGAAATAAGCCCTATCGTCCAAAAAAGGGTTCTTCTTCCTGTAAATGAAGTACCTGTATTCCCGGCTGACTGCGTCAAATCGGCAATGAGCCTCCTCCCCCACCGGATACACTCCCTTTATCACAATATCCCGCGGAAGGATCGCATTGATGTTATAAACCTTCCTTGGATCTATAACTTCCTCAAAATCAAAATGAAAATAATTCTGCAGCGCATGTACCCCCGCATCGGTCCTGGACGAACCTGTCAAACTGATCTTCTTCCTGTAAAATATCAGCAGGGCCTTCTCTATCTCGGCCTGCACAGAGCCGGCATTGTCCTGTATCTGAAATCCGCTGTAATGAGTCCCTTTGTACGCTACTTCTAAAAAATACCTGGGCATGGTCGCGCTGTTTTTGCGCGGGAATTGTCCTTTTTCAAAATATAGCCCAATTCCCGCAATCCGCTAATGTCTGAGGCCTTCGTCGGAAGAACTTCGTCGGAGCTCCATGTGTTCGCTCCTTCTCGTTCGTACCCTTCGTACCTCGGGTACTTCGTAAGGTCCTCCTCGGTCGTAACCTTCGCCAAAGGCTCGGTTACGGACGAACCGCTTTCAGCGGTTCCAGTCAAAGATACTATGTGCGGGGCGGTTCCCGCCAAGCTTTCAACGCTGCCCTGTCATCGCCCTGAATTTACCATTGTACACCGGATCAGCCAGCAGATCGGTCAGCTCGCGGAAACGGTCATCGGAGACAAACGGATACGCTGTCTCGAAAAACCTGTACTTGGCCGCATCCCCTGTGAACACTTCGCTCAGCGCCCCTATTTGCTTGGTTGTAAAGCATTTAGTTTTAAATATCTTTTTGGCGGCAGCAATTTTATCATCGTCTTTGCTGATCTCCAGCATCTTCACCCTGAGCTTATCCACATCATAGTCAGTGGCGAAATTGCGACAGTCCGAATTGACCAGCACCAGCTTTGTCTCCGCCTTCTTCTGAGAAGAGTCAGGTTTTCGATACAAATCCCCCGCAGCAGCGCCGGAAGCAGGAGCATTATGCGCTTTTCTAGGTCCAACATAGAGATGAAGAGTATCCGACTTATATTCGGACACCTGCTCGGTAGCCACGGGAGGGGGGCTACCAGCGGTCACCGGGAGATTACCCGTAGCCGTCGAAATAACAGAGGTCCCGGATCGGACGCTATCAGACGGCCGGGCGGTCTTAACGGCGGCCAGGCTGCTATCCATGGGTATGATGACAACGACAGTATCCGCCTTTCTACCCTTTGTCTTGTCGGCAAAAGCAAGCCTTAAGCCCTTGGAGGTTTTACGCTCGCTGAGCTTTACCACCGTACCGGTAGGACGGGAAGGAACCACCGTTCTGGCCGAGTCCACAGTTACCACGGTATCATGGCGGGGTGTCATCACTGTCGAAACCGTTACCGAACTATCGACTTTTTTAGCAATAGCGGTAGTATCTGCCGGCCGGTGCGTCTCCGCCACCAAAGCCTTGACAGTATCCACTTTCGGCTCAGATCTGACAACCGGACTGTCTCTCAAAGCAGCCTCCATGGCATAGGTATTATACATGACGGCCGTGTCGCCGACCACCCCTGCCATCAGCCGGGAAAAAGCGTCATCCTTTTTAATCCCATCGATACGCACCAGCCCCGACGGCGCCTTTTTTTCGAGAGGCAGCCACTCCCGCGTCTGCGGGTTGATCACCCCCCACCCTTTGTTTTCCTGCTCCTTTAGCTGAAACTCCAGGTCCTTTCCATCGATAGCAAACGAATATTGCTGCTCCGGGAACAACTGTTTGGGGAATCCAATGGTGATAGTGTAGCGACCGTCCTTCAGCTGGGAGAGGATCAAGTGACCTTGAGAAGTCGAGCTAAGGGTCTTATCCTCCAGACGCACGTAAAAAGGTTGATTGTTATCAGCCTGGATCAGTACAAAGTAATTCTCCTGGGCATAGCATTTCCCCACAATCAGGATCAGTAAGGTAAACAGGACATTCCTTAACATCGATGAACATTCGGTTTGACAAAATAACGCTTTTTTCTTGTGAATATTTGATATTCACCGAGATATGTAGGCTTTAGTGAAAAGGATGAAGGGAAACATCCGGGAGGAGAAAACTATTATCTTTACCGCCCTGTATAAAAACCTATCAAATACAATTATGCAAGTACGAAAACATCTCCTTTTTGTAGTAATGGGCCTTTTGTCCAGCCTCCTGCTATGGGCGCAACAGGAAGATAAGGATAAGGACGAAGCCTGGAAAAATGTCTATCGGGCCACAGCCACTAAATTCGACGACCTGGTGGATACCCGGCTGGACGTAAAGTTCGATTACGACAAGTCTTACTTATATGGGAAAGCCTGGATCACCCTAAAACCCCATTTCTATCCTACGGACACGGTATCGCTGGATGCCAAAGGAATGGATATCCACAAAGTGGCCATCGTCAGGGGCGGCCAAACGACCCCTCTCAAGTACGACTATGATGGAATGATTCTTCGGATCCACCTGGACAGGACATACAAATACACTGAAAAATATACTGTCTTCATCGATTATACATCGAAGCCCAACGAGCTGAAAGTGCACACCGGCAGCGCCGCCATCACGGACGCCAAAGGGCTTTATTTCATCAACCCCAAAGGAGAAGAGAAAGGCAAACCCACACAGATCTGGACACAGGGCGAGACGGAAGCCAACTCCGTATGGTTCCCTACCATCGACAAGCCCAATCAAAAGACAACAGAAGAGATCACGATGACTGTTCCTGCAAAATATGTCACGCTGTCCAACGGCAGGCTCGTGAGTCAAAAAGTCAACGGGGACGGCACTCGTACGGATCGTTGGAAAATGGACCTTCCGCATGCACCCTATCTGTTCTTTATGGGTGTAGGTGATTACTCCATCATCAAAGATTCCTATAAAGGCAAGGAAGTGAGCTATTATGTAGAAAAAGAATATGCTCCCGTAGCCCGCAGGATCTTCGGCAATACGCCTGAGATGATTGCCTTTTATTCCCGCATTACGGGCGTTGACTATCCCTGGCCCAAATATTCTCAGATAGTAGGACGGGATTATGTCAGCGGAGCAATGGAAAACACCACCAGCACCCTGCACGGCGAAGGCGCTAACCAGGACGCACGCGAATTGTCGGATGGCAACGGCTGGGAAGATGTCATCGCCCATGAGCTTTTCCACCAATGGTTCGGGGATCTTGTCACGACGGAGAGCTGGAGCAATATCACATTGAACGAATCCTTTGCAGACTACAGCGAGACCTTGTGGAACGAATATAAGTATGGTAAGGATGCGGGCGATGCCGTGAATTACCAGGGTATTCAAAGCTATCTTTCAAATCCTGAAAATGCTACCAAGGACCTGGTACGTTTCCATTACGCCGATAAGGAAGATGTATTTGACCAGGTGAGCTATCCCAAAGGCGGACGTATCCTGAATATGCTGCGTAATTATGTTGGTGACAGCGCTTTCTTCAAATCGCTGAACCTGTATCTGACAACCAATAAATTCAAGTCCGCCGAAGCGCAGAACCTGCGGCTTGCCTTTGAAGAGGTCACCGGCCAGGACCTGAACTGGTATTGGAATCAGTGGTATTATGGCAGCGGCCACCCGAAGCTGACGATCGATTATGTATATGATGACAATGCAAAAACAGTAAAGGTCATCATCAATCAAACACAGGAGACGGGTAAGGTCTTCCGTCTGCCGGTAGCCATCGATATTTATAATGGCGCCCAAAAGGAGCGTCATAAAGTATGGGTAGAGGATAAGGCGGATACATTCACCTTCAATTATACCAGCCGTCCTGACCTGGTGAACGTAGACGGTGATAAGGCTCTGCTCTGTGAAAAGAAGGATAACAAGACCCTGGATAATTTTATCCATCAGTATAAATACGCTGGACTTTATGTCGATCGCCGCGAAGCGATTGCCTTTGCAGCAAAGAACCAGGATGATCCAAAGGCGGTGGACCTGCTGAAGACAGCTTTGAAGGACCGTTATTACAGACTGCGCGATTTCGCATTGCAAAGACTGGATCTGAGAAATGATGCCATCAAAAAAGCCTTCGAGCCCCTGATCGCCGGCCTGGCAGCCAATGATCCGGACAGGCGGGTGAAAGGCACCGCGGTGCAGCTGCTGGGAACCTATCATGACCCTATGTATAAATCTCTCTTTGCCAAGGCAGCAATTGATTCATCTTATACCGTAGCAGGCAATGCACTGATGGCATTGTCAGAGGTGGACAGCGCTGCTGCGCTGGACCTGGCAAAAAAGTTCATTAAACAGCCGGCGAAAGGAACCTTGATGGCGGCCATCTCATCTGTACTCATCCGGTCGGGTGACGAGAGCAGCTTTGAAGTGATATCGGACAATTTCGACAAGATGCAAATAGGCCAGGAGAAGTTAATGTTCGTAAAGCCATATGCAGAGCTCATAGCCAAGATCAAAAACACGGACCAGGTAAAGAAAGGAATAGACCTGATCGTGAAATTCCGGGAAGCCATTCCCCAGGCCTATCACAGCCAGACCGACCCCTTTATCAATTCCGCACTCAGCGGTATTGCCAACAGAAAGGAGGCTGCAGGTCTCAAGGATCAGGCCGAGTATATCAAATCCAAAATAAAATAGGGAGCTAACGCTCCCTATTTTTTTAATACTTTACCAACTGCCGCTGGCCCCGCCGCCGCCACCGCTACCGCCGCCAAAGCCGCCAAAGCCTCCTCCTCCACCGCCGCCCCAATCTCCTCCTCCACCGCCCCAGCCACCTCTTCTGCCGGCGCTGCCGATCATATCGCCTATGACAAAAGGCAGTATACCCGATCTGCCGAAAAGACCTCCGCCACCACCGCCGCCACCACGAAAAATAGCAAGCACGATGACGATGATGACAATGACGATGACTCCAATGATATTTCCGCCACCATTACCGCGGCGATGCCTGTTTCCATTATTATATCCCTGTGGGGCCTTATACTCTCCCGCCGCAGCCTTAATAATGGCATCCGCTGCCTGGCTGAACCCACGGTAATAGTTGTCCGCATCCGTCCCCCTGAAGTTCGGAACGATCTCATTATCTATGATCTCTTTGGAGATGACATCTGTTACCGACCCCTCCATTCCATACCCTGTAGAGATGGTCACCTTATGCTCCTGTATGGCGGCCAGGACAACGATCCCATTATTAGTCTTTTTATTCCCAACCCCCCAATCCCGGAGTATTTTCAGCGCATAATCCTCGATGCTGGCATCTCCGATGGTAGGGACAGTGACAATAACGATCTGTACGGAAGTACTGTCATCGTAGGCTACCAGCTTGCTTTCCAGAGCAGCTATCTGGTCGGCCGTCATCACATGGGCAAAGTCATTTACCAGCCGGGGTGGATTGGGTTTTGGCGGAATGCCCTGACCATAGGACCTCAGCCCAGCGGACAGCACAAGAGAAAAGAAAACCAATAATGTCCAGAAAACGGACCTCCGGGGAAATATAGTCCGTTTTCCGGAAAGGGCTAACGTCTGTCCTTCGGACAACGAGCCCCCGGCTCGTTCTGAGATGGATAGGAACTTCTTCATTATTGTCATTTTCCAAATACAATATCGTCGGGCAATTCATTGATATCACCATCCTTATCATAAGGGAAATGGGTGCGCAATGCCTCCCCTATCTCTTCCACCACGTGGGCGATACCTGCAGCATAATCCGCACGATTGAAATGAGAGAGGATCAGCTTTACCTCCTTATTCCAAAACGCGGCCCCCACCTTCTCATGAATACCCTTGTCTCCAAAGAGAGCGAGCTGCCTGTCCCTTATCGCTACATACACGAGTACGCCATTACGGGCCGCAGTCTGCTCCATTTTCAGTCCGGCAAAGATCTCTGTCGCCCTGTCGAGAGGGTCGACATACTTGCACCGGCTTTCTACGAATACACGTATTTCGCCGCTGGTCTGCTTCTCCGCAGCCTGGATGGAAGAGACGATCAGCTGCTTTTCAGCATCTGAAAAGAAGTCCTTCCGTCGGAAAAAAGGAATTTTCAAAGCAGGATCATTTTTATTGGATGTATCGCCGTTGGTTTATTTGATATTAAACTGGATGTCCGGAGCATTTTCACTGCCAGGATTTGCCTTATAATAGCCTTTTGCATGGAATCCGAATAATCCGGAAAAAATGTTATTCGGGAAGGTCTTGACCTGCAGATTATAGCTTTGGACAGAACTGTTATAATCACGGCGTGCCACGTTGATACGGTTCTCAGTACCTTCTATTTGGGTCTGGAAGTTCTTGAACTGGTCCGTCGTCTTCAGGTCAGGGTAGGCTTCTGCCACTGCCATGAGCCGGCTAAAGGAGCTTTGCAGCTGCGTCTGAGCCTGCTGGAACCTTGTCAGTGAGGCAGAGTCATTGATATCGACCTTTACAGAGGTGGCGGCTGCACGGGCGGCTATCACTTCCTTCAGGGTCGATTTTTCAAAATTGGCTGATCCCTCGATCACTTTGATAACGCTGTTGTACAGGTCAGTACGGCGTTGATAGTTGGTCTCGATGTTACTCCAGGCTGTTTGTACCTGCTGGTCGCCGCCTACAAGCCTGTTATAGCTGTTGCAGCCGCAGCCACCGAGTAATAAAATAAAGATCACTATTACGATCAAGGTCAAGTTTCTGGTGCTCATTTTATTTGATTTTAAATTATATGTACGGGAATTGGCCTGGTGTTAAATATAGTCCAATTCCCGCAAAGCGCTAATGTCTGAAGGCCTTCGCCGGAAGAACTTCGGTAGAGCTCCATGTATTCGCTCAGAACTTCGTCGGACCTGCTTAGATCTTCGTCGAAAGAACTTCGTCGGAGTTCCGAGCCCTCACTCCTCCTTGTTCGTACCCTTCGTACCTCGGGTACTTCGAAAGGTCCTTCTCAATCGTAACCGTCGTTACACTTGGTTACCGTCCATCTCGTTCGTAACGTTCGTACCTCCGTTACATTCGTACCCTTCGTACCTCGGGTACTTCGTAAGGTCCTCCTTGTTCGGAACCTCCGGTTCTGGACGAACCGCTTTTATCGGTTCAGGTCAGGTTCAAAAATAGTGGTTTTAGCTGGTGTACCTGCCTGATTTCAGCCGGGCGGCAGTAATTCTCAGTCGGGCCGGGTAAAAGCATCGGTAAGCTCCCGGATCCTATCGGTGGCCAGTCTGCTATGTCCCGAGGTAATGACTACCCGATAGCGAAAAGTGACAGACTTCCCTTTTTCCAGACGAAAGTTCAGAATTTCCTTATCCTTGCTAAATATCTTCTGTCCCAAAGGGTTAGCCGCAAACAGTCCATATCCGCGGGCATGCCAGTAGGTGGGATATCCGGGATTTTGAGGATGGTCGATCATGAGTATGCTAAGGGTGTCCTTCCCTTTCTTTCCATATAACATACACCAGGCACCTCTTGTTCCCCAGGCGCTGTCACCAGTTTTGCCCTCGCTGGTAAGATAGGTGCCATTGATATCAGGAGCATTGCCGGCAGCTACCTTGGTGACATTTCCCTTGTCGTCGACAAATTCCCCCGGCACATTGGTCGGGATCTGCAGCTCACGGGTCACACGCAATCCCAGCATGCCGTCCTTGGCGTCGGGGAAGCTGACATCCTGCACGGCAGTCAGTGTAGTGCTGCGATCGATGATCCTCTCGTCCTGGGTGGCGCTGAAGAGTAAAATGGTATTTTCTTCCAGCAGGACATTTTTCTGCTGATCTATCCAGTTGGCGCTGTATTGTATGATCCCTTTATCTCCTTCCTTTTTTCTCTTGATATTGGTGGCCATTGTAATACTGTCAATCTTTATCCAACCATAGCTGTGTTTTTTCGCCGCAGGAATAGCATAGGAATTATTCCAGAAATCAAGGCCATTGACATTCTCATAATTGAACCAGAGCCCGATGTGATGAGGATGATCCACAGGCTCACCCGGACGTGGCTGTAACGGGAATCCCCTGGTGACGAGCTGTTCATCGGGCGCATAGATGGGATATAATACAGGTTTTTCCAATGTGTCGGGATAGATGAGCTCTGTGAAGGGCCTGCCTCCGGCCTTTACAACTATCTTATGAGCAGTCGCGTCAGCAGTGACACGAACATCGACAGGCCGCGATGACTGGGCAAGTGCGGCTGAGGCAGGCATGATACCCATGAATACAAATGACAGGTTACGGAAACGATTGCGGAAAAAGAAAGGGAAAGCAAGCATAAACAGGCTAATTTTTCGTGGTAAGATATTCTAAATTAGTAAATTTATCTGTCAGCGATCAGCTTGATCCATTATTAAATTCACTTCAGCATGAAAACAAACCGCAGAGATTTTATTCGTCAGAGCTCGATGGCCGGAATGGCGAGCTATATGGGAGCATTGGGCTTCACTGCCACCAGCTATCGTAATATCATAGGCGCTAATGATAGGGTACGGGTAGGCGTTGTCGGATTCTCCGATAGACATCGAAACGACCATATTCCCGCCTTTCTGGCATCCAACAAAGAGCTGAATTTCGACATCATCGCGGTCTCGGACATCTGGAAAAAGAAAAGGGAGGCTGGTAAGGATTTCTTAACACAGAAGATGGGGCATCCTGTACAGGCATGCGTCAACAACGACGAGCTGTATAATATTAAAGAGGTGGATGCCGTCATCATCAGCACGGCCGATTTCCAGCATGCCTGGCATACGGTAGAGGCGGTAAAAGCAGGCAGGGATACTTATACGGAAAAACCGCTGGCCGAGACGATGGAAGATGCCCGGGCAGTGCTGAAGGCAGTCAAGGAATCCGGGAAGATCGTACAGATAGGCTCCCAGCGTCGCAGCGGGGCCAATTACCACGCAGCTGCCAATTTTATAAAAGAAGGAAAATTCGGACCGATAGTAATGGTGGAGCTCACCTGGAATGTAAACCAGCCGGGGCGCTGGCGTCGTCCGGAACTGGTGGCTGAGATGAGGGAACAGGACACGGATTGGAAAAGGTTTCTGATCAATCGGCCTTATGAGCCGTTCGATGCCCGTAAGCACCTCGAGTTCCGGCTGTTCTGGCCTTATTCTTCCGGCATACCCGGCCAATGGATGAGCCACCAGATCGATACGGTGCACTGGTTCTCCGGATTCCCTCATCCCCGCAGCGTCTCCGCCAATGGAGGCATCTATGCCTGGAAAGATGGACGCAGGAATGCGGATACACTGACGGCAGTGTTTGACTACGGTCCGTTAAACGACCCTTCCTCCGGCTTCCAGGTCCTGTTCACTTCCCGGCAGACAAATGCGGCAGGAGATGTAAAAGAGATCTACTATTCCAATGGCGGCACCCTTAACCTGGATACAAATAAAATATCTCCCGAAGGAGGCCTTACGGCAAAATATGCGGGCGCCATGAACATGCAGGCCAACCTGTTGCCCGAGATGTCCTTATCGGAAATGGCCGCCAAGGTCTCCACGGATGCCAGCACAGGCAAGGATCCTCTCACTACCGCTCATATGCGCAATTGGATGGAATGCGTACGCAGCCGTAAGCAGCCGAATGCGCCTATCGAAGCAGGGTATAACCATTCCATTGCCGTCATCATGGCTAATGCAGCCTATCGTACGGGCCAGCGGGTGACATTTGATGAAACTACCCAGGAAGTGATGGCCGGCGGCAAGGTATTTAAATATTAAAATAACATGACTCATGAGAGCATTGGTATTGACGGGAAAGAACGAGCCATTGATCTTGCAGGAAAAATCCGATCTGACTCCTGGTGAAGGAGAAGTTATTATACGTGTGCACGCGGCGGCGCTCAATCACCGGGATGTATGGATACAAAAAGGCCAATACGCAGGTTTGAAATATCCGATCACTCCCGGTTCAGATGGGTCGGGCGTGGTAGTGAATGACCCTACCGGTACATTCACCGGCAAAGAGGTCATCGTCAACCCGGCCATTCACTGGGGCGGCGCCCTCTCCCATCAGGACCCCAAGGATTTCCGTATCCTGGGACTACCTGACGATGGCACTTTCGCCGAATTTGTAAAAGTCCCTTTGCAAAATATTGTTGAGCGTCCGGCGCATCTTTCTTTTGAAGAGGCGGCAGCACTTCCGCTGGCAGGTGTGACGGCGTTTAGGTCGGTATCCACACGGGCCAGGGTGCAATCAGGTGAGAAGGTCCTGATCACCGGGATTGGCGGAGGGGTGGCGCTTTTTGCCCTGCAATATGCTATCGCGCTGGGTGCGAGGGTCTATGTCACTTCCGGCAGCGGAGAAAAGATCGAAAAGGCCATCGCGCTGGGGGCATTGGGAGGCGCCAACTACAGAACTGATAGCTGGGGCCAAAGTCTCCAGCAGCTGGCAGGTTCTTTTGACGTCATCATTGACGGGGCGGCAGGTGACGGCATGGATGAATTGCTTAATCTCGCCACACCTGGTGGAAGGGTCGTATTCTACGGAGCCACCCGAGGGAACCCTTCTGCGGTGACAGCACGGCGTATTTTCTGGAAACAGTTAAATATTCTTGGTTCAACCATGGGCAGTCCGGAAGACTTCCATTCCATGACAGCATTTGTCCGGCAGCATACCATCCATCCCGTTATAGACAAGATATTCCCTTTCGCCGAAGGAGAGGCTGCCATGCGTCGAATGGATGATGCCCATCAGTTTGGGAAAATAGTGATCCGCGTACAGTAGTTATTTCGCGTTTTTGATAGCTGCAATGCCCGGCAGTTCTTTTCCTTCGAAATACTCCAGCATAGCGCCGCCACCGGTGGATACATAGCTGACCTTGTCGGTATATCCGAATTGATTGACGGCAGCCACGGAGTCACCGCCTCCTACTAGCGAGAAAGCGCCTTTCTGAGTGGCTTCTGCTACGGCCTTGGCGATAGCCTTTGTGCCGCGCTGGAATTTTTCCATTTCAAATACGCCCATGGGGCCGTTCCACAATATGGTCTTGGAGTTGAGGATGACATTGGTGAATTGGTCTATCGCATTTTCTCCAATGTCGAGTCCCATCCATCCGTCGGGGATGTTATTGCTGGGGGCCGTGGAGTCGTTGGCATTGGCATCGAACTTATCGGCGATGATGGAGTCGGAAGGCAGGTGAATGCGAACGCCCTTGGCTTCCGCCTTTTTGCACAGGTCCAGTGCTGTCTGCAGTCTGTCGTTCTCACATAGGGAGTTACCTGTCTTGCCGCCCTGGGCCTTCATGAAGGTATAGGCCATCCCGCCGCCAATGATGATGTCGGTGGCGCGTTCCAGGAGATTTTCAATGATCAGTATCTTATCGGAAACCTTGGCGCCGCCGATGATGGCGACAAAAGGTTTTTGGGACTGGTGTAATACCTTTTCAGCGCTTTTGACTTCTCCTTCCATCAGCAGACCGAACATCTTTTTGTCCTTGGGGAAAAAGTCTGCAATGACGGCCGTGGAGGCATGTGCCCGGTGGGCTGTTCCAAAAGCGTCGTTGACATATACATCGCCCAGCTTTGCCAGTTTTTGTGCAAAAGCCTTGTCGCCTTTCTCTTCCTCTTTATAAAAACGGAGGTTTTCCAGGAGCAGCGTTTCTCCGGGTTTTAACATACCAGCCGTGGTATAGGCCTGTTCGCCAATACAATCATTGGCAAAAAGAACGGGGGATCCGCCCAGCAGCTGCTGCAGGTGAGGAACGAGATGTTTCAGCGAATATTTATCGGTGGGTCCATCCTTGGGACGGCCGAGATGGCTCATCAGGATGACGCTGCCGCCATCGCCGAGTACTTTCTTGATGGTAGGAATAGCGGCCCGCATACGGGTATCGTCGGTGATCTCGAACTTATCATTGAGAGGAACGTTGAAATCCACCCGGATCAGGGCTTTCTGCCCTTTGAAGTTATACTGGCTGAACTGGCTCATATGTCGTTAGTGATCCGGGTCTCCTGCTGTCAGGAGACCCGGGCTATGAAAAAATCTTATTTGGAGATCAATTTGGCGAAGTAGTGGAGGCTGCGAACGAGCTGACTAACATAGCTCATTTCATTGTCATACCAGCTGACTGTCTTTACGAGCTGGGTGTCTCCGTTGGTGATGACACGGGTCTGGGTGGCGTCATAAAGAGAGCCATATGCAATACCGATGATGTCGCTGCTGACGATCTCGTCTTCGGTGTAGCCAAAGCTTTCGTTGGCGGCAGCCTTCATGGCGGCGTTGACTTCTTCGATAGTAACCTTTTTATTCAGTACGGTCACCAGTTCAGTGAGGGAGCCGGTGAGAGTGGGAACACGTTGCGCGCCACCGTCCAGCTTGCCTTTCAATTTGGGAAGTACCAGTCCGATGGCTTTGGCTGCGCCGGTGCTGTTAGGCACGATATTGACGGCTGCAGCCCTTGCACGGCGAAGGTCACCTTTCGGATGGGGAGCGTCCTGTGTGTTCTGGTCGTTGGTGTAAGCATGGATCGTTGTCATCAGACCGCTGACGATGCCGAACTTGTCATCCAGCACCTGTGCCATGGGAGCCAGACAGTTGGTAGTACAGGAGGCGCAGCTGATGATAGTCTCGCTGCCGTCCAGGACATTGTGGTTAACGTTGAAAACGATGGTTTTCAGGTCGCCGGTGGCGGGTGCGGAGATAACCACCCTTTTAGCACCTGCGGTGAGGTGAGCGGCAGCCTTGTCCTTATCGGTGAAAAAGCCGGTACATTCCAGGACTACATCTACATCGTGAGATTTCCAGGGAATGTCAGCGGGATTTTTTTGTGCGTATATCTTAACTTCTTTGCCATTAACTATAATAGAGTTTTCCGTAGCCTTAACTTCCTCTTCAAAGCGGCCCTGGGCGCTGTCATACTTCAGGAGGTGAGCTAATACCTTAGGACTTGTCAAATCATTGATTGCCACTACATCAATTCCTTCCAAACCGTGAATTTGGCGGTAGGCCAAACGCCCGATCCGTCCGAAACCATTGATAGCAACTTTTACTGTGCTCATAACTTAACAAATTTGAATTTTAAAATTAAGGTCACGAAGTTAAGATTTTGGGTGCTTACGTTGTTGTAAAATTTTGGCTATCAATTTTAAACAACATCTAATTTTCTTAAAGACAAGGGGTTGCTGCCCGTGAATTTGCGTTGGAGATAATAGGATTGACCAAATTGAGGATCCGGGCTCCTATCTTCACCATATTAATTGTTTAAACATGTCGACAACACGTAATTCCAGGCTGATCGAGGCATCCCCGCAAATACTATACGAGGCCTTCACAAACCCTAAAGCCCTGGAAACCTGGCTGGCGCCGGGTGATATGACGGGAAAGATCCATCGCTTCGACCTGAGGGAAGGGGGCAGCTATGAAATGTCCCTTTTCTATCCGGAGTCCGACCAGGAAGCCCGCGGTAAGACCACCGGGAAAGAAGATAGGTATGTTGCCAGGTTCGTGGAATTACAGCCCGGCAAAAAGATCGTGGAGGCCATCCGGTTTGACTCTCCCGACGCTCATTTTCAGGGGGAGATGATCATGGAAGTGCTCTTCGAGCCGGTGAATGAAGACACCCGGATAACAATGATCTTTAAGAATGTTCCCGCCGGCATTCGTCCCGAGGACAATGAAAAGGGCACCGAGCTTTCCCTTCAGAAGCTGGAGAAATATGTGCGGGAATTGGCTGAAAAGGGCTGAAGATTAAGAACGTAAAAAATTTGGCAGATTTTCCATAGCACTATATCTTTGCACTCCTTTCACGGAAACCTCCGGTAAAGGCTACTGAGATAGACGCCGCGTTGGTCAATCGGTTAAGACGCCTCCCTTTCACGGAGGAATGAGGGGTTCGATTCCCCTACGCGGTACACGTGGCGCATTGTGTCACGAAAATTCGAAGGCCATCTCCTCAATAGATGGTCTTTCTGTTTGCTTATGAACCTACTACAAATAGCTTCACCTTCTTTCTAGTTGGAAGGCTTCGTGTATCAACCGTCGCCTGCTCTCTTTATCTGTTTCCGTTTTCAGTTGGCGATAGATCTCTATATACCGGCTCGAGCGGCGGTCAAAGTCTTTGGT
>Ga0157370_10004702_pt1 | contig 15563 bp, 9 predicted proteins | sample C35metaG_FD_113463 | JGI IMG/M metagenome (GOLD analysis project Ga0157370, IMG submission 113463) | Corn rhizosphere microbial communities from Kellogg Biological Station, Michigan, USA - C3-5 metaG | ecosystem: Host-associated > Plants > Roots > Rhizosphere > Soil | place: USA: Michigan...
GTGTTAAACCGAAACCTGGAACGTTATAATCTACCACAAACATTCATCAATTCAATCTTTTATTTTTGTGCTATAATCATGGTTCTCTTAACTTATATAGCATCAAAAAAACTTAACAAATTAAATCTGTATTTGTCGTTTTTCGTTTTTGTACCGTGCATGCTAATGATTTACCCGAGTTCTTTGTGGCATTACATGGTGTACCTGACACCACTGTTGGTTTATTTTTTATTAAGAAAACAGAATAAAAAATATTTTTGGATAATTGTATTACCCGCTATTAGTTTTTTAGGAACTGAAGTGTTTTTTACGTACTTAATTTTATGGGTGGCTCTTCTTTACCTGGCTTTTTTCTTCTCAAGCGATGAAAAAATCTATCAAGAATTTAATGGGGTAACAGAAATTCCGTGAGGCTGCATATTGCTGTCTCACTATATTTATAAGAAATGCACAATTTTTGATCAGGCAAATTATGAGTTTCTAAATGATTAAACTTACGCCTTCGATACCTTTAATTCCAAAAAATATGGAATATCTGATCCCGCCGAAAATTTGGGTTTATATAAAACAAAATAATTGTAATGGAAGATAAAACTGAGTTAGATAGTAACGAGCCATTTGTATCAATATTGCTTCCTTGTTATAATGAAGAGGCCATACTCGAAAATAACATTGAGGCAATTGTTTCTTATCTCGAAAACAAGAATAAAAAATACAAATGGGAAGTTATAATTATAAATGACGGCAGTAAGGATCAGACAGGAAAAATAGCTGATGAACTGGCTGAAAAGAATAACCATATCAGGGTCATTCATCATCCAACAAATTTAAACCTGGGAAATGCGTTAAAAACAGGTTTTAAAAATTCCAAAGGTGATATCATTGTCGTAATGGATATAGATCTGAGTTATGCCACAGATCACATTGAAAGATTGGTAGATAAATTAATTGAAACAACTTCTGATATTGTTATTGCTTCTCCTTATATGCCCGGAGGAAAAGTAACTGATGTTCCATTTACCAGGAAAATAATGAGTCGCTGGGTAAATGAATTTATGCGAATTGCAGCACAGGACAAATACCATACTTATACAGGAATGGTAAGGGCCTATAGAAAAGATTTTATCAATACTGTAAACCTCAAAACAAAAGATTATGAAATAAACCCGGAAATCTTGTACAAGGCAATGATTCTGAGGGCCAGAGTGGTAGAAATACCTGCCCATCTGGATTGGACGGAACAGAATAAATATAAAGGCAAAAGAAGATCAAGCATCAAAATGCTGCGCGGTTTTTTTTCAGGCATTATGTCCAGTTTTATTTTCCGCCCTTATATATTTTTTCTGGCGCTTGGAGTGGTACTGATGCTGCTTTCCATGTATGAACTGATGTGGCTTTTAGTTGATACATTATCATACATTTCTAATTCCACGAAGGTTATCCCTACTTTTTCTGAAAGCCTGGCATTACAATTCAAAAAAAATCCCCAATCTTTTATAGTTGGCGGTATTACCTTCATTGCCGCAATTCAATTTTTAAGCGTTGGATTTTTATCCCTGCAAAGCAAACGGTATTTCGAGGAATTGTTTCATTTGGGAACATCATTTAAAAAAGGAACCTAAGTCATTTCTATCGGTTTAAAATTCTTTTCTAATTCAAATCTCCATGAAAGTTTTAAAAAAAATAAAAGTAGATACGAACGCCTTTCTGCTATTTACGCCCTTTCTGTTCATGTACATTCTGTACATTCTAATTGCTTCATCGCCTGAAAGCTTTGGAGATGAACCCAGATACCTTAATTATGCACATCATTTAATCCATGGATATTATTCAGCTCCCTACCCATATATTGATTTGGGAAATGGCCCAGGATATCCATTGATTTTGACACCTTTTGTCGCATTAAGCCTTCCTCTCATATATTCGAAATTATTGAATGCAGTATTTTATTACCTTTCTGTTGTCTTTTTATACAAAGCATTGCAACAAATCCTTCCGAGAAGATTTCCATTGATATTTTCTATAATATGGGCACTATATCCTTATACTTTTGAGCAGATGACTCATGCATTACCAGAAGTTTTTGCTTCAACACTAATCCCGCCATTTATCTTTTTCGTTATTACCGCATTTAAAATTGATAATTTTAAAAAAGAACGAAACTATTTAATTGGGGCTGGTCTTACATTCGGTTATCTTGCTTTAACCAAGCCAATCTTCGGATATGTTCTTACTTTCATGCTCATTATATGCGTAATGTTATGGACTACCAGTAAGAATAATTTTAATTACAAAAAAGCCTCAATCCTTTTAATAATCAGTTTTTTAACAACAGCACCATACCTGATTTATACATATAATTTAACTGGCAAGATGTTTTATTGGAGTTCATTTGGGGGTAATAATTTGTATTGGATGTCTACCCCTTATGAGGGAGAATATGGAAATTACTACCGGTTTCCTTTTGTATCCAGTTGGGATAGAATACCGGGTAGTGAAAAAACAGTCAAACTTCATCACCAAGAAGATTTTGAAGAATTACTAAAGGATTCGGAAGTGAGAAAAGCTAATATAATAAATGGAGAAATACAGGGAGATCTTTCAAATGGAACCGTACAGGATGATCTTCTTAAAAAAATTGCAATTCAAAATATCAAATCGCATCCTCTAAAGTTTCTTGAAAATTGTATAAGCAATGTTGGGAGAATGCTATTTAATTATCCCGCTTCTTTTGTTCTTCAAAAGCCAAGTACGCTTCTCAGACTACCTGTCAATGGAACTTTACTGGTCCTGACAATTTTTTGCCTAATTCCAACTATTATTAATTGGAAAAAATTAATGTTTTCACTTAGATTTTTATTAATATTTACTTTCGTTTATTTAGGAGGAAGCCTTCTCGGAAGTGCCGGACCACGTATGTTCACTGTAATTGTTCCAATACTTTTGATCTGGATTGCGTACGTAAGCGAGAAAACTGTAAAAATAAACTTAAATATTAAATAATCTGTTCCCGAAAATAGAAAATTCACAAAAGTTGTTACATCTAATATTAATATATGAAAAATTGAGAATTCGGAATGTATTACAACATTCACAGATTTTTCAGTTTTTTATGACTTCTCTTTCTGCGATTTTTGCATTATTCAGGAAACCTTTTAGACAAACTTTCAGCATCAAGTTCAATTGAGATTTTTCATCTAAAAATTTTAAATAATCAACCCCAAAAAGTGAATTTTAAATTTTTGGCAATAATATTCTAGTAAACACTTACAATAAAGTTGTAAATAAGCATGTTGCATCAATGGCTTCCAGTGCTGTACATAACTGGTTTGCATTTTACCAACATCAAGATATTGTCCCAGATATCTGCCATCTACCTACAATATCTTTATCTCTTATCTGTTCGTTTGGCCGCAATTGTATTACGCAAAACATTTGCATTTGCCGGTTTCCATTTAGTTGTTCAATCAGTAAGGCGTCACTGGAGCGGAAATAAGATTTTAATATCTGCAAACCAATGCCACCTTTTACATCGAACGACGGCTTAAAATCCTTGCCACTTATACTAAAAATTAGGTAACGTATCAGAGGTGATGTGTTTATGGTTATAGCCGCGAGAGTTTTACCGGATCAAAGAACTTTATGATACAGGTGGCGAAATTGCGCCGAAGGAAATCAGTCGTCAAAAACCAATTCCGCAAAACACAATTGAGCCGCAGATTCAAAAGGCTGTTATAGAAAATGCTTTTGAAAATCCTGCATTGGGGCAGTTGCGTGTATCAAATGAGCTCCGCAGGCAAGGAATTTTTATTTCACCGGCAGGTATCTGTTGCGTCTGGATACGCCATGACCTGGAATTTTTTTTTAAACACCTCAAGGCACTGGATGCCAAAGCCACCTAAGAAGGTGTAATCCTTATGGAAGCGCAGATGGTTGCCTTGAGAGTATGAAAGAAAAAAAAGAAGCTATCGGAGAGATGGAAACTGAGCATCCTGACTACTTAGGATCTCCTGAATAACTGCCTAACCTTTGCTATATTTGAGTTACAGCAAAAAACAGCAAACGCAAATGCAAGGTAATACGTGAGTTCGATGTAAGAATGCCAAATTTACAGACAAAGTTGTAAAGAATAGGAGTCATCTGTTTCAAAGTGGCTAGCTAACGAGGGCTTTTTAGGCATAAAATGATAAGCCCAAACCGCATTGACCACCGGATTGTCAATATCCATCAGCCATGAAGGAAACTATTTGACAGGTTAGGTAGAAAAATACAAAAGCCGCTTTGGTTTTTATCTCGCCGAAGTACTGGCTGATCAAATATATTGTACAAGGGATAACCGCAACAACTGAAACTGCTGGACATAAAATTAATGGCAAAGCCGTTAGGACGACCTTCGGCGCAGGCAGTGAAAATTTATCCTAAGTCCTGGCGAGCGCAATCCGATTGAAGGAAAATTTGGACAGGCTAAAGTCGCTTACGGATTCAATAAAATAAGAGCCAAATTATCTTCAACAAGTACTTCATGGATTGCTGCGATAGCTTTAGTGCTAAACCTCGTTAAATTAACGAGGCATGCACTTGTACGCCATATATTTTTACTGAAAGAAATTTTAGAAAATATATTTCACCATTTTTTAAAAATAGAATTAGATTGTAATATGAAAAAGTTGGCTTTGCTGAGTTTTTGAGCAAGCCCTAAATAGAGTCTGCTGAATTAATATCACATTCTTTACTGTCGTGCATTTTATTGAAATTTGTTTCAAACAAGTGCAAGCAATTATGGCAAAAGCATTAAAAAGCCGTGCATCTAAGTTCAAATACGTTAGCCAATCTCAGCTAACTCTGGTGGGTTTCGACACTCCATTTTCTCAGAATTTAGATCCGAATAACCGATGGGTTATACTGGCAAAAAAGATTCCCTGGGACAGTTTGACAAACATTTATTCAAAGCAATTGAATAATGAAAATAAAGGTGCCGATGGCATTAATCCCCGTGTAATAATTGGCTCCTTGATTATAAAGCACATGTGCAACTTTAGTGATAGGGAAACCATCAATGCCATCCAGGAGAATATTTACATGCAATATTTTATTGGCAATGAACCACCTTTTGATGCTTCATTGTTTGTTGGTATAAGAAAACGGTTGGGAGTAAACCAAATTAATGAAATCAATGAAAAAATACTTCAATTAAATGAAGTGCTTCCTGAAACCAATTCTAATGAAGATGAAGGCAAATCAAAAAAGGAGGATGACCATCCACAAGATGAGCAGGAGCAGAAAGAAAGTATTGCAAATGAAGGAGAATTAATCGTAGATGCTACAGCATGTCCACAGGACATTAGTTATCCAACTGATTTGAATCTGCTAAATGATGCAAGAGAAAAATCTGAGCAGCTAATTGATATTTTATGCAGGTTGAAAGCGATTGCCAAACCTAGAACTTACAGAGAGGTAGCACGAAAACAATATTTAAAAGTAGCACAGAAGAAAAATAAAACCAGAAAAGAAATACGGGCTGCTAATAAAAAACAGCTGGCATGCCTGCACCGGAATATAAAAAACATTTATGTACTGCTCAGGCAGTTTGAAAGAATGCCTTTTAATAAGAACGAATACAAGTATTTTTTAGTGATACAAACTTTCTATGACCAGCAAAATGAAATGCACAAAAAAAGAATCCACAGCATTGATGATAGAATAGTAAGTATTCATCAACCGCATGTTCATCCGATAGTAAGAGGTAAGGCTAATGCAAAAGTAGAATTTGGGGCAAAGATTGATGTGAGCATAACGAATGGATTTGCTTTTTTAGAAGAATCGTCGTGGGATGCCTACAATGAAGGCACTACCTTGATTGCAACAGTAGAAAGGTATAAAAAAAGAACGGGCCGTTATCCTAAAAAAGTATTTGCCGATAAGATTTATTGCAATCGGGCTAATCGAAAACGATTAAAAGAATTAAAGATTGACCTTGTGGCAAAACCATTAGGACGGCCTTCAAAGGCAATGGAACCAAGCCATATAAGACCAGGCGATAGAAATCCAATAGAAGGTAAGTTTGGACAAGCGAAAACAGCCTATGGTTTGAATAGAATCAAAGCACGGCTTGCCGATACCAGTCTTTCCTGGATAGCCACTATCATTATGGTACTCAACCTGGTTAAATTAACCGGGCAGGTACTTTATTGCCTTATCCATAAAATAATAGTGGAAAGGGTGATAAAACAGATAACGTATTTATATTATATTAAAAAATTGGAGCAAGCTTGACATAATCAGCAGACCCTAAGTAATACTCCAAAAAGAAGGAGGGTAAATTTTAATTGCTTTTTCATGATTGTTTGTTTTTATTGTTTTAAAAAATGATTACTATTTTATTTGGTTCCTCGGATAATTGCAACAGATTACTTCTTTACACTTAAAGACTCGATGCATATATAATTCACACCGATTACTCTTTCACAAACTTCAATGTCGTTATTTCTTTATCTGATTTTATGGTGATATAGTAACTGCCAGCTGCTAAATTTTCTAAATTGAATATGTAGGTTTCTCCTATTGCAGTTGATTGCTGCACCAATTTTCCAGAAACATTAAATAGTGAAAGCGTTGTTTTGGCTGATGCATTTAAACCTTCAATCTTTATAGCATCTTTTGCAGGATTTGGATATAATTTAATTGCTGAATTATTAGTAGCTGTATTATTTTTTGTTACTTCTAACCGTTCGTTTGTAGTAACTGACTTTTCATCATCAAGTTTTTCTCCGCATCGTCCCAACTTTATTATCCACGTATCTTCGGCACCATGATTATTTTTTACATCGCCATCAATTGATATAGTTTGACACAAAATGTTTAAATCACCATTGGTAGTTTCGTAGCCATCGATTGCACCATCATAATCGCTGCCGCCAAAACTTTTAACCCATTCTTCGTTACCGTTCTTATCAAACTTAGAAATTAATGCATCAAACGTTGCCATATCAAAGTTCGCACTAACAACCCCGGTTTCAACAATCCCACCGTCTTTAGTAGCAAATATTCCAGATCCTGCTCTAAGGCTTGGCTCTGCATAGCTTTTACTCCAAATGATCTTACCTGTATAAGCGTTTAACTTTGTTATAAATGAAACGCTTGAATCGTTCTGTCCATTAATATCACCATCAGGGGAAGTGCTGTAGCCGTTTATTACAACATTGCCATCTGTAGTTGTTGCAATCTCGTTAGAAGCCCCATTGTCATAACCACTGCCGCCTACGGCTCTTTGCCAAACAATTTTTCCAATGGCATTTATTTTAATTACCCATACATCACCGCCTCCATGATTGCCACTCACATCTCCATCATTAGAGAATGTTTGTCCTTCAAGAATGAAACTGCCAAAATCTGCTTGCACCATTGCGAAAAGCCCGTCAAAATCACTGCCGCCATAACAATGCTGAGATAGTAAATTTCCTTTTGCGTTAATCTGAATAAACCATGCATCAAAATTGCCATCTGTATTATGATTGCCTTGTATGTTGCCATCATTTGAATTGGTAAAACCAGTAATAGCATATCCGCCATAAAATGTTTGTACAACAGCATCACCGAAATCATCGCCACTGCCGCCAAAGCATTTTTGCCATTCAATATTACCTGAAGAGTTCAGTTTTACTGCCCACACATCAATTCCGCCATGATTGCCGCTTACATCTCCATCATTGGAACCGCTTTGTCCTAGTGCAATATATCCGCCATCATAAGTTTGCACTATATCATTGAAAGAATCATAACCGGTTCCTCCAAAAGTTTTTAACCATACAAGTTGAGAATATTTATTATACCTGGCAACAAAGGCATCTGGGCCATTAGAAGCGGGAACATGGAAGCCATCATCATTAGAATTGGTTATCCCGCATGCGATAAAGCCACCATCACTCGTACGCGTAATCTTTAGGCCAGCATCGTAGTTGCTTCCTCCTAAGGTGGTTTGGACTTTAAGGCAAGGTGCATAATTATTATTGTGTCGGATATCATTTAATTGATGCAATGCATGAGGTTTGTTTGATGGTTTCACCATCAAGGCATGCATTTTAAAGGGAGGCGAATTTTTGAGTTTCTCTGGTATTTGTGCTTTTGTAATTGATGTAAATAATACAACAATACTGAGAACAATAGTAGTTTTTTTGTTAAGTAGAATTTTCATACGTTTTTATTTTGAAAAGATTAATGAATAAAGCGATGTTTGATGATTGCGTAATTGTATAAACAGGTGAATAAGGCAGGCTTTATTTTTTGCGAACTATCCATTTAATGATCTCCTTTCCAAAAAGGCCGATTAGGATTGCAATCAGCAACATCAATATGCCCAGAAAGAAATCCATTTATTGAAAATACAATGGTGAAACGCCTGTATAAAGCAGTATTTAGTGAACGGCGGAATAACGAGTGTGAAACAGGAGTATGATTTAGAGAATCAAGCAAATAATAAACTTAAGAATGGGCTTTTTATGGTATTCCCTCGTGCAGTTTTCTTCGCATCTTTTCCCGGGCTTTGCCGGATTAAGTGCACTCATTAGAGCACTTAACCCACTGAAACCCCTGTTAACCCATGAAAGATACTTGTAAAGACCTGAAGGAATACGATTTGGGAAAGCCGTTGTAAAACGGTATTTTGTGCGGCGCGAAATAAATGATTGACTCCCCTTCTTTAATTTAATCAAACAGATGCCTGGCTGTTTTTTCGTTTAATATGCAACGTTACTTGTGTGCCACGGGCTTTATTTTCAGAATCATACAAGTCTAAAAATTCTATCGGCAAAACGAAATTATCTTCGTTAAAATCAATTAATCTTTTCCGGGTAATATCAATACCTTTTGATTGATGGGATAAGACAGAAGACGCTTTCCATTCCTGCTCTTTCGCCCTTCCAATCCCATTATCAGTTATCCCGCAAACCAACCAGTTATCTTTTATGTTGACACTGATAATGATTTCTTTTTCTCCTTCTTTGCGGCTTAATCCGTGCCATAAAGCATTTTCAACAAAAGGCTGTAAAATAAGCGGAGGTATTTTTTCAAATTCTGTAACTATATCCTCCGCAATATTTTTTTTGTATTGCAACTGCATATCCAGTCTCAGCGCTTCAAGCTGAATGTACAGGCCGACTGTTTCAAGTTCTTTATCCAAACTGATTACATTATTCTCTGAATTATCAAGCACCTGTCTTAGCAATCTTGAAAATGAACCAATGTAATAAATACCTTCCGCTTTTTTATCATTGGCTACTAATGCCTGGATTGAATTAAGCGCATTATAAATAAAATGAGGATTCATTTGTGCTTTCAGCGCTTTCATTTCTAATTCCTTTATTTGATTTTTTATAAAAATATCCTGTTTTATTTTCTGTACTCTTGCTCTGAAAATGCTTACAACAATGCATGAAGCAATTGCAATAACAATCAAGCGAAACCACCATTTATCCCAATAAGGCCGCGTAATAGTAAACCTGAAAACATCGGCCTGGCTCCAACCTGATGCCATGTCTTTTGCTCTTACCATAAATTGATATTTCCCCGGAGGCAATTGTGCAAACGATACAGATTTTGCTTTAGAAGGAATGCTCCAGGTTGTATGGAACGGTAATAATTTATAGGAATATTCAGGATTAGAATTTGAAGTAGAAAGATCAATGGCATTAAAAAAAATGCCAAGCGAATTCTGATTGTAATCTAATACTGGATTAAAAGGCAACTGACAGTAACCATATAAAGAATTCGTTAATTTGCTCCAGTTGGTTTCTTTAAAAGCAAGGGTAACTTTTTCAATAATTACATGAGGTGGTTCTTTATAAAGATGGATGTTAGCAGTATTAAATTTTAGTATTTTATTGGGCGTTGATAGCAATACATTTCCCGCAGAATCGGTTATAAGCCTCTCATAGTCGCTCCTGCTCAAAGTAAGTTCTTCAGCCTTTGCATAATTAAACACTTCCCATTTATCCACTTTATTTTCTTGCAAAATGTCTAATCCGGTAGTAGATGCAATCCAAAGCCTGTTTTGCCGGTCGCTGGTAAGACTCACGATATTATCACTTTCTAAACCATCTTTAGTTGTAAGATGATTTTTTAAAAATGGCAACTTATTTTTTGTAAAGCCATATTCGTATAAACCCAATCCGGGAAAGGCTATCCAGAAATTATCCTCCTCATCTTCATAAAAGAACACACCTAACTCAATACCTTTTTTACTGCCATCAAGCTCTGTTTCTTTCACAAGTGAAATAAGATTATTTGATTCATTTATACAATGGACTCCAATGCCATCAATGTATAAAAGCAATAAACCATTTTTCATTTCATATACTCTTGTTGGCTTAATAACAGGGGCGCCTGTATTGTGCGGAATAAAGGTTGAAAATTTTGTGGCATCTCCATATAATAAAGTAGAATCAGCGCAAATAAAAAATTGATTTCTGCTTTTCACATATTGCATATCATAAACGTGCTCCGTTGTTTTGAGCTTCAGGGCGCTTGAAAAATCTTCCAGTTTGTTTGCATTGAAATGTAAGAATTTTCTAAAGCGGGTTATCATCCAAAGGCTCTTTTTATTATCGAAAGCAAATAAATCAACCGGGTCTTTATAATAATTTTCATTGCCGGGGGAATGAGGCGGCATTATCTTTTTACATTGATTATTAGAATAAACCAGCACACCGGATTTTGAACCGGATGAAAGGAATAATCTATTATGGGGAAGTGCGATAATATTATATATTTCGTTTAAAAGAGGGCTGTTATTTTTATCTATAGTAGTGAAAGAAATATCTTTTATTCGCAACAGACCTTTTATTGAGCCCATCCAAATATTATGATTCAAATCTTCTTTCAGCAAAGATGGATACCCATATTCATTTATTTTAGAAAAAGAAAAATGCTGCCAGTCTCCAGGTTTTGATATTTGCAAAAAGTTTTCACTTTCAAGCCAAAGACGCTTTTTTGAATCAACCAAATAAGAAAAATAATTTTTGGTGTTTAATTTTTTTTTGAATAAAGGAACAAGTTGATGATTCCTGATTATATAAATATTGTTGATGGTACTTACCCAGATTTCGTTATCCTGAACAGACATCACATTAAACATAGAACCATAATCTTGTATAGAAGCGATATGCAGCCATTTACCTACTTTGCTTCTGCATACAATATCATATGGATAATTGACATATAGCTCTCCATCAAATTCAACAATGCTTCTGCACATTTTGTTTTTAAAACCGGGATAAAGAGATAATTTTTTCCAGAAGCTATCTTCAAATTCATAAGCGCCTTTACCTGTAAGCGCCCATAACCGTTTATCTTTTGTTTCTACAATATTGAAAACATAAATATTGTTCTCTTTATCGGTTGTAGGATATGTTATAAATTTATTGTTTTTAAATTGTGCCATTCCCGCGGCAGTGCCGACCCAAAGCCGGTCGTGGCTGTCTTGAAAAACTATGCTCGAATGAAGAGATGGCAAACCATCTGTAAGACTATAGTTTACAAATTGCCTTCCATCGAAGCGGCTAACTCCTGTTGGATTGCAAATCCATAAATAGCCATTCTTATCCTGAAATACTCCATAAGTTGAGGTGCCTGGCAAACCATCATTCACATTATATAACCTGAAACTGAACTGTTGCCCACATAACTTGAATGGCAATATCAATCCTATTGCAAATAAAAAATTCAGGAAAATATAGAGAAGCAACGCTCTCACTTTCTTATATTTAAAAGATGAAGAAATTCATCCTTGTGTGTTTCAGAAATTTCTATCTCATGCCCGTTACTCATAACGATTTCACCTCCTTTGGCTTTCCGGTACATTTTTACATGAGCTAAATTAATAAGGTAAGAACGATGCGCCCGGAAAAACGATTGTAAAGTCAATATTTCATCATACTGTTTTAAGGTATAACTTGATAAAATACATTTTTTATCAGTAAGGTAAAACTCAGTGTAGTTGCTGCTTGCATGGCAATATACAATTTCATTTACCGGAACAACGATAAAGCCTTCGCTTGTTGGTACTGCAATTTTATCATGAATTTTATCCGGGTTTTTTATGTCGTGGTATAATTGTTCTACTTGTTCTTTAGAAGAAGTTTTTGGAAGATTAATTCTCTGTTTTACTTTATTTACTGCTTCTATCAATTCTTCAGTAATGATTGGCTTGAGCAAATAATCAATTGCATTAAAACGAAAAGCCTTAATTGCGTATTGGTCGAAAGCTGTTGTAAAGATTAATGAAAAATCTACTTTGTCTAACTTGTTTAATAAATCAAATCCTGTTTCACCTTTCATTTGAATATCGAGGAAAACAATATCGGGATTACATTCTTTTATTCCATGCAATCCTTCTTCAACGTTTGATGCATGGCCAGCTACCACGATTTCAGGAAAATATTGCTGCAACATTTTATGGAGAAAATTCCTGCTCTGAATTTCATCATCTGTTATAAATGCTTTAATTGGATGCATGGATGTAAGTATTATTAATATAAATCTCATCCAATTGGAAAATTAAGCTAATTCTATGTTCTTTTTTCCTTTTTATAAATGAATATTTTTCATGTAAGTAAAGGGAAAGTAATTAAGAATCCGGCATATTTATTTACTTGGCCGGCGGCAATTAGAATAAATTTTGATTTTCTCCCAAAAAAGTACTTTTTATTGAAATTATAAATTAACAAAAAGAAAAAAAAGGGAGTTTTTCCTATAAATAATTGCTATAAAACTTTTAAAAATCAGTCTGAATAAGGAACTGAAATAAATACTATTTGGGATTTATAAATGCAGCACATAATTTTGCCGCCATTGAAACAGGCAATTTATAATCCTAAATGATTCGAAAAAATATTTTTAATAACGGCATTCCCATCTCCGTTTCTCTAAAACCAACTTTAGAAGCAGAAAATATACGCCCCCAGTTTACCCAAAATAAAAAAAGGCTTTTTACGATTGCTGCGATGGCGGTTTTAGTCTCGGTTACGATAAGTTTGGTCGCCAAGTTTTTAATTTACCTTATTTATTTTATTACTAATGTTTCGTTTTATGGGAAGTTTTCTATTGCTCATGTTACACCTGCCGAAAACACGTTGGGATGGTGGGTAATTCTCATTCCGGCAATTGGTGGATTTATTGTTGGGCTGATGGCGCTTTACGGTTCCAAAGCCATTCGTGGACATGGAATTCCGGAAGCAATGGAACAAATATTAACGAATCAAAGTAAGATAAAACCAACGATTACATATTTAAAACCGATTTCGTCGGCTATTGCAATCGGCACTGGAGGCCCGTTTGGCGCTGAAGGGCCGATTATTGCTACGGGAGGAGCTTTAGGTTCTGCGTTAGGGCAAATTGCACGGATCTCCCATAATGAACGGAAAATTTTACTTGCCTCTGGTGCTACGGCAGGCATGGCGGCCATATTTGGAACGCCCATAGCAGGAATTTTCCTTGCGATAGAATTATTATTATTTGAATTTTCACCACGCTCCATGATACCTGTTGCTTTAGCTTGTATTACCGGAGCGGCAGGGCATCATTTTCTTTTTGGCGCGGGGCCGGTTTTTCCTGTCGGCCATTTAATAGAAACTCCTTCCAATACTGCCCTTTTTACTTACAGCATTTTGGGAATCGTGATGGGATTTATTTCAGTATTTACTACCAAAATCGTTTATTATATTGAAGATGGATTTGAAAAACTTCCGGTTCATTGGATGTGGTGGCCCGCGATTGGCGGCCTTTTCGTAGGTATTATCGGATATTTTGCGCCACGCACTTTAGGTGTTGGGTACGAAAATATTACTGATGTTTTATCCGGAAGCCTGACTCTAAAAGTGGTTTTTGCGTTATGTATTTTCAAGTTTATTTCATGGGCTGTGGCGCTTGGTAGTGGCACTTCCGGCGGAACATTGGCGCCTTTGCTTACAATTGGCGGCGCAGCGGGAATTTTGTTAGGAAGTGTTATTCTTGACTTTTTTCCTCATTCCGGAATTACCTTATCGCTTGCAGCTTTGGTGGCTATGTCCGCCATGTTTGCGGGTGCTTCACGGGCATTGCTTACTTCCATTATTTTTGCTTTGGAAGCTACTGGGCAATCAAATGCTTTATTACCTCTTTTAGCAGGATGTATCGGTTCTTATATTGTTTCTTTTTTCATTATGGAAAATACCATCATGACTGAGAAAATAACACGTCGTGGTGTAAAAACTCCAGATTCTTATGAACCGGATATTTTAGAAACCATCAATGTGAAACAGGTAATGAGTGAAAATGGTTTGATGCTTGGGGAAGACAATACAATCGGCGAAGTGCGCGACTGGCTTGAAAAAGAGACGGATTATAACAGCAATTATTTTATTATTGTAAATAAAGACAATGAATTCCGAGGTATCATCAGTTCGTCTAATTTATTCAGTAACCATCACAAGCCCGATCTTCCTGTTGGATCATTAATCAAACGAAATAGTATTTCTATTGGTGTTGACAACAGCCTTCGGAATGCAGTTGAATTAATGGCAAAAGAAAATATAGATATTTTACCTGTTACTTCAAATGAAAATACTATTATCGGAATTCTTTCTTATAAAGATATTATTTCTGCGTACAAATCAGACATTGAGAATTATGTAAAAAAACAACCGTCTATTTCACTGAAAAGAAACGGCTTGAAAATTTTAGTGCAGGGAAACAAACTCATTAATTTATTTACTCCCAACAAGGAAAAATAGAGAATAGAGAAGCAGTTTATTTTTGTTTGTTGTAATTAATTTGTAAAAACTCTTCTAACCAATCCAACAATCTAAACTATCGCTTCCCCAAATGCCTCCAGATATTTATCAATATAAAGCTGCTTTGACTTCGATTTGTATTGCATGATAAACCGAGGATGCTCCAGTGCAATTATTTTTTTAAAAAAATGATATTCTTCATTTATTTTTTGTAAAAATTTTTCATTTTTTCCTGTTCCAAAACAAAAACAAATATCTCTGATGATTCCGAAACTGATTTGTTTTTTAATGTTTTCAATAATAAAATCATATACCGAATCTGTCAGCTCTTTACTGTCGTAATAATTATAATTCACCTCTTTTCCTTTATCGTTGTTAATTGTAAATCCGAGCGGGCAGATGGAATGAATATAAAATTTTGAATAAAATTTTTCGGCGCCCCCGTAAGCATTTATCATTTCATAAATAAAAGTGGCAGAAGGTTCATGTGTTGGTTTTCCAGAAAATGATAAACCGCATTCCTCCAATAATCTTTTGGTATCTGTGAACGGGACCCCGGTAACTCCGGCGCCAAATCTGCCTGGATTAATGCCAAGAATGAGGTGCCTTTTTTTATTGTCGTTATAAAATTTTTTATAAAACTTTGTAGAGATGAGCAGCGCCTCTTTGTTCTCTTTGAAAGGATTCATAATGCTGATATTCTTTGGCAAAGAGCCTTCGAAAACGATTTTTTTATTAAAAGAAATTATTTTATCTGCAAAAGTTGTCATGGATTTTTTTAATCAAAAGAGGTAAGATTTA
>Ga0157370_10004703_pt1 | contig 15562 bp, 19 predicted proteins | sample C35metaG_FD_113463 | JGI IMG/M metagenome (GOLD analysis project Ga0157370, IMG submission 113463) | Corn rhizosphere microbial communities from Kellogg Biological Station, Michigan, USA - C3-5 metaG | ecosystem: Host-associated > Plants > Roots > Rhizosphere > Soil | place: USA: Michigan...
GCTGGCAACCGTCACAGTCCACGGCGAATACGGACATGGCGTGGCACCACTTGTCGTGGCGATACTATCGATTGCGGTGGGATGGATGGCTTGGCGCAAGCGGCCGGCCACTCAGGGTCGACTTCTGCCCAACATCGCCGATTGACGGCGAACCGCCGCGCCGACCCTGTTTCGCGCGAAGTTCAGCCAAGAAAGGCCTTCGTCTGATTCGTCGATGCGCTGTTCAGAGGGCAGCTCCGCCTAAAACCCGGTCGCCTCAACCCGAGCCGGTCACCGACAGAGAACGCCCGCTCGGTTTTGCCACCCATAAAGACGAGCGGGTTTTCGATTCAATCGACTCAAGCACCATCGCGAAACAAGCTATCGAGCTGCGCACCGGACGCAGCATCGGCAAATCCATCGAAGCGCCCCTCGGCCAGCAAACTCGCCGCACGCATGAAGCCTCCCCACGCCGCGCGTGCAAGCGCGCCGCCCACGCTCACGCGCCGCACGCCCAGCGCCGCGAGATCGTCAAGCGTGAATTCGGAGGTCGAACCGATCAGCACGTTCACCGGTTTCGGTGCAACGGCTGCCACGACTGCCGCAATCTGCTCCCGGGTCTTGATACCGGGCGCATAAAGGCAGTCCGCACCGGCCTGTGCGTAGGCACGCAACCGCGCGATCGCATCATCGAGGTCCGGCACACCCACGATGAAGTTTTCGGCACGGCCGATCAACAGTGCATCGCTACCTGCTTCGTCGATTGCGCGGCGCGCGGCTTGCATGCGCTCGATCGCCACCGGCAATGACAGTAGCGGCGCGCTCGGGTCTCGCGTCGAGTCTTCAATCGACAGGCCCGCGACGCCTGTATCCAATGCCAGCCTAACGTTTCGTGCAACGCCGGCGGCGTCCTCGGCAAAGCCGTTTTCGAAATCGGCGTTGACGGGCAGGCTGGTCGCCGCCACGACGTGACGAAGATGCTCGAGTACGCGCTCGAGCGCCAGCGTGTTGTCGGCGTGACCGACAGACCAGGCAAACCCCGAACTCGTCGTTGCAACCGCTTTGAAACCGAGGCTCTGCAGATATCGCGTGCTGCCGACGTCCCAGGCATTCGGCAGTACGAAGCATCCCGAAGCGTGCAAGGCACGAAACGCGGCGCGCTTTTGCGCGACGGTAGGAACCATAAAGGACTCCTCGATGGACAGTGGAAATGTCGATAGACCCGATGCAACGCGTTTCGACAAATGATACCTGGACCGGCATGGAACGACCTGCCGCATCGATCTCCATCGCGTGGTCTGCCAACGCATCGCTCTCTTGGAGATATCGACAAGGCAAAGCTACTCGTACTTAACCGATCCTTACGGGACTCTTCCAAAGCATCGACCGGCTTTGCGTAAAGAGATCGCGGCGTGGGCAACCGGGCAGTTATAGGCAATTACTGACATAACGCGATGCCACGTCGCGCCGCTTTTTGCTGAGCAAGCGTGCGGCGAGAAGACGCTCCACCAGGTGAAGGCGGGCGCAATGACGGTTCGCCGTATACGAATCGCTCAAGCAGATACCGATCCAAAGGCTACCGAATCGAACCGAGGTCGCCGTGGGTGGAGGCCGTCTCGAGAAGTCCCGTCGCTGCGTTCGGGCGTCGTTCGCGCGCAAACCTGTCCCAGCGCAAATCAGTGAAACACGGTCCTTGCGTGGCCTCGCTGAACTTGATGTCGTTGTGTGCCGCATTCCACTCCATCAACTTAACCGCTTCGTCGTGGCCGATCGCGACGTCCCAGCCGACGCTGCGTGCAAGAGGGATTTTGCGGTGATGCGCGAGCACCATCGCGACACATTGGGCAAAAGCCGGAATCTGGGTGCCGGAGAACTCGACGTTGGTGTCGGGGTGGGCTGGAACCGTCAACCAGTTCGTCAGATAGCCTTCACGCGCAAGCTCGCCACTCGCCAGGTCGACCGCGACGCGAACCTGACTCTTCGACTGCACATGGGTATCCTCCGCCCGCCCCAGACGCAGATAGCAAGCCCGCAGCGCGATCTGCCCGTTGTGGTCGACGGCCGTGGTCATGCGCAGCGTCGCCACCGAGCCGGGCGCGAAACGATTCAGCACCTCGTGCTGAACAATACGCTCCTGAAAGACACCGTTGCCGAGCGCTTCCACCTTTTGCAAATCGAAGCTGTCGCGCTGAAAAAAGAAAACGCCCCTGCCCTGCAGTGAATTGTCGACCTTGAAGACGATTTCATCGCGATCGGCAAATAGCAGTTGTTTGACGCTGTGCGGCGCGATCGGGGTGTTGTCGGGAGTGAGGAACAGGCCGTTGACGAAATACGCGAGATCGGGAAAAGCAGCGCTCCCAAAAATCGCGCTCTGCAGGCACCTGAAGTCGGACATCTTGCCATATCCGCCTTTGATTGCCGGCACCACCACGCTGCCGTAATAGTTGTCCGGAATCCAGCCTTCCTTGAACACCCCTGAAACCGCCGAGTAGACGTAAAGCCATGGGGCATAGCGCGCGTGCCCAAGCACATCGTGCGCATAAGCATCCGCGAGCTTGATATGCGCCGGGTTCATCTTCCCGTATTTTTCCTGAAGTGTGCTAAGCACGGATCGGACTTGCGACGCGTGATGTCGATGATAGCGATAGGAACCCAGCCGTTTCAAAACGGCCCTGGCCAAATGCTCTGTGTCCATTTGCATTAGTCTCCCCGTCCTTGTTGGCGTTAGCGTATGACAGCGAAGGTCGCAACAGCCAAAATCCCGGCGAATGAATCCGTACGTTGCCGCAGCATGGGTCGTTTGCACTAATGTGCGGCGCACTAGCGCGTACGCAAATCATAATCCGGTTCGACGCCCTTAATAACGCGGTAATCGGCCAAACACTCAGCATCTTCGGTCAGTAACCGTTCGATGCAACCGCTGATTGGGAACGCCTATATCGGTGGTATCCGCGAGCGAACGTTGCAAATGCCGGCTGCCGGCTAAGGGGCGCGATGCAGACGATTACATAGCGCCCCTTTTCCGAAGCTCGCCCTTCGCCTACGCGTGGCAGCTGTTGGTTGCGGCCCGAACATTGCGAACCGGCCTAAGGCCGATAACATCGGATTCAGGGCGTGGTCATTGTCAGCCGCGCAATACCGGTTCAGCACAAAGTCGGCGCCTGAAATCGCTCGCAATCAACTACGTTGCACACGGGGCACAGGACGTCGACGAGTACATCAATGAAGGTTAACTGGACGCTTGTCCTTACCACTGCGGCGCTATCGACTGGGGCCGGCCAGGCATCGGCCCAGGAGTTCGGGCTGTACAGCGGACCGTTGACGGGTGAGCATAGCCATTCCTACGCGTGGTCGCTCGGGTACACGGAGGGATTCGGCCAGTACCTTGCCGGCAGCATTACATGGCTCAACGAAGGCCACATTCCCGATCATCACCGCGATGGGCCGCTCGTGCAGATGTGGGGGCGCTTTCCCGTTGCGCAGCGACGGTTCGTCGTAGCGCTTGGCGTGGGCCTGTACCGCTATTTCGATACCGAAGCAGCCGAGCAAGGCTTGGGCTATTCCAATACGCATGGGTGGGGCGTCGTCTACAGTGCGCGCACGACGTGGTATTCATCGCAGCGCTGGACGGCGAATTTGCAACTCAATCACGTCCAGGTAACGAACGGGCCATCGACCACCGCGGTCATGCTCGGCGTCGGCTATCAGCTGGATGCGCCGGACACGCCCGGCCCACGCGACTTCGCCGTGCCGCGCACGCAGCAGGTCACGAACAATGAACTCACGCTGATGGCGGGCCTGTCGATCCTGAACAGCCTCGATTCGCAGACATCGGCGGCGCAGTCGATCGAATACCGGCGCGGACTGACGAACTATCTCGATGCAACGCTCGGCTATCTGCACGAAGGCAACGGTCTGGCCGTGCGGCGTGACGGCGTGACCGCGCAACTGTGGCTTACGCGGGCTTTTTTCAGCGAGCGTCTGACGTTGGGCGTCGGCGCGGGCGCCTACGCGGCGATCCATCATGGCGAGTCGAACGAAAATGGCGCCACGGGGGGCGACGGCATTTTGTCTGCCCTAGTGTCGGTATCGGCTTCATATCGCTTCACACGGCACTGGTCGGCGCGGGCCACTTGGAATCGCGTCGCCACCCGCTATAGCCACGATACCGATGTCATCTTGGTGGGCATCGGCTACCGGTTCTAGCGGTCAACCGTCCGGAGTGTGGATGGGAGCGGGCTGAGCCGGCTGGCATTCCGTTTCGAACCAATAGTTGACCACGCGCTGCGCCGCCTCTAGGTCCTCTGGATAATACGGGTCGTCGTACCACGGTGACGGGTCGTAGCCGGCTTCCCTGAGGGCCGCCAGCTCGCTGCGGTGCTGCGCCATCGTCGGAGAAGCGTTGCGCCTAAGCGCAGCCAAGTCGCGGCACTGCGTCGGGCTCAGGTGCCGCCCGCTTTGCGGCATGCCGGCCGCGACGCATCCCGTCAGCAACAGCACCGACACAATAAGCGTCGGACCGCTTCGCGATAGGTTTACCATAGCGTGTCTCCCTAAGGTCCCTTTGGCGCAACCAAGGTGTACCCCGAGGGTATTTCGCCCTTCGAACGATGTAAATGCTCGAGCGCTTCAGGCCTGAACTATGCAATATGTCTAGACAGGTCGGGCAGCCATGATGACTTGCGACGCAAGTAGCGCTCGATCATCGCCGGCACATGTCGGGTCTCACCAGACGGGTAACAACATGGTCATTGCAGTAATCGTTTTTTTTGTAGCCCTTTTCATCGTCATCGCGGCGACCCACCGCGCCGTCAACCGCCGAGCAGATAAGCAACTTCGCAAACAATTCGATGCGCAAGGCAAGGACAGTGAGACGTCGCGCAAGTCGATGCGCGATTCGGGATATGACGTCTAATTCGCGGAGCGTTCGAGGGCGACAGCGCCAACGAACATTGGCTAACGCACGGTCACCCGTGCGCACGCACTAGGTTACCGCGCGACGAACGTCCTGACATTTCGCGCAATCAATCCGGTCAGGCCCTTGCGCAGCACGACGGGTACGACACGCCTGGGTCCGACCAGCAGCGAACCAATGACGACTGTGCCAAGCAGCGTAACCGTCGGCGCTGCGCTCAACGCTCGGCCGATATTCCAAAGCGTCAGCGCATTATCGCCATGCTTGGACGCATGATCGCTAATGCGCAGACCCACGTTGGCAGCGAGCAATTCCGCGCGGGTAGCCTCCATGCGGGCCAGCATGGCCGATTCGAGTTGTTGGCGTTGAGCGCCCCGGTTCATTTCAGCGCCTCACTGACCGTTTCAAAGTCCGCCTGCAGTTCGTCTTTCAGCACGCGGAAGGACTGCGCCGGCCGTTGCGCTCGAACGATCAGCAGCGCCACGATCGATGCGATCAACCATGCCGCTGCGATAGCCCACACCACCGCAAGAAAGTAGGGCGTGTTCCACGCGGTCGCAATCAAGGCAATGCATACGAATGACAGCGTAAAGAGACCGGTAACCGCAACCGCGACGAGCGCGATGATCTCGCGCACTAGACGTACACGAGTCTGCGCGAGTTCAATGGAGACGAGCTGCGTGTAGTCCGAGACACGATCGACGACGAACCGCGACACATTGCGCCAGCGGTCGAGCTTCGAATGAATCGACATGACCCCTCCCGCGATGATGTTGCCCTTCATCGCCGTGATGCCTCATCCACTCATTCGCGGTTCCAAGCCCACAGCGTGCCCAGTGCGAAGCCGATGCCGATCGCGGCGCCCAGCACCGCCAGCGGCTTCTCCGCCATCGCTTCACGCGCGACCACCGCCGCGTCGGCCACGAGCTGCTGTGACTTTCCGCATAGCGCCTTCGCCTTGCCGGACAGTTTCATACTCGCGTCGCCGAGCATTTCGCCGACCGCTTCCTGCGCCCCGCCCGCCGCTTCGCGGATGCCGCCCACCATCTTGTCCGTTTCCATGTTGCGCTCCCGAATATGCCGCTCATCCGCCTGTGCGAACCGAGCATGGACCGGCTGTGCGGTCGTGAAAGATGACTACCCTCGTGCGCACGCAAAGCCTTCGGCGCACGCACGCGGGAACCAGAGCAACGCGCGTTCCAGACATTTAGCGGACCTGCTTCAGACGATGCGGACAGGAATCGATTTCGCTGCCGGCACCATACTTTCCTTTGCGTAATGCCACAGCGGCAGCAGAACGTTACATTCGGGGTAGTAGCCACCGATGCAGCCTTCCGGAATTTCATACGCCTTGATTTTCAGCCCATCCAGGCGTCGATCGATCCCGTCGTCGGCGATCGTCTGCAACGTGACCTTCTGCCCTTCGGTTAGGTGACGCTTCTCCATGTCGGCCTTATTCATCAGGATAACCATGCGCGTGCCCTTCACACCACGGAAACGGTCTTGGATGTTGTAAATCGTCGTATTGAACTGGCTGTCGCTGCGCAGTGTCATCAAACGTAGCGCGTCCGCAGATTGCTCGGGCATGTCCGGGTCCTCGCCCAACGAATGCGGTACTAGAAACTCGGCTTTGCCGGACTTCGTCTTCCATTGTCGTTCGCGCGCCGGAAGCGGGCGGTGAAAGCCCCCCGGGGTCCACATGCGCGCGTTGAAGTCGTGGAAGATGTCGGGATAGGTCTTCTCGATCTCGCCACGCACCCGGGCGTAGTCGTCGCGCCAGGCGTCCCAATCGATGGTCGAACGCTCGCCAAGCGTCGCCTTGGCAATACCTGCGACGATGAACGGCTCCGGCCGTGCTTTGTCGCTGGCCGGTTCAGTCACCCCTTTGGAGCCATGCATGCATCCTGTGCTGTCTTCCATCGAAACCGCCTGGTCGCCGAGCGCGGTGCGATGAAACTCTATCCGGCTCAGACAGGGGAGTACATACGAAATCTCTCCGTGCACGAGATGACTCCGATTGAGCTTGGTTGCGACGTTGACGGTCAGACGCAGGCGGCTCCAGGCCGGCTCCGTTTGCAGACGGTCAGGCACCGAGCGCACGAGGTTTCCACCCAGGTTGAAGACGGCCTTGACGTCGCCCTTCACGATGGCCTCGAATGCCTCAACGGTGTTCAAGCCTTTCTTCCTCGGAGGCTCGAACGAGAACTGCTTCGCAAGCTGGTCGAGGGGTGCGAGCTCCGGCTTTTCCGTGATGCCGACGGTACGTTGGCCTTGGACATTCGAATGGCCCCGTATCGGCGACGGGCCAGCCCCCGGCTTCCCGACGTTTCCGCGCAAAAAGAGCAGGTTGCACAGCATCCGGACGTTCTGAACACCTAGGCGGTGCTGGGTCAATCCCATCCCATAGTGGGCGATCACGGCGGTAGCCCGCATATATTCGGCGGCGGCATCGAGCAGCGCCGCGCGCCCCAAACCACTGGCTTTCTCGATGTCGCTCCATTCGGTTCCGCGCGCATAGGCGGCGAATTCCTCGAATCCCGTTGTGTGTTCTTCGATGAACGCGACGTCGATCACCCGCGGCAGCCCTTGCGCTTTGGCGTCGTCGTCCGCTTCGATGACTGCCTTACAGATACCGAGGATGGCTGCTGTGTCTCCACCGGTTTTGACCTGATGATATTGCGTGCTGATTTGCGTTTGCGCGGGCGTGAGCATTTGCACAGGGGATTGCGGATTCGCGAACGAAACGAGCCCCGGCTCGCGCAGCGGATTGAACGTGATGATCGGAACACCTCGCTTGCGCGCGTCTTGCAGATGGTGAAGCATCCGCGGGCTGTTGGTGCCGACGTTTTGTCCGAAGAAGAACATAAGATCGGTCTTTTCGAAGTCATCGAGTGTGATGGTGCCGACACCGACGCCGATCGCTTCTTTCAATCCCACGCTTGAGCTCTCATGGCACATGTTCGAGCTGTCGGCCAAGTTATTGCAGCCGTACATCCGCGCGAAAAGCTGATACATGTAGGCGGTTTCCAGCGAAGCACGCCCGGATGCGTAGAAGACGACCTTTTCAGGATCGAGCGCACTCAGTTCCCTGCCGATTTCCGCGAACGCTTCCTCCCAGGTCACTTCCAGATACTTGTCGGCGGCGGCGTCGTATCGCATTGGAGCGGTGAGCCGGCCGGCCTCTTCGAGATCGTGGTCGTGCCATCTGAGCAATGAAGTCACCGTATTGAGTTTGAAAAACTCGGGTGTCATGCGCTTCGCTGTCGTATCCCAGGCAGTCGCTTTTGCGCCGCTTTCACAGAACTCGAACGTGTGCGGATGGGCCGGCTTCGCCCATGAGCAGCTTACACACTGGAAGCCGTCGGGCTTGTTCTGCTTAAGCAGAATGGCGCTGTCTTTGAGCGGTACCTTTTCTTGGGTCAAGATGGTGGCCACTGCCTTCAGCGACCCCCAACCGCCGGAGGCGAAGGGATATGAAGGGGCTTTCGTATCGTTGCTCACGGTCGGCATCCTCGGGAAGAGTCGAACACGGATGGCGGAGCATTTTCTGTTCCGCTCTAAAGGCGTAGGCGCGCCGAGTCCCTGCGCAACGCCGTTATTGCCGTGGTCGCGGCTGGGCGGGCGGGCACACGGAATGCAGCATGCGGCAACCAACCCCGCAACCCGTGTGCGTCCATCCGCCGCGCGCCGGCTTCCTGGAGAACCGACATGTCAGATAACGCCTCAAAGCTGTCGCCGTCGATCACCGCCATGATCCGTCTCGATCACATGCACGTCCTCGCGGCATCGCACCGTTACCATGCGTTCACACCGTGGTGGCGCAAGCGTGCAATCGTCGACGGGGTGTGCGCCGCCGTGGAAATTCATGCGCAACTCGAGGAAGAGATTTTTTACCCGGCGCTGGATCGCGCGCTCGGCAACGAAGAGACCCTGACCAAGAGCCGTCCTGAGCATGACGCGATGCGCGCGACAATCGCTAAACTTCGCTCGACGGGCCCTGAGGATGCAGCGTATGACGGGCTCTTCCATCAACTGATCCGCGAAGTCGTACACCATGTCGCCGATGAGGAGACGATCCTGCTACCCGACGCCGAGCGCCTGCTGAAAGGCGAACTGCATTCGCTGGGCGCCGAGATGACACGGCGCCGAATGGAATTGGTGGGCGAACGTCCCGGGGAGATCGCGCTGAATACTGCCAAGACCTTCCCGGTTGCAACGGTGCTACTCGGCGCCGCCGCAGTGTTCGCGTTGCGGCACTGCTTGCCGAAAGCGCGCCGCAGAATGCGCGCCGAGCAACGCGGTTGATGCGGCGCGCCCCGATAGAAACAATTAGAGCGATAAGTTAGCGCGAGAGGCCCGTCAAAGAATGCGGTCCAATGCGTTGGCGAGCCTTGAGACCGCGCCGTCGATATCATGCAGTTTGTCCAGGCCGAACAATCCGATGCGGAAGGTCTTGAAGTCTTGAGGTTCGTCGCATTGCAAGGGAACGCCGGCCGCGATCTGCAAGCCCGCATCGGCGAATTTCTTGCCGGACCGTATGCCGTCATCGTCCGTGTAGCTGACCACAACGCCCGGTGCCTGAAACCCTTCGGCCGCCACGCTTTTGAAGCCTTTGCCGACCAAAAGCGAGCGAACGCGCTGGCCGAGTTCGAGCTGCTCTTGTTTGACCTTGTCAAAGCCGTAGGCCTGCGTTTCCTTCATCACGTCGCGCAGCGTCGCGAGACTGTCCGTCGGCATCGTGGCGTGGTACGCGGACCCGCCGTTCTCATAGGCTTCCATGATTTGCAGCCATTTGCGAAGATCGCAAGCGAAGCTGGTGCTGATCGTTCCCTCGATTCTTTCGCGCGCGAGCGTACCGAGCATGACCATGGCGCAGCAGGGCGACGCGCTCCATCCTTTTTGCGGCGCACTGATTAGGACATCGACGCCCGTGGCCTGCATGTCGACCCAGACCGTACCGGAGGCGATGCAATCCAACACGAACATGCCGCCGACCGCATGCACCGCATCCGCCACTGCCCGCAAATAGGCATCGGGCAGCATCATGCCGGATGCCGTCTCGACATGCGGCGCAAAGACCAGATCCGGCTTGTCTTGCTCGATCGCAGCGACGACCGCTTCGATCGGGGGCGGAGCATAGGCGGCCTGCCTTCCTTGTTCGACCGGACGCGCCTTCAACACGGTCGTCCCGGACGGAATTCCGCCCATATCGAAAATCTGCGACCAGCGGAAGCTGAACCAACCGTTGCGGATGACCAGACATTTCTTGTTCGTCGCGAACTGCCGGGCAACGGCTTCCATGCCGAACGTCCCGCTGCCGGGGACGACAACAGCCGACTTCGCGTTGTAGACGTTTTTCAGCACGTCGGAGATGTCGCGCATGACGCCTTGAAAGCGTTGCGACATGTGATTGATCGAACGGTCCGTGTACACGACCGAATACTCGAGGAGCCCCTCGCGGTCGACCTGGGGAAGTAAACCTGGCACGCTCGCCTCCGATAATGGATGAACAACATGAGCCGTATCGGAGATTGGATACGGCCGACAACAATCCTATTTTTCCTGCACGAAAGCTGATTCTAACGAAAGCCGGGCGCGAAGGCCCTCATGACTTGCCCACTGGTCGGGGCATGACTGAACCGAGCTCTCGGTTTCAACGTCGCTGTAGGCGGCTGCGGATTGTTGGCTGGGTCGGGGTTTTGGGCATTGTCGGACGCCGTAGTGAGCGAAACATGGCGCTCCGATTTCGCTCAGCCGCACGAACCGCGGTATCGCAGTATCGCGGCAAATGGGTGCGCGCGACGCGGAAAGTGAAACGCCGAGTCCAGCCTCAGTGCTTGCCGTGGTGCGCGCTGCGGCTGGACAACCGCGAGTTCAAATCAAATTGGGTGATTCAGATCGGCCGCAAGTTGCGATGCGATGTCGTTGGCGCCTTCCGTCAAATCTTGTTTGATATCGGTGGCTGACACATTCAACTTTGCGTAGTTGAACGTTTTCCTGTAGATGGCATTGCCAGCGTCGAGCGGGTCCGAATCGCTCGGCTTTTTTCTGAATTGCAGCAAGTTATTTGCTTTCGGATACATTACGGCATTAGCGGAGATATAAAGATTCCCCGACTGCAACCGGTAGCCTACATCCAGGAACAGGACTGCGCTTGCTGACGCATTGTCGAAGACGATTCTTTTCTGCGTGTTCGAGTCGACAGTCTCGACATCGAGTGGTGCGGCAAATTTGACGGTCTGAAGCGTGTCGACTGCGCTGTCGGACGCCTGCTTCATCACGGCGCGGAAGTCATAATCGTGGAGTTGCTCCAGTATCGGAGCGGCAGTGCTTTCCGCCGCAGAGCGCCGGGCCGCATCGATGCCCGCTGCAATCAAAGCGCCGAGGAGGCCCGTGGCGCCAGCATTGGTCGGCGTTACCGTCACCAATAAGCTATTCTGGGGAATGAATAGCGCACCGGTTACCGGTCCAAGTTCATGCTGCTCCTGCTTCGTGACCGACATAGGGGGTGTCGTCGCACATCCGGCCAGCGCTGCGATAAACAGCAACAGAGAGACATTTCTCAGGTTCATATTTATGTGACCAATTTCCAAGTTAGCGTGTGATCAAGATGGCAGCACCCGTAAGCCATGTCGCCTTCCCATCAGTCGTTTCGGCAAATGCAGCGCGGCCGGACAGAGAGCTGAATAGAGGAAGTCAAATGGATCGCGCCTGCGGTACCCTTAACGGCAGATTCATCATTAACTTTAGGGAATGGGGACATTGAGCCGTCGTCGAGGATCGCAGTGGCTGAGACGAAGACACCTGAGGCGGTGAGGCACTGTCACTGGACTTTTTATGGGATATACGGTATTGCCACGCGGCATTGATCGGCACGAGTCCGCGAGTTGCGCGACAGCGTTCATACCACCGTTGCGCCCCGGCCGACTTGTCTAATTTTCATTAGCAGTGATTCGGCCTCCCTGTTGCAAGGCGCGTGACGCTTGTGCTATCTATTTTCCCCTCAATATACAAGAGGCTACCGAGGGCATCCGCTAAAGGGTAATCCGGCGAGATGAGCAATAGCATTGCAACGACGGCAACGGACCAAGGTTGGCGGAGGACTCAACGTGTTCGCTTTTGCTAGGAGAGATTGGCTCCCAGCGGAGCACGAATCGTTGTCTGAGCAAGCCGATGTCGGTTGAGCGCCAAGCACTGACTTCGTTCGGCAATACCTGGAAAAACCGCAACCGGTCGAAGACGACCCGCGACAAGGGGTAGCCGCGGCGCAAGCCTCCTTCCCTCCATCTCCAAAGCAACATCGACAGCTGTGGCGATAGAATGCACCGATGACCAAATATGTTGCTCTTTTGCGAGCCGTGAACGTCGGCGGCACGGGCAAACTCCCTATGGCCGAGCTGCGGGCGATGTGCGAGTCCGTCGGCTTTGCCAACGTGCGCACGTATATCGCCAGCGGCAACGTCGTCTTCGAAAGCGACCTATCGGAAACTGCGGTGAAGACCCGGCTGGAGCGTTGCCTTGAGACATACGCCGGCATGCAGGTAGGCGTCCTGATCCGAACCGGCGCGGAGCTGGCCGCGGTTCTCGCTGGAAATCCTTTCCGGTCGGCTGCACCGAATCGAACGGTCGCGATATTTCTCGATGCGCCTCCACCCACCGATACCCTGGCCGGCGTGAGCGGCCAACAGAACGAAGAGATCGCGCTCGGAAAGCGTGAGATCTATGTGCATTATGGAGACGGAATGGCGGAATCGAAACTGAAGATCCGGGCCGCCAAGTCCGGAACCGCCCGCAACATGAATACGGTGGCAAAGCTCGCCGAATTGGCGGCAGCGTAGCCGGCTCTTTCTAAGGCATCTTCGCTCGACCCATTTTAGCCAAGCGGCAACCTAGCGGAGTCATTTTGCCGGGCACATCGATGAGCCGCGATGAAATGAGCCACACGTTGAAAATGCGTTTCGTTCCCGTGCTCGACGAACGGCCACTTGGGGTGCCGCGCACGAGTCGCCGTTCACAAAACTGTGCGGCCCAACCATGCGCGGCCCGATATTCCACACGCAATCACGCAATTGAGCGAACCACGCCCCCGTCGACGCGCAACGCTGCACCCGTCGTGGCTGACGCCTGCTCCGAGCATACATACACAACCATGTTCGCCACTTCTGTCGTACTGGCGAAACGGTTGATCAGCGAGGTGGGCCGTGAGGTTTGCAGGAACTGTTGTTCGGCCTGCTCCTGGGTGATTCCTTGCTCTCGTGCGGTCGCCTTCATCCAGTTCGACAGAATTTCAGAGTTGGTCGGGCCGGGCAGGACTGCATTGACCGTCACGCCCGTGCCGGCAACACGTTCGGCTAGCCCCCTCGATACCGCGAGCATCGCGGTCTTCGTCACGCCGTAGTCGATCATTTCTTTCGGGATGTTCAGCCCTGACTCGCTACTGACGAACACGACCCGTCCCCAGCCCTGCCGCGCCATTTCTGGCACGTAATGGCGAGCAGTGCGAACGCCACTCATCACGTTGAGTTGGAAGAGGTCGAGCCATTCGGTATCGTCCTGTGCGAAAAAGTCGTTCAGCCGCGCTGTCCCTGCGTTGTTCACGAGAATGTCCGCCACCGGCGCTTGTGCGAACAAGGCCGCGCAGCCTTCGGATGTCGCAACGTCGGCGGCAACGCCAGTCAGTTCTGCATTCGGCAGGGCCTCGCGCATTTCGCGCAGCGCGGCATCGACCCGCTCCTGGGTCCTGCCATTCAGTACGACCGCAGCGCCTGCGCGCGCCAGCCCCTCTGCGATTGCGCGGCCGATGCCCGCTGTAGAGCCTGTAACGATTGCCTTGCGGCCATTGAGTTCGATGTTCATGGCGCTTATCTCCGTGCTACTTCTGCTTCGGCGGCTCGGGCTAGGCATTCGACCCATTCCTCGTGATAGCGATAGAGCGCGCCAGGATTCCTGCTGCCGATCAACTCCACGAAAAACTGGCCTTGCTGTGTCTCTTCTGTCAGCAGATGGCAACCCTCTTTCGTCGGCGTGATCACCCAGCCGTGATAGGCGCTCGAACCGGTTTCATCGCCATCGACGGTCGTCGCCCACGCCAGCCGGCGATCCGGCACGCACTCTGTGACGACGAGCGACATGGGGTATCCCACCGTCACGCGACTGTAGCGTGTGCCGAGCGCGAGTTCGGCCTCGCCGGACGTAATTCTGACTTGATCCTCGGCGGGAAAGTAGCGCGACCAGCGCTCGGCGTCGACGAGCAGTTTCCAAACTACTTCTGGTGGCGCTTTCACGTCGGTGTCGTTGAGCGCGTAGATTGCCGAGCGACGCGGGTCATAGCGTTCCGGCCAGTTGACTTTGTCGATCATGTATCGAATCTCCGTTTTTTCGGTTTGGCTAGCCGTGGGAACGCTCATGCGCTGCGGCGACTTCGGCGAGCGTTCTGAGCAGCTTCTCGTGGGTGAGCCAAAATACGTCGGGTGCCTGCTTCGCGAGTTCCAGCCAGTGCGGTCCCTGCATCGTCTCCTCGGTCCACAGATGGCAACCACTTGCCGTGGGCGTAATGATCCAGGCGTGGTAGGCCTTGGACGTTTCGGAAACCTTTGGATAGCCGCCCCAAGCGATGCGCGTCATCGGCTCGAACTCCTGCACGGACGCGAAGACGTCCTGGCCGGCGAGGTTCGTCTCGAATCTCGTACCAAGCCCAAAGTTCGCGTCGCCGTCAAGCGGCCGCACGTGTTGGACACCTGGATAGAAAGCTGGCCAGGACTTGAAATCGGTTAGCAGGGACCAGACTGTTTCGACGGATGCCAGGACCTCGAGCTCGTTGGTGAAATGGATCGGAGAGCGGCTCGGTTTCATCTCCTCGGGCCACTTGATTGCTTCGTACATGGTGGTTCTCTAACGTGATAACTGGCAGATTCGGATGCAGCCGCCGGACGCCGGACGCGGGACTTACGAGGGTTTGACGAGATCCTGGAAGATAAGTGGTGCCCACTTGCGTCCCCTCGCCTGAACGAGTGAGCCGCCTTCCCGCAGTGAGCCCAACCAAACGGGCGCGAAGCCGAGCCGTTCAGCGAGGTGGGCCACCGGTGTCACCGCTGCGTCGTCGTCACTGGATAGGAACACGACGCGCCGGCCGCCGCCGGTTTTAGGATCGGCGGCTAGCACGTCAGCCGGCAGGTGATTGAATCCCTTGACGAAGCGCGCACCGGGGAAGGCCCGAGCAATGACGGCCGATGATGGCAAGTCCCCCAGTTCCTCGACGGGTACGCCGAATGCGTTTGTCGCGTCGATGAGCGTTTTGCCCTGCCAGTGCGGCAGGACCGCCGCGACATTGCGGTGTTCCCAAAACGGCACCGCGAGAATCAGCGTTTCGGCCTGCACGGCTTCCTGAAGGGTCTTCGGGCTGACCGTCGGGCCTATGGCGCGTGCCTGCTGCAGCAGCGCGTCGGGCGCTCGCCGGCTGGCTACGGCCACGTCAATGCCCTGGCGGGCGAAGGCGCGCGCCAGCGCCTGACCCACCGCGCCGAAACCGATGATCGAATGACTCATGGTTATTCTCCCGCTGCAAGTTAGTGTGTGGAGAATAGTAATTCCGGCTCAATGAGATGATAATCTCGCTAATCTTCATAGGACCTATTCCAAACTGGAATTAGCTTCTCGACTGGACTGGAC
>Ga0157370_10004705_pt1 | contig 15554 bp, 12 predicted proteins | sample C35metaG_FD_113463 | JGI IMG/M metagenome (GOLD analysis project Ga0157370, IMG submission 113463) | Corn rhizosphere microbial communities from Kellogg Biological Station, Michigan, USA - C3-5 metaG | ecosystem: Host-associated > Plants > Roots > Rhizosphere > Soil | place: USA: Michigan...
ATCTTTCTTCATATTCAATTATTCTTACGGTATCCGCTGATTCTTTTCAGCGGATTTTTTTATATTTAATAGCTATGAAAAAGGATATAAATATTATTTTAATTTGCCTGAGCCTGCTCTTTCTATTGACAAGCTGTAAAGAAAAAAAGATAAAGCTAGGTAAAGACGTCAGCTTTGATAAAGAGGAAAATATTCACTATGGGGAAAATTCTGACCAAATAATGGATCTTTATATTCCAAATACAAAGTCAGGAAAGGGAAAGGAAGTTTTCATCATTATTCATGGTGGAGGCTGGCGTGCCGGGGATAAGTCGCAGCTCACTTTTTTCACTCTTTCTATGATGCAGAGATTTCCTGATTATATTTTTGTCAATATGAATTACAGACTGGCTTCAGAAACCCAGTATGGATTACCCAATCAAATAAATGACATTAAAGATGTTTCCGCTTTTTTAGAAAAGAAACTTAAATACAGTCCTAAGTTTATATTACTTGGTAATAGTGCTGGAGCCCATTTATCTATGTTGTATGCTTATAAATTCGATAATGATAAGAAAGTAAAAGCCGTTATTAATATTGTGGGACCTACTGACCTCTCTGATTCTGGTTTCAAAAACTATCAGGAATATTCTTTTGTTGAAAGAAGGCTTGTAGACCCTCGCATACCGAAACCGGGAACATCCAGAATAGATTTCGCAAGCCCTGTCAAATGGATAAATAAAAACTCCCCTCCTACTTTATCTTATTATGGAAATTCAGATCGTGTTATTCCTTCTTCACAAGGAAAAATCTTAGACTCAGTTTTAAATAAAAATCATGTTATCTATGAAACTTATCAATTCGATGGTGGACATTTGGATTGGGATAAACATCCTCATGATGAATTTCTCATCAATAAAATTGAAACGTTTCTTAAGAAAACAGACAAAAAATAACACGTTCTGATTTTCAAAACGTGTTACTCATTTATTTTTTAATTCAATCTATTCAGATTTTGCAACGGCTGTTCTTTCAGAAACACCATTCGCATTGAAAGCTTCAATCTGGAAATAGTAGGCATCTGTTCTGTCTGCCCCTGTAAAGAAATATTCATTTTTTCCGTACACCATAATGCTTCCATACAATTTATCAGGAGTCTTACCGAAATAGATTACATAGCCGTCTGCATCAGGGTTCTGCTGCCATTTCATCCAGATACTTCTTCTTTCACCATACTTTTTGGGATCAGCTCTTAAAGGCACAAACCCTTCTACTTTAGCAGGCTGTTTCCCAGCTCCTTTTCCAAACACTCTGAAACCGCTTAATGCAAATTTTCCGGTAGGCATTTTCAGGTTTTCCATTTTCAGGAAACGGGCTTTTGCCGGCTGTTCAAGCTCAACATAATCGTGGGGAACATCTTTTGTATTTTTACTTTTATCTACAATCACATTCCATTTCTTACCATCATTGGAACCGTAAATTTTATACTGATGCATTTTCCCTAAGGTTTTCCCCATGAATTCAGCATCCTGATCCGCATAATTGATCTGAATGGCATTGATGGTGGAAACTTCACCAAGATCCGTCTGAAACCATTCTCCAGAATTCCCGGTTTTGGCACTCCAATACGTTTTGATATCTTCATCTACCGCATTATTGGGCTGATAACCTCCTAAAGTAGATGAAACCTGAACAGGTTTATTATAATTTAACAGCATCCATCCGGCAAAAAGACCTTTAGTAAAATCTTTCCCCTGTGCATACTGCGGAAGATAAGTCGGATAATCTCCATAAGCCGTGTTACAATACATCACATCATCTTTATCAAAGCCAGCAGGCCAGATTCCGAGTCTTCTTTCAAAATTATTTTTGGTAGAAATAAAAATCGTGGAAATATGCCACCAGTTTTTATAATTGTCTTCAAACGTAGCGCCGTGGCCTGCTCCTCTGGCAAAACCTCCCGGTTTGTACGAAAATGGATTGTGTTGTTGATATTCGAAGCCTTCCAAAGGATTTTTGCTTACATATACTCCATCAGAATATCCACTGAATTCTGTTGCCGGAGCACCATACTGCATATAATATTTCCCATTGTGTTTTGTCATCCACGCCCCTTCTACAAAAGGCTGAAGAAAAACATTATCATTATATTCCCCAAAACGTTCCCAGCCATGATCTTCAGGTTTTAGCTTAATAATAGGCTTTACGAAACCTTCAGACTGAAGATTTTTCACTTTCACCTCTGTTCCCAGCAATGGCCATTCGTTACTTGAGCCCCAGTACAGATACAGTTTATTTTTATCTTCATCATAATGGAATGCCGGATCCCACGCTCCCACTTTTAAAGTATCTACAGCAATTTTCCAATCGTCTTTCGTTGGGTTTGTACTTTTCCAGATCGGAAAATCCTGTTCCCAGGTAGAGCCATAGACGTACAGCGTATCTTTCATTGCCCAGACAGCCGGAGCATTAAGATCATGGGTATATTTATTATCTCTTAAAAATTTGCGTTTGACAAATTTCCAGTCCAGCATATCATCACTGTACCAGTATCCTTCCTGATTAGTAGAAAAAAGAAACAGTTTATTCTTAAAATTAACAATTACCGGATCTGCCGTAGCACGGTGTTTTCCCTGTTTTGAAAAAACTTCGAAAGGTGTATAACCATAATCAATATTAATGGGATTACAGAACGTTTTCTGCTGAGCCCCTACAATCATTCCAAGAAAAATTGCTAATGACAGAAAGTATTGTCTCATTATTAGATTTTAAAGATTACCGCAAAGTTAACTAACTTTTTTTGGTTTTCTCCAAATAAAGCCATCAAGCAGATAATGAGTAAGCTGCGGAACCACCAATAAAGGAACGAGGAACTGGAACAATTTTTCAGAAACAACCACATTCAGGGAAAAATGTTCATTCCAAACTAAAGTTTCCCATAAAAATTCTTCCAAAAAAGCAAATCCTAAAAGAACTCCTACAAATAAAAATATTCCTGAAAGTGATTTAAAAATCTGCATTCTTTTCAACTGCCTATTTTCCTTTTGTTGTATTTCCCGGATATAAATCAATGCGATATAAGGAATTCCGTGAGAAACTACATTCAGAAAAGTAAACAAAAGGTCATTATTGAAATAGACAATCCCAAAATACCAGGAAAGAAAAGTTCCGGCGATCAATGCGATTTTCGGGATATTAATATTTTTTTTTTTAAAAGCTTCTATTACAGTTTTAAAAAGCCAAATGATCAGAATTGCAAAATAGATTATCGTAATCAAAGGAATATAATCCGGTAGATTTTTAAACCAATCAAACTCATTGTTGACGAACCAGGTAAAAGCACGAGGAGTTTTAAACCAGTACAACATCGGATAAACAGTAGCGGAGTAAACAGCAACCTCATCTATTTTTTTGCTCAAGTTATTGGGTTCAAAGCGAGCGTAGATTCTCATAAAACCATATTGCTGTCGTATAAAATGAAAAACGGCAATCAATGCCAGTACCGACCAGAATGTCAGACTCCCAAACTGAAACAGGATAATCCCTAAAATCCAGCTTATTGCAGGAATTCCGAGATAAAGCCATTTATTTTTCTGTATTTCTCCTTTTACGAAATACGTTTTGAACAGCGTAGAATATACATGCGCTACATCTACAAAAACAATCAGGAAAAGCCATGTGTAAAAGGAATAATGATTTTCCAGTCCTTGAATTTGTTTCTGAAAAAGGAAAATAACAAGCAATACAAGGAAAGGCGGTGATAAAATAAACCACCAGTCTGTTTTTGCGTTATGTATCCACGGCTGTTTCATTGTATTATTTTAGATCATTTGTTCTGCAGTCCGGATTCCCTGATAAAAGGCTTCTTCAAAAATAGATATTCCTGAGAGATCAGAATGGGCAAAGAAAATTTTGCCTTCCACAGGTTCTTTCGCCATTCTTGTATCTTCCCCAAAGATCTGATTGGGAACCGGAGCAATCATGGCATGTCCTATTTTGTGAAACTGCATTTCGAGAATAAAATCTTCTATCAGAGGATGTGCTTTTTTCAAATCATTTAAAACTAAATCTTTCAGTTCAGCATCTTTCATAGCATAAAGCTTTTTCCTTGCTTTTCTACAATCTGCTGTTGAAAAACTCTTATAATGAGTAATTACTTTTTCACCTATAATCTGGTTCAGATTCTGATGCTGGTCAAAAATATATCCTAATCCGGAAGAGCCGTAGATTACATTATCCCAAGCGAGTTCTTCATCTCCTCCAAATTCATTCTTCAGAGTAATGGTGGTTAAAAGCCACGGAACATAATGAAATGACGAAGCTTTTTTTTGATTAAAAATTCTTTCATTCACAAACTGAGGTGTTGCAAACAGCACTTTATCAGCAATGATTTTTTTTGTTTTCTTTTGGGTATTATCAAAACTTAAGACCTCAACTTTATCATTGATTTTTACACCAAAAACCAGATTTCCTGGCATGTATTTTCCTTCTGTGTACTTTGAAAAGTGGTTGGCAAGCCTTGCATTTCCTTCCGGCCATGTGAATACCTGATCTTTATATTTCGTGCTCCAATTGTTTTTTCTACCGGCAAAATAATGAATTCCCGCCCACGCAGAAACGTAGTCTATTCCTAATCCGAAATCGTCTCTGCAGGAATAATCCAGCAGCCAGAGAAGTTCTTCAGAGTGATAGTTATTTTCCTTAAGCCAGTCTTTGAAAATGATTTTTTCAAGCTTTACAACCTCATCTTCCCTGCTTGAATCGTGCACCGGAATGGCAAACCAATATTTCCCCTGTGCATCTTTCTTTACACGAAGTTCATCCATCAACTTAAAAAAGCGGTTAAGCTCTTGCTGGGTTATTGCTGAAATACCTCTTTGAGGCACAATATCATTTTGCCATGAATTCTTATAAAACAATCTTTCCTGCTGTGGAAAAGTCATTTGGTATTCATCAAGAACAGGTTCACCATTTTCTTCTGTTCCAATGCAGATTCCACATTCTTTTAAAAAGTCTATAATTTCTACGTTCTCCTTATTAGGTAAGGGTAAATAATGCGCACCTAAAGGAAATTTTGAAAATGAATTTTGTCCGTTGGAAGAATTTCCTCCCAGATGGTTTTCCATTTCAAGGAGAAGATAATCCTGTTCATTATTCTGATTAAAAAATCGGCATGCAGAAAGTCCGGAAATTCCACCGCCAACGATAAGATATTTCGTGTGGATAACTTCTGAAAACTGTGGAAAATCTTTAGCCCACAGCTTATGACCGAGAACATGGTTTGTCCCGGTGATTTTAAGCAGCAATGATTTTACTTTCTTTCCGCAATACTGCAAAAAGGGAAGCATCAGGCTACCTAAAAATATAGTTTTAAGAAAATCCTTTCTACTGTACTTTCCCCCACTCTTCATCGAAATAACGGACTAATATCTGGTTATCCAGACGGTTAACTTCTACGTCTCTCACTTTCATATCTTTATTAAAATAGGCCATTTGTGAAAAATCGTAATCATAGTATTTTAAACCGGGAAGCTTTCTGTAGACTCTGTTATTGACAGGTTCAAATGAAGCTATAGAAAATCCCCATTCCCCAAAAGACGGAACATAGGTGTGATATGCTGCTGTGAAAGGAAAAATCTGATTGATTGTTTTTTCGATGCACCAGAATGATTTCGGAGCAAAATATGGAGAGGTGGTCTGAACTACAATTTTGGTATCAAGCGTTGTCAGCTTCTCCAGTTCTTTATAAAACTGCAGAGAATATAATTTTCCTAAGCTGTAATTGGACGGATCCGGAAAGTCGATGATAATGACATCAAATTTCTTTTTGCTGTCTTTTACCCAAATATAAGCGTCTTTATTGATGATTTCTACTTTCGGATTGGAAAAAGAGCTTTGATTCAGCCTGCGCATGGTTTCGTTGGTCTTAAAAAACTGAGTCATTTCACCATCCAAATCTACGAGTGTTACTTTTTTAACGTCTTTGTATTTCAATACTTCTCTGGCTGCAAAACCATCACCACCTCCCAAAATCAGGACATTATCAATATTCTTTGCCATAGACATTGCGGGATGTACCAATGCTTCATGATAACGGTATTCATCGGTGGATGAAAACTGTAAGTTGTTATTTAAATATAAACGAAATTCGTGAGTATTTCTCGTTAAAACGATTCTTTGATAGGGTGAACTTTTGGTATAGACTACGTTTTCACCGTATAGTTTTTCTTCAGAGTACGATAAAATCGTATCTGAGAAAAAGAAAAGTCCCAGCAGAAATGCAAATGCTGCAATAGATTTTACTTTTAAGGACAAGGATTTCGATAATTCCTTGGTGAGATAATAGCATAAAAATATCGCAATAGAGATATTAATCAATCCAAAAAACAAAGGTGTCTTTACAATTCCCAGTTTTGGAATCAAAACCAACGGAAAAAGAATCGATGCTAATAAAGCCCCGATATAATCGAATGCAAAGACATTTGAAACTAAATCTTTAAACTGTACTCTGTCTTTCAGAATGTTCATTAAAAGCGGTATTTCCACTCCAACGAGACAACCTGTGAAAAAGACAAAAAGGTATAGAACGCTTTCAAAGTGCGCCAGAGTATTAAACAAAATAAACAGCACTACAGAGCTGATTCCGCCAACGATTCCTACAAGAATTTCGATCTCAATGAATTTATCAATAAGATTTCCTTTGATGAATTTCGCAAGATAGGAACCTACTCCCATTGAAAAGAGATATACCCCTATAATGAAAGAAAACTGCTTTACAGAGTCTCCTAAAAGATAGCTCGCCAGGGCTCCGGCCACCAGCTCATAAATCAATCCACATGTAGCAATGACGAATACTGAAAACAATAAAAGCAGCTCAAGAGGAATCCTCTTCTTATCCATGAATTGCAGCGCTTATAATCATTGAAATTCCGATGATAAATGCCCCGAAGACAATAGCCAGTGCTATATTTTTGTTCTGAGCGATCTCATGCCAAGTTTTCTCCGGTGTTAGCTTTTCGATGATGAAATAGCACACGAGAAGAATTGCGATTCCTAAGAATGAGTAAAGAACCGAGTTTAATATGGGTAAGAAATTAATGTTGTCCATAGTTTTTATATTTTTATTTGTGATAGTATCTGTAGAATCCTACTCTTGAATGGCTTCTGGTAGTTCCGTCGCGGTATGTTTCCGTTTTGGCACAGTCGCAGACCTGATTTCCCTGATAAGTAAGGTATACGAACCAGGTCATGAAAAATCCTCCGATCAGACAGAGAATCCAGTTTTGTCTTATGTAATTTAATATAGTAGTCATCATGATGCGGAATAAGGAGTGTTTGAACTGTTTTTCCATTTATTGACATTAAAGAAATGTCTTCCTATCCACATAGCCACAAAAAGAGCAACCATTATGAATAAAATAAATCCGAAATTCCAGAATGAAACGGGAAGCCAGGTTGCTTTGAGCTGTACATAGGTATTGCCTGATGTAGGATCTGTAGTAAGCTTAGGTGCTTCAGCATTGATCAGAGAATCTATTTTTGAAGTTCCGAACGATGTTTTTACCAGTTTACCCAATTCTGTTGTATCTTTTTCCAGGGTCTTTCCGTCTGCAAAGGTTGTAGTTTGGGCCTTAAGTAGGTCGGTGATCTCTATAGTTCCTGATTTATCACGGGATATCATCACTTTTGAATCCGGAGACTGAAGGTTGGAAAAGGTAGGTAAAGAACCTTCCTTCTCTGCAGAGATAAGAAAGTGATATTTTCCTGAGCTTACCCCACAAAGGTTGAATTCCTCAGACTGACTTCCTTCTGACCAGCTTTCCCCATCTTCATAACCATGATACTGTTCGATATCTTTAGAGGTATAAATAATTTCATTGGTATTTTCATTCACAAGACTCAGCTGGATATTCGCCCAGGAATTATCAACACCTGAAAATGCACTCACCTTTAATGGTGCTGAGCCTCCTGAAAGGGTAAAACTTTTGCTCACCATTTCTTTACCCTGTACATCTGCAAAATTGATGGTCTCCGCAAAAACGGTTTCGTTCGTTCTTGAAGTATAAACATAGAGCTGAAGCAGACATATCATCAATGCTGCCGCACAAAAGATGTTGACCACCTGCCTTATGTTGAAATAATAAGGCTGAACGATTCCAACTCCCGTATAATAGGGCATATGAGCTATTTTAAAAGCTCTTTTAACGTCGTGTTTTGAAATGTGAACTCCATAGAAGTACTGGCTTTTCTTGCTCGTCTTCTCCTGAGAGATCATACGGGTTCCGTTGACATATTCTTTGTAGGTAGCAACGCTGAAATCAAGGTGTTCATCAAAAAAACCAGCAGCAGCAGCATCAATAGTGCATGGAGTATTTTCGTACCAGCGATAAGTTCGGCCGGCATAGGTAGGTAATTTTGAATTTTTACCTTTAAAATCATCAGGATGCATTGGGAGTATAAAAACCCAATGTCCGTCACTTTCACTCAGGAAAGCATCATTTCCCTTACTGTCTTTTAAAGAATATTCACGCCAGAAAATACTGTTTCCGTATTTCCTGACAACAATTGCTACAACGGTATATTCTACATCTTCAATTTTCCCTTTCTGTCCGACATCCAATACAACGTTTTCTGTCGGCACTTTCAAATGTTTGGTCTTCTTATTTCCGGCTACATCAATGAGGTGAGAGCAGGTTTGGCAAACATATTCCTCAATAGGAAAAGTAAGATCTAATTTATTTTCTGATTCGCATGCTGGGCAGACATAGTGCATTTTTTATCTGTAAATTTTGTGTTTCTGAATGGTATTAGCTTTAAAATACTGAACTACTTCATCTGCAATCTGCTCTACTTTTGTGGTATTGTCCTGCGTATAATTGCAAAGAAAAACATCAAAAGTAAGCTGTTTAAATTCCGGCCACGTATGGATACAAAGGTGAGACTCTTTCAGGATCACTGCGGAAGTAAAACTATCATTTTCAAAAATATGATTGGTGACTCCTACAATTTCTACATCTTTTGTTTTCAGAATTTCTTCTGTAAACGTCAGAAAACCTTTGCTGTCTAATAACAAATCTTCTGACTCTGTTTCCAAAGTCAGAAGAATATGTAAACCTTTACTTGATAATGGGTTCAATTAATTTTTTCGTAAATATATTATTTTTTTGGAAGAAAAACCTCAGCAAGCATACATCTTGCGCTTCCGCCACCATTTACTTCAATGGTATTCAGGTCTGAATAGATAATTTCGCAGTATTTTTCAATTGCGGCTACCTGTTCTGAAGATAAAGACTGATAAGCAGTCTGGCTCATCACCAGGAATTTTTCACTCTCTTTGTTTTGAACCTGAAGCATATTTCCTGCAAACTGCTGCATCTGTTCTTCAGAAATTTCAATAATTTCTTTTCCTGAACCTTTAATGGTTTCTATTACTTTTTCTCTTTCCAGCTCATCATCAATACAATCAAGACAGATTACGACAAATTGATCTGCCACACACATCATTACATTGGTGTGATAGATAGGAAGTCTTTCTGTCCCTACGGTCTGGAATGAATGAAAAACAACGGGAGTAAATCCAAATTTTGCACAGAATTCTCTGAACAGTTTTTCATCCAGCCTCAAAGAAACTGAACCGTAAGCGATTTTATTATCGTGGTCAAAGATCATACTTCCCGTTCCTTCCAGGAAATGTCCCTGAGTTTCAGAGAAAGACCAGTCATCAATTTCAGTCACTTCAAATCCTTGAGCTTCGATGGTTTCAATAATATCTTCTCTTCTTTCCACTCGTCTGTTGGATGCGAACATCGGGTATAAAACCACTTTCCCGTCTTTATGGAAACTTACCCAGTTATTCGGGAAGATAGAATCCGGAGTATGTGGATCCAGGGTATCTTTTATGGTGATTACATTAATTCCCTTTTCTCTCAGCTTTCCAACAAAAGTACTGAACTCAGCCAAAGCTTTTGACTGAATATCAGATCCTGTCTGTTCTACCTGAAAGTAATTATTTTTTGCTGTCTCAGCATTGTAACCGAATGCAATCGGCTCTATCATTAATACTGTATCTGTTGTTTGCATTTTTTTGATTTAAAAATTAAAAAATTGAAGATTGAAAGATTAAACTCCTCCACTCTCAAACCCTAAAACTCTCCCACTTCATTATTCTCTCACAAGCGGCATTGTAGAACATCTCAACAAACCACCCATTTTGGATATTTCTCTGTAAGGAATTTCTTCAACGGTCATCCCCCATTCGTTTCTCAAATGGTCATTCATTCTGGTGAATGCTTTGTCTGAAACTACTACATCAGGAGAAATAGAGAAAATATTCGGAAACATTTCAAACATTTCTTCATCATTGATGTGGAAGCAGTTTTCTTCTCCGAAAATATCGATGATTAAGCGGTAGTCGCTTTCATCCACAAATCCGTTTTTATAAATGATACATTTGTCTTCTCCTATCGGATTGAATGTACAATCCAAATGCAGGATACCTTCAAACGGAATTTTATCATTTTTCTTCAATTCAAGGTCTATGATTCTTTTCTTTGGAAAATATTCTTTTAAGATTTCAATGGCATACTCGTTGGTTCTTGCCGTCTTATAGTTTCTGTAATCTTCGCTGAAGCAGGTTCCGATGAAAATAAAGTCATTCCATACGATTACATCCCCTCCTTCAATGTGTGCTGTTTCCGGAAGATTGATAATTTTTCTCCATGCTACTTTTTCAAAAACGCTTTTGTATGCTTCCTGCTCGTCTGCTCTGTCTGCAATCACATTGGAAATGATCATCTTGTCATCAATCACAAAAGCTACATCTCTTGAAAAAACCTGGTTATAGTCTTTGATGATACTTGGACGAAGTACTTCAACGTCATACTTTTTTAAAACTGCTTCAAAAGCATTCATTTCATTGATAATATCCTCTTCTTTAGGATAAATGTTGTGTTCGATTGAGTAATATGACTTTGCGTCATAACTTTCCTCTAGCGTGGGAACTGGCCCCAATGAATTAGGCTGGCCTAGAACTACTGACTTCAGCCTACCCGTTTCGTTTTTAATGTTTAGTCTCATAAAGATTTATGCAATACTACAAATATAAGTAAAGGTCTCTATCTATAAAACTTTTGCATTATTTTATGTATTAAATTTGATTTCTAAAATCAACACTGTTCAACAAAATTTCCTCGCCTAGTCAGCCAACCGCAGTGAATAGCCCCAAAAACATCTACAACTTACTATTTTCCATCTACATAAGAACAAAAAAACAGATAATTATATTATTTAATTTCCTATATTAGTGATATAATTTTCGCGAAATTATAAACAATAAAACGTAACTATTAACACCAAAAATCAAAGTCATGAACAAGAACAATCCGGTGCTGAAAAATGCACAAAAATTAGGAAGAGAGCAACAAAAATCTGTAATGGGAGGAGCACCAATTTCAACAGCCAGAAGATGTTGCGAATGGGACGATACAGGAAAATGTTATATCTGGACATGTGACAGATGCCAATGTCCATAATAAAAAACGAAAACCTGCTTTTTTCAAGCAGGTTTTCTTATCTCGTCCTGTTCTCTTCTTCTGTTTTCTGGGTTTCTTTTACCTGATATTTTGAATTTCCAAGAGTATAACTGAGCGAAAATATGAGTCTGCTGCTATCCCACCAGTGGGTAAGGCGGTTATCCATAATCTGTTTATGACGGAATTCCAGTTTCTGTTCGTATGAATCCAGGAGATTATTAAAACCAATTTTAGTGTTCAGTTTATTATCAAGCCATGACTTCTGAACTGATACATCTATGGTACATCTTGGTTTAATGATGTAAAGACTGTTACCTGTTTTGGATTCATAACTGCCAAATACATTCACTGTAAATCCTTTTGGAAGTGAAAATACCTGATTCAGCCTCACTTCATAATTATAGATATTCAACGCAAATACCTCATCCAGGTAGGGTCTGAATTCATAATTGTAATATCCCGCAATCTGGCTGGTGATATTCCACCATTTTGTAATCCTGACTGGAAAGCTGGTCTCCAGCATAGCAAAATTTCGATAGGGAAGATTTGTTCCCAAATATTCCAGCACATTCGTTTCCGGATTATAAAGTGGATAACGGGTCATCACATCATGTTCTTTTCCAACAGTAAAACTTGTGATCCAGCTTTTATAGCGATATGATGCTTTAATCTGGCTGGTAAAGGAAGGCAGCAGGTAAGGGTTTCCTATCCAGTAATTTAACGGACTGAAATAAAACCGGAACGGATTAAGCTGCGAGAAAGCAGGTCTCGTTATTCTTCTGCTGAAAGAAAGAGAAAGTTCACTGGAGGTATTCAACGTGTAACTTACACTTAAAGATGGCAGCCACTTCAGATAGCTCCTGGAAACAACAGAATCCGCAGTAACTGCATTGGAAATACTGTTGGTATTTTCAAATCTTAATCCTGCATTGATTTGAACGTTCCCGATTTTTTGCCTATAGGCAATATATCCAGCCCATATTTTTTCTTTATAGGAGAATATATTACTTCGCGTAGGATCAAATACAAATTGATTTCCTACTGACAATGTATCATACCTGATATTGTTATTGGTATCGGAATCACTGTATTTTACGCCTGCTTCAATATCAATGTTATTTATTTTTTGGGAAGCATCTATTTGAGCAGTATAAATATTAATCTTATTAAACAGGTCAGACTTCCAATAAGACAGTACTTTCGATGTCCCCTGATCCCTATTGATAAAATCATCATCCTGTTTATTCTTGACTGAAAGATAATTCCCTAAAAAACTCAGCTTAAATCCTTTATTCTGGAAGGAATAATCGGTTGCCATCCCATAGTTGTCCTGTGTATAATCTGTAGGATTCTCACTGGCCGTATTCAATACCAGCTGGGTTTCACTTTTGTCTGTTGTAAACAGTGAACCATTGCGTGTACGGTCATTGTTTCGGAAGTTTCCTCTCAGATTGAATCCTAATCTGTTTTTATCATTCAACCTGAAATCAGCTCCTGCCTGCAGATTGTAGGCTTTTCCAAAGTCTTCCTGATAAGTCTGGGTACGCATAATATTAGTATTTGCCAAACGCTGTAAAGCATGATAACGGTAGGTTGATATTCCTTCATTATAACCTGCCTGAACATTGTAGGTTACTTTTCCGGTGTTATATGATATATTGAGTGTATTTTCCCGATAGTTGAATTTATTGATATATACATTTCCATTATAGCTGGCTTTCCATCCGAGACGGATATTTTTTTTTAGTTTAATATCAATAATCCCCTTAAATTCAGCATCATATTTCGAAGATGGATTGGTATTTACTTCTATAGATTCTACCATTTCAGGAGATAAAGACCGCAAATAAGCCTGTAATTCCTGATTGCTCAACACTATAGGCTTTCCATCAATAAGAACAGCCGGGGTAATTCTTCCTCCAACAAAAATTCCGTCTTCCTGGTCTACAGTTACACCAGGAGTTTTCCTCAGGACATCGAGAAGATGAGTGGAAGTTTTAAAGTCTTTGTTTCCGGCAACAGATAATACCAGATTGCCGTCATTCAGTTTCATTTTTCGTGGAGCAGACCGGATAACAACTTCTGATATATTCGTTGTGGATGATTTTACTTCAGTCAGAGAATCCGGAACTTTTGATTTTACTTCACCCTGTTGTGCTTTTCCAAAAAACGAGATAAACAACAGCAGCATCAAAAACCATAATTTGATCATCATAAATATTAATTTTTATGATATCAAAAGTATCGGCTTGCCGTAACAATGCGGTTTTGAAATTGAAATTCCGCAGTACTGAATTATAAATTTGAACTCTGAAACCTAGGATCAGTAAGGGTTTGAGATTGCTTGTATAAAAGAGGGGTTGTATTTTTTATTTTCTTGAAAGTTGAGAAGAAAGTTGATTTGGAATTGAATCCTACTTCATATCCAATCTCTTCAATTTTGAGATAAGATCCGTTTTCTATTTTTTCACAAGCTTCATTGATCCTGTATTCATTGATGCAGGTAGCAAAACTTTTCCCCAGATTATCATTCAACAATTGGGATAGCTGGTGAGCTGACATATTCATTCTTGAGGCAAGATCGCTCAATTTTAAATTCGGATTTTTATAGAGCTCTTCTGTATCCATTAATCGTTCTAATTTTGATACAAAACCATCGACTTGTTCTCCAGAAATCTTTTTATTGGAGTATTTCTCTGTTTCTTTTGCGGGAAGCTGCTGGTATTTTTTATTAAATAAAATCAAAAAGTTGGCATACAGTACAAACGAAAACACAAGGCTGCCTCCTGCGCAGTAGATTTGTACCCAACCTGTCGAAATCAGCTGATAACTCAAAAATATAATCACATTGCTGACCAGAATCGGAAGTACAAAATTGTTCGGACTTTTACGGTTCTCTTTAAGCAAAATATAATACTGATAGACTGTAAGAAATATAAATACAGACCAAACGGTATAAATAAAAGTAGCAAAATAGTTATCCCATGTAATCGGAAACACCAGATATAATAAACCAACAACTCCTAAAATAAGGGTTAATATCCCAAACCATTTCTGACAGTTCTTCCAATCAAACTTATCCTTCTCGAAGGAAGATTTTACATAATAATATAAAGCAGGTCCGGCAAAAAATAGAGCAGACAGTCCTAGATGTGCAATAATTCTGGGTAAATCGGGATAAAAATAAAAGCATACAGAGATCGCTACTCTTGAGCTTAGCATTAAAAGAAGAATTCCAAGGAAAAAATCCGGAGGGTATTTCAGTTTTTTAACAAACAGCAGATAAATGCCCAGCAGAAGTCCGTTGAATGCTCCTACTGCGCTGAAGAAAAATAACATCTGTTCTCCGAAAGTCATTGGGTATTAATTTTTACAGTAGTAAATTTAATCAAAATATTATATCCGATTTTGCAAAACAGATGTAAAATAGTAAAAATTGATAATCAAATATGTTTTCCTCCATTTTATGCTCCGTTTTCCAGCTTTTTCAGGATTAGTGTTCGTAAGCGTTCTTCGTGATCATCACCCCATTTTCCTAAAGCTGCAATTACCGGAATCAACGTCTCTCCGAACTCAGTAAGTCTATATTCCACCTTTGGAGGTACAACGGGATAAATTGTCTTGGTAACAAGTTCATGCTCTTCGAGTTCTTTCAGCTGTACATTCAGTACTCTGCGGGAAGCATCAGGAATCTTTCTCTGCAGCTCGCTGGGTCTTTGATATCCTTCATTAATAAACCACAGCAAACGGATTTTCCATTTACCATACAATACTTCTGCAATCAGATCAAGACCGCAGTTCAGGTTGGGTTGGATTTTTCTTTCATACATAAAACAAATGTAGCACAATGACATGATACCACAATAGGGGATAATTTTATCCCTATGTGATTCGTAAACCCGTACTTGTATGAGCCTGCCATACTGCTGAAATTTGTACAAAAAAGAAATCATGACAGAATCATTTAATTTCAACAACGAATTATCAGGTAAAATTGCTTTGGTAACGGGAGGAACGAAAGGAACCGGAAAAGCTATTGCAGAA
>Ga0157370_10004706_pt1 | contig 15553 bp, 11 predicted proteins | sample C35metaG_FD_113463 | JGI IMG/M metagenome (GOLD analysis project Ga0157370, IMG submission 113463) | Corn rhizosphere microbial communities from Kellogg Biological Station, Michigan, USA - C3-5 metaG | ecosystem: Host-associated > Plants > Roots > Rhizosphere > Soil | place: USA: Michigan...
ATAAACGATCTGGTCGCGTGCCCATCCTTTACTGCGCCTGTATCCTTTTACTTCAAAATCACTAACCCTTTCAATATAGGCGTCCAATACCTGGTCACGATGTTTAAGATCGATCAGGATACCTCCATCCTCTGTTCCGGAAGGATAGGTGTACTGGTGCATACCGCAGCGCGTAGTAGTGGTAAGCTGCGCCTTTATATTTTGCCTTGATAACAATACTTCATAATAACCCGGGCTCGCCTTTTCATTGGCGTGAGAAAAACTGGAAGCATATTTTTTATTATCAAATTCCGGATCTCCCGTAAATGGCATGAAGAGGATGTCGCAATAATCAGGAACACCTGTTCCGCTTAAATGCGTATGTGAAAATCCATAGATCTTATCATCTGAATAATGATATCCTCCGCAGCCATCCCAACCTTCAAGCCTGGTATCCGGGCTTAATTGCATCATTCCAAATGGGACCGTGGCTCCCGGGTATGTATGTCCATGGCCACCTGTACCAATAAATGGATTGACAAGTTTAACCGGTTCGATCTGCGCAGCTACAGAAACAGTAGCAAGCATTAAAGATAAAAGGAGGTTGATTTTTCTTTTCATAACGATCAATTAAATACGTCTGCCAGTGAATGAACAGTAATTTGTTTTAAAATAAGAGCGGGATCAAATTTACCATTAAGCCGGATCAGCTTTGGGTCAGCAGGTTTGAGAATGAAAAAATTATCTTCAGGTTCTACTCCTTCCGGCAAACCTATTTCCACTCCATATGCTATAACATCTGTTGTAAGATAAAGACTATTGCCAAACAATTGAATATTGATATGTGGTTTAGGCAGGTTCAATTCTTTAAATGGAACAAGGGGATAAAAATTGTCTGTGTGTAAACCAGTTCCTTTTAATGTCACCAGCAAGAATGCTGTTTGTGCATTTGGTTTGAAGGTCATAGTAAACTGGCTTCCCGCTTCCATTTCCATTGGCTGTGCCGCACTACGGCCAATACTGTTACCAAACTGGTCATATTCCACCGGTACCATTGTGATCTTTTTCCCGGCCACCGGGATCGTTGAACCACTGATCAGAAGTGAGTCGTTTTTATTCTTTACGGTTACATAATTATCGTCATAACTTCTTTTCACCTGGTAATACATTGCCTTTTTTCTACCATAATAATCAACAGCACTCCAGCTTACCACCGGCCAGCAATCATTCCATTGCCAGAACATGGTTCCCATAGTGTAAGGCATATTGGAGCGATGCGCATCTATTGCGGTCTTGATGGCATCAGCCTGCATCAATTGCGAGATGTAAACCAGGTTCTCGAACCCATAGAACCTTTTAAATTTCCTGTCTATATAATATTTGATATTGCCATAACCGTAAGGATGTTTTTCATGCGTTCTCATTACGGTAGAATTGGTGTCCAGGTCACCGGGCACAGTAAACTGGTTGACAGATAGCATGGGCGGGAATGCCTGCATTCCATATTCACTATTGAAGCGACCCACTTTCTCTTTGTATTTTTCAACCGGCTCCCTTCCCCACCATACACCCCAATAATGCACATCCCCCTGCTTATAGGCCTCTGGTCTGCCCCAACCGATAGATGGAGAAGAGGGCCAGTAAGGTCTTGAGGGATCGAGTTCTTTCAGTATACCAGGAATGAGCTTATGAAATAATTGCTGGTAACCTTCCCAAAGTCTGGCTGAATCATTGGCCTTATATCCATATTGCTGTTGCCATCCCCAGTTATGCCAGGCTTCATCAATTTCATTATTACCACACCAGAGTACGATACATGGATGAACTTTTAACCGGTCAACCTGGAAACGGATCTCAGCTTCCACATTTTTTATGAATTTTTCATCGGAAGGATACATGGCACCGGCAAACATAAAATCCTGCCATACCATGATACCATATTGATCGCAGAGATCATAGAAAATATCATCCTCATAGATACCGCCTCCCCAAACGCGAAGCATATTGATGTTCGCATCTTTGGCGTCCCTGATCAGTTTGGTATAGAGTCCGAGTTTCTTTGCACGGGGAATAAAACTTTCACATGGGATCCAGTTGGCCCCTTTAATAAAAACAGGTTTTCCATCTTTTAAAAAATAAAAACTGCGTCCGATGGAATCGGGCTGGTTCACCAGTTTTACATTCCAGCTCCGCTGGGTCTTTGACAGTGTTTGTTTTTCATTCCCGAATTCCCAATGGATCGGTTTCCATATCCCGCAGGTCACCAGGCGCGGTCCCCAATCCCATCCATATTGGTACTGGGCTTTACGACTATACATTCTGTTATTCTCGCCGGCGAGTTTTATATCAGATCGGAATGCCAGGGAATCATCATGTCGGGTTGCAGAAGAGAATAATATACGTAATTCATTGGGACCTGTTTTCAACTTCTTTCTTACTTCCACTTTCCACTGGCGGAACATATTGTCGGCATCCAGTATAAGTTCATTATTAAGGTAGACTTTTGCATAAGTATCAAGTCCATCGAATACAAGTTTTAGTTTCCCCTGTTTTAACAACACTGCAGAAGGCGTAAAAACAGTTTTGTATTCCCAGTCTGCACTTTCCACCCATTGCACCTTTGTTTCATTATCGCGATAGAAAGGATCAGGGATCAATTCATTTGCGAGAAGGTCCGTATGCACCGTGCCAGGTACTTCAGCTTTATACCATTTCTCTTCTCCTGCTCTGTGGAATTGCCAGGAACCATTGAATGCGATCGGGGGCGTTTGGGCAGCAATGGAATCGATGGCCAGGATAAAACATAAAAGATAAAGGGACCGCTTCATATACTTTATTTTGAAATTGCGTTTCGCAACGCTTCCACTTCCCGGGGATCAATATGATTATTAGAATAACTTTCTTCCATGGAAGCAAAGGCCGGGTGAATAAATTGCATTCCACTCTTTTGTTTTGCCCGAAGGGAAGAATGGAATTCGGTACATCCTGTTTTTTCTGTCAGCATCTTTATATTTTCCTTTCTTACCCCGCTTCCAGGCATAATGATCATTCGTCCATCAGCTTTATCATTCAATTGAGCTACGAGGTCGACTCCCTCCGTAACTGATGGCTTCTGACCAGATGTAAGTATCCTTTCACACCCCAATTGGATCAGTTCTTCCATTGCCTGGAAGGGATCCCGGCAACGGTCAAAAGCACGGTGAAAGGTTACACCCATAGGATATGCCAGTTCAACTAACATCGAAATATTCTTCTTATCGATGTTTCCTTCCGCATCCAATGATCCGATCACTATTCCATCACAGCCCAGTTGTTTGCAAAGTTTCACATCATCCCGCATGATCGTGATCTCAGCAGATGAATAAAGGAAATCGCCGCCGCGTGGTCTTATGATAGGATACAATTCAACAGTAAATGCCTCCCTGCATTTTTTGATCGTACCATAAGAGGGGGTTGTACCTCCTTCAGCAAGATTGGCGCATAACTCGATCCTGTCTGCACCTCCTTCTACCGCTGCCTGCGTAGTTGCAAGATCAGAAGTAGCGATCTCTATGATATATGTTGAACGCCCCATTATGGCATCAGGAATTTCGAATTCACCAATTTATCATCTGTAGCTGTCTTTATTGCATAGCTAAACCCTTTGTGAATGGCATAGGAACCCACCTGGCCTTTTTTATTGATCGCAATAAAGGCAACTTGTATGTCTTTTGCCTTATCGCCTTTTATTCTAACGATACGTTCTACAACTTTCTTGCAGGCAGCCTCCGGTGATAAACCCTGCCGCATCATTTCCACCACTGAATGTGAACCCGCCACCCGGATCACATCTTCACCCTGGCCGGTGGAAGTACATGCACCTACCTCATTATCGACGAACAATCCTGCGCCGATGATTGGTGAATCACCTACGCGTCCTCTCATTTTGAACCCGGCACCACTGGTAGTACAACTTCCGCTAAGGTTGCCCATGGCATCCATCGCTACCATCCCGATCGTATCATGGTTCCATTCCCCATTTTCCAGTTTAGTGGGGGCAAAAGGTCCATGATCATGGTCCTTTTTGTTTTCAACATTAATAGCAGGTGGTTTGTATTGCGAGTTCTTCAGCCAGTTCTCATAATTCGCTTTCGCTTCCGGTGAAAGTTTTTGCTCTTCAAGAGGAAAACCTTCTTCCACTGCAAATTGCTGCGCACCGGAACCTACAAGCATTACATGTGGTGTCTTCTCCATTACCCTTCGGGCAACCGATACAGGATGTTTGATCCTTTCCAGGAATGCCACACTGCCGCAGTTAGAGAATTCATCCATTATACTGGAATCCAGAGTTACGAATCCATCACGGTCCGGGTTGGCATTTAACCCTACACAGCAGTTATGTTCAGCTTCCGTTACCATTACTCCCTGCTCCACGGCATCCAATGCACGTCCACCTTTTCCAAGCACCTCCCAGGCTGCCTTGTTGGCGCGCAAGCCGGCATCCCAGGTGGAAATAACGATCGGTTTTCCCTTGATCGTAGTGAACTTCTCCTCCGCCCTGATACGGGAAGCCAACAGGCTTGCGAAAGAGGTAAATGCCGAGAATCGAATGAACTTTCTTCTGTCAAGCATGTTTCATTGTTTATCACTGCAATAATACACATTTCAGTAAGTGAAAACGGAATGAAATTGGCATTTTAAGTAGGGTATTTCTGACAAAAGGCCCGCGACTGCCAAAAAAGGTTAAAAACCCTTACTGGAACACTATTTGATGTTACACCATCGATTTAGTATATTTACATAAACAAGACAATATGAGAATAGAAATTATATCAGGAAGTCCAAGGCAGGCAAGCGTTACGAAACGGGTGGCACTGTACCTCGAAAGTTGGATCAGGGAAAATACGGCATATGAAGTGGGTGTGATCGATATGAGCGAGAACGATATCCCCCCAATTCAAACGGTATGGACATCCCTGGAAAAAGTTCCCGAACCATTCCAGCCTCTCGCGGCAAGAATGTACGAGGCTGATGCCTATATCCTGGTTTCTCCCGAATACAACGGTAGTTATTCCCCCGCCATGAAAAACTTCCTGGACCATTTTCCAAAACGTCACCGTAAAACCTTTGGCATTGTCACCGCATCACCCGGTGCAATGGGCGGTATCAGGGCTGCGCTACAATTATTACTTTTAGTACCGGCATTATTTGGTGTCACCTCACCTTATATGCTCATCGTTCCATCCGTCGATAAGAAATTCAATGCGGAGGGCGAATTGCTGGATGAAAGTTTCCAGAATGGTGTACATAATTTTATAACCGAGTTCTTATGGCTGGCAGAAAAGATAACTCCGGAACTGGAACCTGTTCTTATTACTAAAAAATTGGTATGAAAAAGATCCTACACAAAGCTGGCACAAGAGGCCATGCCGACCATGGTTGGCTGAATTCTTATCACACCTTCAGTTTTGCGGGCTATTATGACCCCACAAGGGTCCATTTCGGCACCCTTCGTGTTTTAAATGATGATACTGTTGCTGGTGGTATGGGTTTTGGTGCACATCCTCATGACAACATGGAGATCATCTCCATCCCTACCAAAGGAGACCTGGAGCACCAGGACAATATGGGCAACAAACAGGTGATAAGGCAGGGCGATGTGCAGGTAATGAGCGCTGGCACAGGTATCCAGCATTCCGAAAAGAATAAAAGCCATGACGAGCCTGTTGAATTTTTCCAGATCTGGGTATTTCCAAGGGAAAAGAATGTAACACCAAGATATGATCAAAAAACATTTAGTGAGGAAGATAAAAAGGATAAACTGGTCACTGTAGTTTCTCCTATTGGCACCAATGACGGAGGAGTACAGATTCACCAGGATGCCTGGTTTAGCCTGGGGAAATTAAATAAAGGCCTTCAACTGGATTATTCTTTACACAAAAAAGAGAATGGCATTTATGCTTTTCTCATTGAAGGTGACGCGACAGTTAATGGAGAAAAACTTAACCGCCGTGACGGATTAGGATTGACGGAGGTAGATAAATTACAGATCAGTGCGGATACGGATGCGGAGATACTGGTGATGGAAGTGCCGGTGTAGTTTGGGGGAAAGTTTATAGGTATAAAGGGTATAGAGGTAAATAAGGTATATAAGGTAAATAGGGTCGTTTTGAATTCTAAGAGTAGATCCTTAAATAAAGAAAATGGCAACAAGAAGCATAGAAGCAATAATACCACCTCCGCCACCACATATGGTTGGTGATGGTTTCAGGGTGCATAGTTTTTTTCCAGGACATGTCATTGACAAACGAAGAATGAGCCCATTCTTCCTGCTGGATTATGGATCAAAGATCGAATTTAGTCCTTCCCCGGTACCACGAGGTGTAGATGTACACCCTCATGCAGGATTTGAAACGGTAACGCTTTCCTATCATGGAAAGGTGGCACACCACGATAGCGCTGGTAACAGCGGCATCATTGGTGAAGGTGACGTGCAATGGATGACAGCTGGCTCAGGTTTATTACACAAAGAATACCATGAAAAAGAATTCAGTGAGCGAGGTGGCCTGTTCCAGATGGTGCAACTATGGGTAAATCTTCCTGCCCAGTATAAAAAGGTTGCCCCTAAATACCAGGAGATCACCAATAAAAACATGGGAAAATATGAATTAGATGATGGCAGTGTGATCGAAGTGATCGCGGGGCAATACAATAATGTAAAAGGGCCCGCCTTTACTTTTACCCCGATCCATGTATACAATGCCCGGATGAACCAGGCGGCAAAAGCCTCCTTCCATTTTCCTGCTTCGTATAATGCAGCCTTTCTAATCGTTGAAGGTTCCGCGATGGTCAATGGTACTAAGGTGCCCACTGACAACCTTGTATTGTTGGGGAATGATGGTGAAGACATCCAGCTAGAAGCAGTCGAAGAATCTGTGATCCTCGTTCTCGCCGGCGAACCCATCAATGAACCCATCGCTGCCTATGGACCGTTCCTGATGAATACCTGGGAAGAAGTAGATGCTGCTATTGATGATGTTAGTAAGGGGAGGTTTGGGTTTTTGGAATAATCTTTAGTAGTTTATACAGGAATAAAGGTTATAGAGGAATACGGAAAGCACATACTTCTATACCCTTTATCCCTCTATACCCTTTTTACCTTCCATAAACTCCATCAATCTCCTCCTCCCCCTCCTCTGTATTCCCTTCTGCACAAAACCACTCCATCCAAACAATACGCCCTTCCATCCCAGTGCCTGTGCGGCCCATTTGCTTAATTTGAACGCGTCGCTGTGTTCAATGATCTTACCATCTTTAAATCGCATGAAGGCTTTGATATGATTTACCACCTTGCGGTTTGTTTTAGAAAAGGTATAACTGGCCACCCATTTACATGTGGCGTATTCTTCATCGATATCTGTTATATCGGAATAGACCAGCGCAAGGTCCTTCGCATTTGCGCAAAGCATTTTCCACATCGCTCTTACTTCATCACCTCTTAACAAACCAAATACCGGGTCACTGAATACGATATCCTCACTATAAAGCGCGTTCATCGCTTCGTGATCCCTTTTCTGAAAAGCAGAATAAAATTGCTCAATGATCTCCTTATTGGTTTGCATAATTAAATGTAGTGAATCTCTGTCATCCTGTTTACCGTTTACTCAGTACATTTATGACATAAAAACTCCCGCATGAGAAAGCTCCTATTCTTCCTATTCCTTATTTGCTCCCTCCAAATTTGCTACGCACAAAATGACCAGCAGGATTCTGCCTGGCTGCGTGATCATTATACAAAACTGGAAAGATATATTCCTATGCGTGATGGCATAAAACTTTTCACGGCTATCTATGTCCCCAATGACCGAAGTGAGAAGCATCCTTTCCTTATGGTACGTACTCCTTATTCCTGCGCGCCCTATGGACCGGATTACTCTTCCCGTCTTTATGCTACACATTGGAGATATTATGCAAGAGGAAATTATATTATCGTTATACAGGATGTTCGGGGGAAATGGATGAGTGAAGGTGAGTTTGTTGACGTAAAGCCCTTTATAAAAGATAAGAAAACAAATAAAGATATTGATGAGTCCAGCGACACTTATGATACTATCGACTGGCTGCTCCATAATGTTGATGGCAATAATGGCAATGTAGGCGTATTCGGAATTTCTTATCCGGGCTTTTATGCAACCATGGCTGCAGCCTGCGGCCACCCTGCATTGAAAGCAGTAAGTCCGCAAGCACCGGTTACAGATTGGTTCCAGGGCGATGACTTCCACCATAATGGCGCTTTCTTCCAGATGGATGGTTTTGGTTTCTATAGCAGTTTTGGTAAACCCAGGCCCAAACCAACAACTATCGGATCACCAGGGCTTAATTTAGTCATCCCTGATAATTATAATTTCTTTTTACAAACCGGCCCTGCCAGGCAAATGGAACTAATGAATGACAGCGTAGCCTTCTGGAAAGATCTTTATGCGCATCCCAACTATGATGACTGGTGGAAAGCAAGGAATGCACGAAATGCAATGTACAATATCAAACCCGCTATAATGGTTGTTGGCGGCTTATTTGATGCGGAAGATTGCTTTGGCGCCTGGAATCTTTATAAAGCAATAGAAAAACAAAACCCTGGAAATAATAACCGGCTCGTAATGGGCCCATGGTCACACGGCCAGTGGGGCAGTCGCGATGGCAGCTATATGGGCAATGTGCGCTTTGGAAGCAATACTTCAATGTATTACCAGAATAATATTGAGATCCCTTTCTTTGACCATTACCTGAAAGGACAAGATGATCCGGGATTAGCAGAAGCCACAATTTTCTTCAGTGGAGTGGATCAATGGAGAAAATTTGACCAATGGCCGCCAAAAGAAAGCAATTCAAGAGATATTTATCTCGATGCAGATGGCGCACTTTCCTGGAACCGCCCTGCCAAAACAAATAACTTCACAGAATACATCAGCGACCCGGCCCACCCAGTTCCATATACTGAGGATGTTCATTCGGGCAGGACAAGAGAATACATGACCGATGATCAGCGCTTCGCCAGCCGCAGACCCGATGTGCTGACCTTTGAGACCGCGCCACTTGAAGATGACCTGACACTTGCAGGTGTGATAACCGCTAATTTAAAGGTCAGTCTCACCAACACAGATGCAGACTTTGTAGTAAAGATCATTGACGTTTTCCCGGATGATTTTACATATCCTGCAACCATGACCGGGCCTACTCGTCCTTATCCTATGGGTGGATACCAGATGCTCGTCCGCGGAGAGATCATGCGCGGGAAATACAGAAACAGTTTTGAGAAGCCTGAACCTTTTACACCGGGCAAGATCGAAACAGTGCGTTTTGATCTTCCTGATATTGCTCACACTTTTAAGAAAGGGCACCGCCTGATGATCCAGGTCCAAAGCAGCTGGTTTCCCCTGGCAGACAGGAACCCGCAACAATTCATGAATATTTACAGCGCCAAAAAAGAAGATTATAAAAAAGAAACGATCCGCATCTACCATGATGCCAATAATGTTTCTTCTATTTTACTACCCATACTTCGATAAACAACATACTATGCGATCCATTCCAGGCATTATCATTTTTGTATTGCTTTCCATGTCCACGCTTGCACAGCAGAAGCCATTGTCCATTATTCCCTACCCTTTCGAGGTAAAACAAACGGACGGGTTTTATACCTGCAGGAATAAAATGACCGTAAGTTCACAACTGCCTTCACAGGAGTGGCAGCAACTGTTCTCCTACTTCAGGAATGAAATGCGGAAGCAATTCAATATTGAACTGGAGGAATCGAAAAAGGAAAAGGCGGATATCCGTTTTGAATTAAAAAGAATGCCTACCGGCGGTGGACTGGCTTATGAACTAAACGTTGACAAAAGCGGTATCACGATAATCAGCAATTTTGATGAATCTGCTTTTCACGGCATACAGACGGTATTGCAGTTATTACCAGTGGAACCAAAGGAAAAGAATGAGATTCCTTTTGTTCACATTTTTGACAAACCCCGTTTCAGTTATCGCGGCATGCATCTTGACGTGTGTCGCCATTTCTTCCCTGTAGCTTTTGTTAAACAATATATCGACTGGCTGGCTTATCACAAGATGAATATTTTTCATTGGCACCTTACCGATGACCAGGGCTGGAGAATAGAAATAAAAAAATATCCCAACCTAACAAAAACAGGAGCCTGGAGAAACGGAACTATTATTGGACGCTATCCCGGTAAAGGAAATGATGAGATCCTTTATGGGGGTTTCTATACACAGGAAGATATAAAGGATGTAGTGGAATATGCACGCCAGCGTTTCGTAGAGATCATACCGGAGATAGAAATGCCCGGGCATAGTTCCGCAGCCATTGCTGCCTATCCCTGGTTAAGTTGTTACCCCGAAAAGCCGACTCCCATTCCTGCCAATATGATCTCTAAAAAAAGTATAGAGGAACAAAAGAATGGCCGCATTAAACTGGTACAGGAAACCTGGGGCGTTTTTGATGATGTGTATTGCGCCGGTAAGGATTCAACCTTTATGTTCCTGCAGGATGTAGTAGATGAAGTGGCTGCTCTTTTTCCCTCCAAATATTTTCATATGGGCGGTGATGAAAGCCCGAAGACCCAATGGAAGACCTGTCCGCGATGCCAGCAGCGGATAAAAGACAATCACCTGAAAGACGAACATGAGTTGCAAAGCTATTTTGTGCAGCGCATGGAGAAATATGTGAATAGCAAAGGAAAGACATTGATCGGCTGGGATGAGATACTGGAAGGTGGTTTGGCTCCAAACGCTGTCGTGATGAGCTGGAGAGGTACAGAAGGCGGCATAGATGCAGCCAAACAAAACCACGATGTGATAATGACACCCGGCAACCCTGTTTACTTCGATCATTCACAGGCGGAGAATGAGGACAGCGTTACTATCGGAGGTTATAATCCCATTGAAAATGTTTACGCCTATGAACCTGTACCTGCTGTATTGACGGAGGACCAGGGTAAACATATCATAGGTGCGCAGGCAAATTTATGGACAGAGTATATAGGTAATACCTCAAAAATTGAATACATGCTTTTCCCAAGGATAGAAGCACTGAGTGAGATATTATGGAGTCCTAAAGAGAACAGGAACTGGAACTCTTTTGAACCCAGGTTATTGCAGGCAATGGAGGGCTATGATAAGAATAAGATCAACTACAGCAAGGCTTATTTTGACCTGAAGACCTCCATACTAGCTACTCCTGACAATAAGGGTGTTCTCTGGAAACTGGAAAGCAAGTTCAGGGATTCACACATACTTTATATGAACGAGATCTCCCCGCTAATGGAATACAAGCAGCCGGTCACGGTAAAAAGAAGCGGTACTTATGATGCCAGTCTTTACAATTCGCAAAATAAAATGCTGGCATCAGTGAAACAAAAATTCAGCTTTAACCTGGCAACCGGTAAAAATATTCAACTGGCAGAACTACCTTCTTCGAAATACCCCGGTGATGGTGCGTTCACATTGGTCAACGGCGTGATCAATGAACAAGGCATGGGAAGGTCCAGGGAATTCATTGCATTCAACGGAGGCAATTGTGAAGCGATAATTGATCTTGGAAATGCAGAAACAGTAAAAGATGTTACTGTCAATTCCCTTGATCAGAAGTCAAGCTGGATATGGAGACCACAGCGTGCTGAGGTTCTGGTTTCAACTGATGGGAAGCAGTGGACCTCTTTAAAGACAACCGATGATTTTGTTCCATCAGCAACTGCGATCGGTAAAGGAACCATGACAATGAATTTTTCCCCGGTGGAAATTAGGTATATCAAAGTAGTGATCAGTAATTGGGGAACGATCCCTGACGGCTATGGAGGAGCAGGAAGCAAAGCATGGTTATTCGTGGATGAGATAGAGGTAAAATAACTGTTGTATCTTTAAAGCCAAATCAAACCATTACTGATGCCTGCAATTGATCTTTCAGACAGTTTTGAAAAAGTACCCGTAAAGATCTTTCCCGACCTCCATAAAGGTTCCCTGTTTGCGGCCCAGGTGATCGCTTCCCTTATCCGCCAGAAACAATCCAATAAGGAGAAATGCGTATTGGGTCTTGCAACCGGTTCTACCCCGAAAACATTATATGCCGAACTGGTGCGCATGCACAAAGAGGAAAAACTCAGCTTCAGGAACGTTATCACTTTCAATCTCGATGAATACTATCCCATCGCAAAAACAGCATTGCAGAGCTACAACCGTTTTATGCACGCCCAGTTATTCGATCATGTAGATATTCATCCAAAGAATATCCATATTCCTAACGGTGAAATAAAAAAAGAGGACATCAAAGAATATTGCAGTCAATATGAGAAGATGATAGAAGACGCTGGTGGTATCGATATACAGATACTGGGAATAGGAAACAACGGTCATATTGGTTTCAATGAGCCTGGCTCGAGCATCCACTCCCGCACCAGGGTGATCACGCTTGACAACTCTACGCGCATCGCAAATGCCTATGAGTTCGCCAATATTTCAGAGGTTCCAAGGCTGGCGCTCACGATGGGAATCAGCACTATTTTGAAAGCGAAGAAGATCTTATTGATGGCATGGGGAAGTGGCAAAGCTTCTGTAGTGGAAAAAGCCGTGGAAGAAAAAGAAACCGAACAGGTACCTGCATCCTTATTACAATCGCATGAAGACGTAACCTTCATTGTTGACGAGGCTGCTGCATCCGATCTTACAAGGAACAAATCACCCTGGCTTACCGGCGACTGCATCTGGAACAGCCGCATGATAAAAAAAGCGGTGGTGAATATGGCGCTGAAGCTGAAAAAACCTGTGCTGAGTTTGACCAACAGTGATTATAACGAATATGGTCTCAGTGATCTGCTGGTAGAAAAGGGCGATGCCTATGAGATCAATCTCCAGGTTTATTATATGCTGCGCGATACGATCACTGGCTGGCCCGCAGGCAAACCTGATTCTGTGATCCCTGGACACCCTGAACGTTCCGCCCCTTATCCCAAAAAGGTAGTGATCTTTTCCCCGCATCCTGATGATGACATCATCAGCATGGGAGGAACATTCCATCGTTTACAGGAGCAGGGCAATGAGGTTCATGTTGGCTACCAGACCAGCGGAAACATTGCGGTCACGGATGAATTTGTTACAAGGTTCCTTGACTTTGCTGTAGGCTTCGAAGAGATCGCAGGCATCGATACAAAAAGATCAGGGAAGATATTCGACGATACAAGAAGATTCCTCTCCCGCAAAAGATCTTCACAGGTTGACACTCCTACCATACGTGCCATCAAAGGGTTGATCCGCCGTTGCGAAGCCAGGGCCACTTGCCGCTACGTAGGGATACCTGAAAGGAATATACATTTTCTAAACCTGCCTTTTTATGAAACGGGCACCATTGAGAAAAAACCAATGGGTGAAAAAGATATAAAGCTTACTATGGAAATGCTTCGAGAAGTAAAGCCCCAGCAGGTTTACTGCGCAGGTGATTTTGCTGATCCTCATGGCACCCATATCATTTGTTTTAAAGTAGTGGTTGAAGCGTTAAGAAGAATAAGAGAAGCTGGTGAGGATTGGGTGAAGGATTGCTGGCTATGGTTATACAAGGGCGCATGGCAGGAATGGAACATTGAAGAAATAGAAATGGCGATACCAATGAGTCCTGACCAGGTACTTAAAAAACGTTTCGGCATATTCATACACCAGTCGCAAAAAGATATGGTGCCCTTCCAGGGCAGCGATTCCCGCGAGTTCTGGCAACGCGCCGAAGAGCGAAATGCCGCTACAGCCAATCTCTACGCAGATCTTGGCCTGACACACTATGCAGCTATGGAAGCTTTTGTACGCTGGAGATACTGAGATCAGATAACGATAAACAATTTTCACATTTCCACATTTCCACCTTTTCACATTATTCCCTATCTTCAATCTCTAAACATCTAACAACAATGGCCCTATTCAAATCAAGCAACCCGGCGTTGCAGGAAAAATCCTTTAACGGAACAATTTTAGAAGGTATCAGCACCGAAGAGGCAATGTCCATCTCGGGTACCATGAATAAACTCGGGATCATGATGGTCCTGATGATCGGTTCTACGCTTTTGGCCTGGGACCAGTTTTACAAAGGCAGCGATCCAATGACCCTTATGCTTATTGGTGTATTTGGCGGATTGATCGTTGCGATCGTTTTTGCATTTAAGAAATCATGGGGTTCAATACTCGGTCCTCTTTATGCTGTATTAGAAGGATTGTTTGTAGGTTCCATATCCGCGATCTATAATTATACATATCCTGGTTTGCCTATGGAGGCCGTTGCACTTACTTTACTGGTAACACTGGTCATGTTCCTGATCTACCGTTTCAGGATCATTCGCGTCACAGAAAAATTCAAGATGGTCATCATCATTGCCACCTCCGCTATTATGTTTTTCTATTTGCTTCAATGGGTATGGATATTGATCACCGGGCATCCGCTTTCTGGTTTCACTAATGCCGCCACTCCTATGGGAATTGGATTCTCTGTGGTCGTGTCAGCGCTTGCAGCATTGAACCTGCTTCTCAACTTTGACATTATTGAAAAAGGTGTCGAACTCAGGGCCAATAAATACATGGAATGGTATTGTGAGTTTGGATTGCTGGTAACACTGGTTTGGTTGTATTTTGAATTACTGAGGCTGCTGGGCAAGTTGCAGCGTAATTGATGTTGCCTGGAAGTGTATACAGTTTATACAGGTTATAAAGTAAAAAAGATCTTCGAAGTGCCGGAGATCTTTTTTACTTTATATACTCTATACCCTTTATCCCTTTATACCTTTATACCCTTTATCCCTCTATACCCTTTATCCCTCCATCCCCTTTTTCCCTTTCTCAACTTCCTTCTCCACCTTCACCTCCGTTACTACTTTCTCACCTTCCACCACCTGAACCATCTCTCCTTCAACAATTACCTTCTGCCCGCTGAAAACACCAAATTCACTTATGTAAATCTTAAAAAGCAGAATGATATAACTTACCAGCAGCGGCCCGAAAATAAGTCCTATAAAACCGAACAGTCCAAGTCCGACGATTACGCCAACCACAGTAACTACCGGATGCACATTTCCCATCTTGCGCATGATAGTGATACGGGCAATGTAGTCGACATTTCCTGTGACCAGCACACTATAGATCAAAAGCGCTGTAGCGTTCCAGGTGTCATGGGAAGCAAACATATAGACCACCAGGGGAACCCACACGATCATGGTTCCAACAACCGGGAAAAATGCAAATACGCCGGTAAGGAATCCCCATAAGGCAAAATCCTTTACCCCAAACAATGCATAACCGATCGTTGCGGTCACACCCTGGATGATGGAGATGAGCGGAATTCCCAGTGCGTTTGCCTTCACCATTTTCTTGGTCTCTGCAGCAAGCATGCTTGTATTCTCATCTTTCAGCGGAATGATCCGGTAAAGCGTGCGTTCCACTTCCTTACCATGGTATAACATGTAATAAAGAAAGAATAGCATGATGATCAGGTTGGTGATCAAATTGGCGGTACTGTTCAGGATGGAGGGTATATAGGCCACTACCTGGTCAAGGG
>Ga0157370_10004707_pt1 | contig 15551 bp, 9 predicted proteins | sample C35metaG_FD_113463 | JGI IMG/M metagenome (GOLD analysis project Ga0157370, IMG submission 113463) | Corn rhizosphere microbial communities from Kellogg Biological Station, Michigan, USA - C3-5 metaG | ecosystem: Host-associated > Plants > Roots > Rhizosphere > Soil | place: USA: Michigan...
ACGACAATAAAAGATGGGGCAGGAACGTGACGGTAGCTTTGATCACTCAACGCGGTGGCTCAGCAAAATTGTTCCAACTGACCCCGTTGCAACAACCACTCAGAGACATCCGACCAGTCTTCGGTCCAACTACGGCATTCCTCTCTCAGGAGGTGCTATGACAACTCCGCACCCAATCAATCTAGCCGTCAGTGCCCAAGCTCTGCAAGACTTGCGCAGTGGTCAATTGCGGCGGTGCAAGGCTATGGGCTTTGCAACTGAAGACCTGGCGGCACTCAAGGAGCCGGTGTTGCTCAGCGCACTACTCCATACCCGAGTGCTTTGGTGCACGGTTCAGATAAACCGCAACGTGCTGCAAAGAATTCTGAAACAGGCGGGTGAAGTGGAACACGAAACCGCCATGATTGATCGCATGCTTCGCTTAGGGGCGAGCACAGAAATGGTGGCCCGCTTTCATGGTTTGACACATCAAGAAATTGCTCTTCGTCGAAACGTACTCGGACTGCCAAAACGCAAAGGTCGTCGCCCCGAACTTACCGAGGAACAAGACATACTGCTATGGCACCGGCTGCAACCCCATCTGAGAACCGCAGGGGTATCAACAGGTGATGAGAGCGCCATGCTGGAAGTGACGCTGGACTTGGCTGAGGATCTTTTACTGCCGGCATCAGTCGTCTGGTCAACCCTGCAAGCATGGATAGCTGAGGGGCTAATCTGATTTCGCGAGATAACCTGACATCCCTCCCCCCCCCGCCCCGCTCGTACGCTCCCGGCGCTTGTCCGGTAGAAAGGCGTGATTGGCGCTTCAAACTCACGCAATTGAGCAGCTATTCGTGACGTCTACCCATAACGGACGATATGCAAAGGATTTGAGCGTTGGTCGCACTACTCTTCAGCGGCCACCTGCTCAATTGAAAACCGCCAAAATCTCAGATTAAGCGACCTTCGTTAATACCAAAAGTCTAGCAAGTAGCTTTGCTGGGAGTCCCGTTGCATCCCGAATCAGAAGGTTGTGACGTCAGGGCAGCCAGACGCTGAATTTCCACAAAATATGGAAACACTCGATAACTCTTTTCCGGATTGACAGCTAACGCACTCAGGGGCATTTTGGCGATGCACCTTGCTGATTCATTCAGCACCAGTCGCCAGGATCTTCAAGACGGCGCTGCGGTTCTCCGCAGGATCCCCCCCAATGACCGCATCGCTTCCGGCAGCGCGGACAGTCGACTTGAATGTCGATGGAAGCATGACTTTCCCACCCACGACGGGCCTTTCCCGTCGTGGGGAAGGCCTTTTTTTGTTTCAGGAGGCCTTAATGAAAATGGAACTGGCGATGTATCAGGCACTGCGAGCAATCGACGTCCCTGAGCTCAAAGCCGAAGCTGTTATCCAAGCATTGGAATCTGACATGCTCACACTACTTGCTACAAAAAGTGATCTCACCAATCTAGAGCAGCGACTGACAGCTGAGATTACTCATATTGATCATCGTCTCACATCTGAGATTCATCGGCTGACTGCAGAGATTGCTAAATCTGATCTTAAGTTGTCCATTCGCATGGCTTCCATGCTCGCCGTGACGATCGGCATCTTGATCGGGGCGATGAAAGTCTTCTTATAATTTTTCTCAGCGATTACTGAAATAATCAAAACCACCTGTTATGCGACAGGTGGTTTTTTTTGCACCCGTTAGTAATTAGAGAAAAACGCAATTAGTCATTCCCAGATGACAGCAAGATTCCGCTATCAGCCTTTTTCTACTTTATAGCAGTCATGACTGGAAGCAACCGGCCAGAAGCAGACGCTCATGTACGACCGCTTTCGGCTGAAGCTGTCATTCGTCAGTGTCCACATTTGCCGGACAGCCTAGTAGCAAAATAGCTCTATTAAGTGGCGGACCGATTACGGTCAGCTAGCCGTGTGTTTCTTGCCAACGCCAGCGGCCGGGCACAACGCACAGTCGTTAGCGGACGAGCATTAATTGAGGATAAACCCAAAATTTTTGCCGCTGCTGCATGACTTCACAGTGTCACCAGCTTGCCTCATCTATGCGGGCGACACTTTATGCATTCTTAAATTATTATCGTATTAGAAGCCTTCTTTTCTTAGATTGGCCTCAACGTCTTCGCGTTTTCCATGGCGCTCGTAGCCTTGAGCAAGTTGATCCAGCATGGCTGCAACATTTGGATGGGAGTGCTGCACCCGCTCTGCCTGGCTTCTGTAATGTGCTGCCAGATCACGCTCTTGGTCTCCGCCATCCCAAGGAGACCGGCTAGTGACCCCACGCTTATTGATGGTTCCAGTGATGAAGCCGGTACGCATATGTTCTAATTCAGGAGACTCTAAAATCTCCCTGGCCGGCGTGAATGGCCATGTACCATCCTCATCTGCTGGGGAATGCGAGAGAATTTGTCCTAAAGTCTGATCACACATTGTTAGCCGATCTGCATTACTACATAACTCACGTGTTTCCTTAATAAAGTTAATAAATTTATCTGCATCAATACCCCCATCTGATTGAGTGCCAGGTAGTCGCTTGCAGTGATGTAAGACATCCCAAGCCCTCCCGGCAGTGGCCCGACTGGCATCAGTCGCCTCCTGCCTTTCACCATGTTCCGGCTTGTAGATTGCACAAATTAACTCCTTGAAGAGTTCTGGCTCTGATGTGATAGCTTCATACAGCGCACTAGCATTGTCTCCTCGCCCATGCTGAAGAAATGGAAATAGCCCAAATTCAAGTTGAGCCAGAGCTAACCGCTCAAATTCACCAGAGCTCTCTAGCCGCTCCAGCATTTTCTCTAGATGCCAAGACTGAATTTTCGGCCCATCTATCTCTCTACAGCTGAGTAACTGTTGAAGAGCTAAAAAAATCTTACCAGGAGCAGTTTCTTGAAGTTTGTATTGGCAGCAATAGAGAGCACTCATTGGGCGCTTAGCCTTCAAGAGCTGCTCTAACACAAAATCTAAATCCTCATCATTTGTTTGATGGTATGGTTGAACCCTGTGCCAATACTCGGTATTGACCTCATGATCACATGACTCAACCAACTGCCAAGTTTCTCGGTTTGGGATAGCCAGAGTTAAGAAACTGGCGAGCCTCACAGATGACCATCCACGTTGCTTGCCTAACTCAACTACTTTTTTAAGTAGCGCATCAGGTGCTGGTGACGCAGCCGTACGGAGAAAGCCTGCTATACACGCACCCATGTGCGAGCCGTTATCAAAGCTCTCAAGCTTTTCCTGAATCCATTCCATCCAGTAGCCCTCACCCCAGGGAACCCCTGCCAATGTGGCTCCGACGATGCTGGGTTCGGTGCATACTTCAATAAGGCATTCTATTCCTGTAATTCTTTCAGCTTTATATATCGCCGATAACGAGGAGGCTCTGAGCTCGGAAACAATTTTGGCTTTGTCATGGAGATCTTTCTTTTCATCCTCCGTCGGAAGCTCCAGCCAATGGCTATCGAACAACCAATGGTCTCGCACTACCAAGTTGAGGGGGGCCAATCGTTCATAGCATTTCTCCACCGACGTGAGCCACTCGTTAAGCTCCGTAGCGGATGCCTCATTGTAATTACGGTGCCAATTAATAATTGCTCTCAGAGCTGAACGTATAATTTCCCGATCCGCATCCCTATCTGTCGCTTGGATGAAGGGTTCAATCAGTTCCAATAATCTGGGCAAATCCTCTCGATCCCTGAAGCCGGTCTTTTGCAATAGCGAGACAATTCTAGGTGCATTCCCATCGCTGAGTAGAAGTAGCTTTTCATGGACGAAATCAAGCATTTCATACATTTCAGCATGGGTAACACCACGGCCTGCACCTGCATCGTCTTCACGCCATTTGGGCCTGTGAATATGGTCGGCAGTTTGGTGACCACGCTCCGCGATACCCACCAAAAGACGAAAGGCAGCCTCGGGATCCCTTTCGATTAACAGACTGAGTACTTTGATCCGCTCCGGTAAGCTGGCAGCAGTTTGCGGAAACCACGAGCGGAAAAAGTTTAGAAGGCTCCGACTCGGTTTGTTGCCCCAATTTCCCTTCATAGGTACATGGCTTAACTCGGCAAGAATTAGCGTCACTGGGGCCAAGCGACGCGGAGCCCAGGCAAGAGTTTCCAATGCCCAAAGCAAACCTGCGTGCCAGCAGCGACCTCCAAGTATAGAGTCACTAGTTTCGGTAAAAAGCCTCGTTATTGGAGCATCCGCCATGCGTAAGCCGTTCTGAACAGCACGAAGAAATCTATCCGGCGCTGCCTCTGCCAAGTTTGGTAGATAGGAGGATAAAGACAGCCAGCGCCCTCCATCGGCACCGTCAAGCAGCTCGCCAACTAACCCCGCCACTCTCTCTTCGATGTCCAGTGCCTGTAGGCCAACTTGATCTGGGGCACGCACTGCCAGCTTTATGAGCGAATCGCAAATCGATTCAAATAGTAAGTCTGAATACGGATGCACTTTGCCATGAAGCTGGGCCATCCAGCGCTCGTTATCCGGCAGTTCCAACTGGGGGTCAGGTGCCGATAACATTTTCTGAGCAAGGGCAAAGAAACGGTCCAGCTGGCTACTAGTAATTCGGTCTGCACATTGACTGAGCAGCTCCAAAGGCGATTTGGCTTTCCAGACTGCGCCTATCTTCAGCAGTGGAGCATCGTCAAGTCGTACAAGTTTCCGCAAATCTTGCTCAATCGTTTCATAGGAGCGGCCCGACAGTTCTTCAACTGCTTGTCGATCCACTGCTTTGTCTGAATGCCAAGCTCCAAGTAGGCAAAGCAGAGGGAGACTTGCTGCTTGCGGTGCTTCTAGCCAGACAGGGCATTGAATTGCCGGGTTAGTCGCTCTTTGTCGGCGAAATACAGTCCATGAGCGGCCAGTGGATAATGCATAGCGCTTGGCATCAGATTCTTCCATTCCTGTAGCAATCAGAGCTTTCTCGAACTCGTATATGTTCGGCCGCTCCAAGATCAGCTCATTACCATTTGGCCTGCCGGCCAAATCGCCTGTGGCGTGAGGGATGATCACTCGCAAGTCTTCACGTAAAACTAGATTGCTTGCTGTTTCAGTGCGAGCCGCGATTGCAACCCGCAATTGAGGGTTTGCTTCCACATACCGCCAACCATGAGGTTCTGTCACCACAAGGGCATGATGTTGAAGGTCGCCCGATGCCATCACCACCGCAACTGTGAATGCTACGGCTTCTTCCACACTGTCGGCACGTATCACAAGAGGCTGTATAGGTGTAATGCTCGCCTGAAGCTTTTCATCCAAAGCGTCGAACATCGATGCCCGATCCTGGAATAGTGCTTCGGGAGTGATGGCCGGGCTACATTGTCGCGCCCACGTATCCCAGTAGCGGGAAAGGCTGACTACACCCCCGCCACTCAAACCCAACGCTTCGGCGAACTGCAAAGCGACTGCCGGGCTTTGCTCCAACCATTGCTCCAGATCGTCCGCATCGTAGACCCGCACATCAGCCCATTCCCCCTGGCGGGTCTGCTCCTCAATCCATTCAGACTTTTTTGTCCAGCGGCGAGGGGTAACAAATACATACGTGCAGTTCGATCGCTCTTCCTTGCTTGTCGTTTCTGTGCGCTTCCGATAATCGCGGTTAGCTTTGCCGGGCACATCTTGATCACAGCCAACTTCCCAGCAAGACGCACCAGCTGGAACCCAGGCATTACCAAGGTCACTGAACAGAACGCCGTCCCAACCTGGAACATAGGTTGAATCACCCGCTGGAAATGAAAGCTGGCGCGTTGCTCCGGGTTCAAAGCAAAGGCGCCTGACCCAGCGCGGCAAATCGGTTTGCGCTTCCTTGGCATGCGTATTGGCCCAATTGACGATGTGGGAGGCTGTGATTCGCATAATCCATTCCAGATAAAAGAGGCGTCAGTGCGACCCCAAGCTTACCCCTCCGCCAGCTCATCTTGGAACACCATTGGCGTTCTGGCGGTTCAGTGTTCCGGTGTTTTTTCGTTGGCGCTCTATGGCTGAAAGCCTTAGTCTCCTTGGCTTTCAGCGACCCTGAACGCTTTGAATCGAGGTGTCTACGGTGAACGGCTGCTATTGGCCGTTAGCTGCCTCCCCTGACCGTCCGCTTCCGGCCAGGAGCGGACATTCAGGGTAGGTCAATGAGTGTCCCTCCTTGCATGCTCGATTCGACCTCAAGGCGTATGATGCCAATCCACAGCCCCACCGATGACGAGCTTGGAGCGTCGGAAGGTCTATCGCGAAACATCACCATAGATAATGGCTTTAATGCACATACCACGCGCTCTGCGCCTTCTACATTCCTAAGGAGCTTCAGTGAATATTTGGACCAATTTCGGCTTGGTGGAAAACCCATACAGCACCAAACCCATAACTTCGGATGAGATAGGCGAGAAACTCTTGGTGGGAAGAGATGGAGAGCTCAAACAGCTTATGATGTCGTTGGCTTCTCTCGACACTAATCCGACTTTAGAGGGGCCAAATGGCGTTGGAAAAACTAGTTTGGTTTCAGTAGCAGCCTATAAGCTTAAGAAATCGTTTGTAGAAGGTGAAACAAACCAAGCCGCGATCCCCCTTGGCGAACCTTTTCAGCTGAGGCTTGGCGAGGATGTGAATGCATTCAGGCGGAAAGTATTTCAACGTATAGCCCGAGCATTCATCGACAACCATGACCTTTTGAAGGCCCGAGGGCTCAACGTTCCAGATATTGCAGCGGTAGACGGTTGGCTAAGCTCTCCCGTCTTCAGAAATTATAATGGCGGAGCGACCATCGCACTCGTTGGTGGTGTTACTGCTGGCGAAAGCACCACAGTAAATTCCGCAGCTGGCTTTTCCGAAGAGGGCTTTATAACTACTGTTTCGAAGTGGCTCCAAGAATGTTTTCCGAGCTCGACTGCTGGCTTTTTTATAGGCGTTATCGATAATTTGGAGCTCTTGGAAACCTCAAAAGAAGTCCGTGAGTTATTGGAAGAGCTTCGAGATGAAGTTATACGCATCCCAGGATTGCGATGGGTATTATGTGGAGCCCTAGGTGTTGTGCGCCGCGCCGCATACACCCCACGACTCGAAGGTGTCTTAGGGGCACCAATCATGGTTAAACCAATTTTAGACGAGCACATCACGCCATTGATCACCGCTCGCCTTACTGCATACAAGTTAGACTCCAATGTAGTTCCTCCCGTTGATGCCGCAGGCTTTCTTCACCTATACCATGTAGGGAATAGAAATCTCCGCAACGCGATGAAGTACAGCCAGGATTTTTCCTTGTGGGCAATATCCACCTCCCAAGAAATTGCTGACCCAGACGCGCGTCGTGCCATTCTGGAGAAATGGATGGACGAAGAAGCCGCTAAAGGCGCGGACGATGTAAAAGTTGGGAAGACAGCTTGGAAAGTGTTTGACGACCTTGCGTCGAAGGGTGGTGTTATGCGCCCCAGTCAATTTGAAGAATATGGCTTTAAATCATATCCAGCGATGCATCCACATTTGAAGGCTCTGGCGGATGCAAACCTGATTGAAAGCGAAGCTGATGACGACGACAACCGCAAAAAGGCAATTAGCATTGTCTCTCGGGGTTGGATCGTCAATTACAAACGAAATGGCATTCCGGCCGTGGATAACTCCGTCGCCGAATAAGCTTGATTCCCGCGTATAGCCAAAACCGCCTGAGCCAGGCGGTTTTTTTTGGAGGGCTCCCTGCGACCATCGGCGAAGGGCAGTTATGGGTCGATTGCCCTCCTGCGGCAGACAAAAAACGGCCAAAGGCGGACGCTCTGTCCCGAACTATTAGTGGATCTACCCTCGCCAACGATTGCCTTGGCCTATTGCAGTCAGTCTAGAATGTGCCACGACAATAAAATGCTCAGCATTCACTTGGTGGTAACTGCACGCCTATCGTTCGCACCACCACCGACAGAATGCAAACAGAATATTCGGTTTTATTAGGGACGAGATGGCGTGACTAGACCTGCAATTCCAATGGAAATTCAAAGAGCGGTATTAATTGAGGCTGGTCATCAGTGCGCGATTCCTGCCTGCCGACATCCAAGAGTAGAAATTCATCATATTATTCCTTGGGCTAAATGCAAAAAACATGAGTACCATAATCTCATTGCACTTTGCCCAAACTGCCACACTCGGGTTCATGATGGTGAGATTGATCGGAAATCACTGGTAAAATACAAATCGGCATTGGTTTCAGCTATTCGCGATTTAGGAGCCTCCGCGTTCAGTCATCCTATCGTTGAGATTAAGCGGCGCATATACACAATCGACACTAGCCATTCGGGTATTTATTTTGACTTTGAGTACCCAGATTTTTGCAATACAGACGTAATTATTGCTTCAAAAAATATAGAAGCTTGGGGTAATGAGCTGCTGGAATCGCATACGTCTACAGCTGAAAGTAACAAAAAGGATGCAGTTGATTATGAGGGCGGCTGTCTCGGCACCTACTTGATAGGGAGGTACGAAGTTAATCGGCGAGATGCGTATGTGTTAAGTGTGCGATACACTATTCAGGGCTATTTAGGTGGCGCGCACGGCTATAGGGAAACTAGAGCTCAAAACTTCCTCCTATCACCTTTCTCCCCTTTGACCTTAGACTACCTGCTAATTAATGAGGGATGCTTGATCAAGTTGTCTAGCCTCATTAGGGATAGGTTTGCAAAGGACCTTCCTGAGTTCGATGGAGAATGGCTTATGTCAGGAACGAACGTCGACTCCATTGTCTCAACTCCGTTTATAATTGGGCGATATGGAATAAGTTTTATTTTTGCAGAATATCAAGTGGCTGGTTACGCGTTAGGTAGCCCGGAGATACATTTATCATTTTATGAATTAAATGGCATCGCTAAGCCAGAAATCCTAAAGCTACTAGATGAGGATTAATGTATACGTCAAACTTTTCGCAGATCGACGGTCCGTTATCGCGACACTGGGCGAACATCCGCTGTTGGCCGGTTTCTGTCCGTCACGGTAGGCAGAAACCGGCCGACAGCGGACAAAAGCAGCCGGGCTGAAGTGAGCTCAAAACCGGAGCGATCCACTTGGTCTAAAGTTTGAGTTCAACCCCATAAAAATATTCACGGGAGGACTATGGCAGAAGAAACGGCGGAGACGAATCAAACCCTCCTTTGCTCTGATTGCTTCACGGATGAAGGATTGCGGATAGATGCATTCAAGCTCGGCATTGAGGAACATGTGAAATGTCCGAATTGTCATAGCCAAGAAGGGCGAAAGCTGACGAAGGAGCTTATTGAATCTCTTGCATGGCGCTTTTTTGTGGGTGGAACTACCGTCCGTTGCGATTACGGCGCAGCGACTGTTATTCAGTGCAACGAGCATCACTTTGGGAGGAGCGATATATCGCCCTCGATCTGGCTTGAAGATGACATCAGACTTCTTGAGGAGGCTGCTCAGCTTGGCTTCTTCCACTACGGCCCACGGCTATGGATGATTGGCGAAGTCGAACCACTTAAGGATCTTCAGGATGAATCGAAGCGGTCGCAAATCATCAAGCGCGTGATGAAGGAATACCCAGAAAAGACACTTGAAATAGGGGAGAAGTTTTATCGCCTACGAATCTGCCCACAACGTCCAGCTGATCCGACAGAGTACGACAGCCCACCGATTGCACTCGCTGGAAAGGGGCGACTCGACTCGCCAGGCTTTCCTATCATGTACGGATCGCAGGACATCGACGTTTGCATCCATGAATGTCGAGCATCGACAGATGACGACCTCTACGTCGCTACCCTGGAGCCCAAGCGAAACCTACGGCTCCTAGATCTTACTCATTTACTCGAAGAGGATGTGACAGAGTTCGAAAGTTTGGATATGGCTATCCATATGCTCTTCCTGGCACGCTCTCACTCCTATGAGATTTCCCGAGCAATCGCATTAGCAGCCAAAGAAACGGGTTTTGACGGCATAATTTACCCGTCGTTCTTTAGTTTGATTCGCACTGGTGGCCATCCTTTTGAAACCACCTATGGTATGTCACTGCGGCGCTATCATCCTGAGCGGGAAAAATATGCAGAAGCATACACAATCCAAAATTTTGCCCTGTTTGGACGTCCACTGGAGAATGACCTAGTAAGCATCAAATGCATTAATCGCTTGATACTCACTCAGGTCGGATATAGAGGACATTTCGGCCCCGTGGAGTACTGACACAAGTGTAAGAGGTACTCGGATGGTGGCTATTGCTCTTCCTTGAAGGGCATCGGGTCGTCTGCTTCCTCTTACGACGGGCAGCAATTGGCCGAAAGCGGTTAGTAGTGATCGGCAGCAATCGGCCAATAGCGGTCAGTTGCGGGTGGCCCTCATAGTCGAATTTGACTATGAGATGCGCACAACCCGCAGTGCTTGTTGATCTCTAACGGATGTTGCTCGATAGAGGTTGTCGAAGATAAAGCTGCATTGTGATAGCGGAAATAATACTTTGCCTTATAAATCTCCGCTCTTGATTTTTTGCATAAGCCTCTTATAGCCTTCTTCGTCGCTGGCGTGTCTGTTGCTATTTAAAAAGGGCATCCACATCGAGGTTATTACATCTTTTTTGATTACATTGTTATGGTCAAATATTTTATTAGTTGCCTGACTCAAAATCTCGCTTTTTGATTCGAACCCCTCTGTGCCAGCTTGACCGAATAAAGGATCAAGACCTAACCATTCAGCCGGTTTTTTGGGCATCCACTTTACCCATTGATCATTAGGGGCGATTTCATTTCTGACTCGTGCAACTTTAAATCCAGCACAACTTTCCCAGTCGTATTGTTTATTTAGTATGCTTCCAGTCAGGATGATGGTATTGAAATTAACTGGCGGAAATTCTTCAAATCCACTCAAGTACGCCCCTATGAGATAAGTGCCAAATGAGTGTGCAATTACAGAAATTCGTTCGCCATTTTGACAGTAATCTTCCTTTATAGAAAATATCCAATCTCTAAACAGATCGACAGCCTCTTTTCTTTTTCCTTTGTTTAATAAAATATCGGGTGTTGTAAATCCATAAATGTATGGTGCAACAATCCATCCTTGGCTGTTTGCGATTGGAATTAAACTTGCATTCCAATCGGCGTGCGACATGATGCCATGAATAGTTACCAAGACGCCTGGGACCTCATTTAGATCGACTAAGTGCCTATTAAAATAAGCCCTCTTGATCACCTCGAAGGTTTCGTCATCAGGTTCGTGAGTTGTTTCCCAAGCTTTGTCCGGATGATTCAGACTTATCTGTACCACGCCCACTTCTTGACCAAACCTAGCGTAGGATAATAATCTCACGAAAGATGATGCGATGATTGGCTCATCAATCGAGCAAAACATGATATCAGTTCGTCTTCCATCTAAAATGAGTCGCTCGGGCTTGGAAGGTATATGTTCCTTTTTCTGGAGAACGATTACCACATCTAGGTCGTGAGGATCCTCCTTGTCCGTCACGTACGACCCACCAATTAAAACACAAACTGCATTTCGCGCATTAGAGAAATCTAAAATGTCTACGAATGCTTTTCTGAGCTGCTTCCTTTTTTCGTTGACCAGACAAAATCTGTCAATGAACTCTTGAGCAGAACAAACATGGGTTCCTGGTGGTAAAAAACCTTTTGCTGTAAGCGCTGGCAGTCTATTCATCACTTCTCGCTTTTTATATGAAAAGAGGGGCGATTCACAATTGGGCATCAAGCCACTTAGAAAGACCAATTGCGTCAGATTCTGAAAGATTCATTTTATCTATAAGACGATAATGCCCCATCCCTTTACCATAAGTGCAAGACTTTCCGACCGGATGCAGCAGTGAGACCAATACAAGGTCAGTGTTAGCGGCCCAATCGCTTTCAAAACTGGTTCCTTTGAGTGGCGTCAACACAACACCAAAACTACCACCATTTCCCAAATCAACTCTTTCTACTAACATGATTTATTACCTTATTTTATTGGAAATTCTAAAGTTTAATAGGCACCAATTTATGCTCTGTTGTGACCTTAGACGCTTGGTGATTTGTTGGCAACTTTTGGCTGGAAGCATGCCTGTCCGAAAGCGCGCTTCTGGCCGGTAGCGGTCGTTTGTGAGCGTCCGCTAATGGCCGAAAGCAGCCGCTCATGACGGGCTACTTTCACAGGCTTATGTCGACACCACCTCACCGTCGCAAAGCTATCGGTCGAGCGCGAACACGCGACCTGAGAGCCTCTAGGATGAGCAACAAAGCCCTCCTAAGCCACAATAATTGAAGCCTCCTAATGCTTCAGGCTCTCACCACTAAACTGTAGCCGGAGCGAGGCTGGAGCCTTTTGGTTTGCCAAATCAAAGCTGGTCGAGGATCAGCTGTCCGCCGTAGTTCTGCGTCGAGGGGTTTGAAGTTACTATGCCCACAAGCCGATAACGTGCTGAAAACATTAAACGGACTTAGTATTTTCTCCATCCATGGCAAGATTCTTTCCAACACTCGACCGCACGGAATTCCGCAGCGAAGGCGAATTCACGCTCTTTCAGGAACTAGCGGCACTTGACGATGGGTTCGTCGTCATCCACTCGCTACCTTGGCTACGTGGCAGGACCAAGCGGGTGTACTCGCAGCAGTTGCAGGAATACCTTCGGGTCTCATCAGACAGGAAGCACCTGTCCGGCGAAGTGGACTTTGTGATCTTGCATGCGGATCTGGGCATTCTCTGTATCGAGACAAAGTCGGGGATGTACCAGCCCTCGGGAGTTCGATTCATTCACGAGCGCGACAGATATGAGATCGACCCACTGAATCAGGTCAAGGACAACGCTTTCGTCCTCGTCGAGATGTTGCAGTCGCGGCAAATGAACTGCCCTGTAGGATACGCGGTGCACTTCCCAGACTTTGACCTTGAGAGCTCGCAGATCGCTAGCGCCTACGTGCCGCTCAATCGGCAGCTGGCCGATGGCATTCTAATCTTGCAAAAGCATCGTCGGGACATGCCCGCGCGCATCATGCAGTTGATGGCGCACTGGAAGGCCGCACTGAACTATGGCAGCCAAGCAAGTTTCAGCCATGAGATTGAACAATTCCTACAATCAGTCTGGCCGCAGGAAATGAGGGAAGGGACTCTCGGCCGCAAGATTGTAGCTGACGGCGAGTTGTGGCTTCAATTAGACAAGAAACAGGCGAATCAAGTAGCGTCGTGCGTCAACTCTGATCGGAGACTGATCGCAGGCTTCTCAGGCAGTGGCAAGACGTTGATCGCACGTTCTCTTGCTGAGCAGCTTGCTGCGCGGAACCTCAAAGTACTCGTCCTTCTAAAAAACCGTCAGATCACGAATAAGGTAGCTGCTCAATTGAGCAAGTTCGGCCGGGCGGTTACGGTTCAAACCTTCCATTCCTATTGTGAATCCTTAAGCACTTATAACAGTAAAAGCAGCAATGGCGACCTGAACTATGACGAGCACCACCAGGCCCTACATGGCACGGTAGACAACCAGTACGCTGCGTTGATCATCGATGAGGCCCAAGCGCTCAACGAGGCCGACCACTTGGCACTACGCGACCATTTCGCCAATGCTCGCAAGTTCGTTTTTGCAGATGAGCTCCAAGTGCTTCCCGGTATCGAAAAGGGCAGTTCCTATGAGTTTCTGGAGGAAACCTATGGCGAGCGATTCTTCTTCCTGGCAACGGTCTACCGAAACCCTGGTTTCATCACTCAAACGATGATGGAGATACTACCGCCAAGACATGAAGTGAATAACCCTCGTCCTGTATCCGTAGAGGAGTTGTCCAGAAGCATCACATGGGATATCCCAAAGAAACTAAAGACAATGATGGCGGATCTTTTTAAAGCTGGAGTAACGAGGGATGACTTGATCGTCCTCAGCCAGTTCTCATCTTCGCTTGAGGGTATTGATGTTCCACGCTCTACGATCTCGGCGTATCGCGGTATGGAGGCGGCCATCGTCATCGTCATAGCGGGCTTCGAAATGGACGACATCACACTGGCTTGCGCTCTCGGGCGGGCCACCACACGAGCCTATATCATCGTGCCTGTCGAATTGCTCGCGGGTAAGAGCAGCGTAAAATCAGATTTCCTACGAAAAGGCTTGGAAAAGATAGATCGCACGTCTTTGCTCAAGAAGGATTCCCGTGCTTTGGCCCCACGATTTATCGTCAACAGATTGGAAAAATATGCAGGCATAGTCGGAAGACACGAAATCTTCGGCGAAGAATTTGCTTACGCAAGCCGATGGAGACGATGGGTGTATCAAGGCGGCGCAAGATGGAGCAATCGCGGTGTTCAGCTTTGGGGCTGGTGGGTCTCGCTAACGACAGGCCTTCCTATCAATGGCATTGACTCCGTGCGTAATGAGCTGACGGAGGGGTATCTCAAGCAATGCAATGAATGTGTAACGATGACACCACATAACATGTATGGCATGTGCCTGACTTGCCTCGCCTCCCCATTGGACGAGCTCATTGTCTCTGAGATCGTCGAGGAGGCAACTCAAATGGGGCATACACAATCAAATTTACGATGGCAGTCGTTAATTAACGTGGCGGCATTGATCGGCGACTTCCAGTTTCCGCGCTCTAATGACAGTGTGTATGGAATTTCTGAACTCCCTGTCCTATTCCTCGCCACCACGATCGTCGAGTTTCGGATGCGCAACGAGACGGCAATCGCCACCAAATCCCAAGTAGTGCAATGGCTGCGAGAAGTATTGGTAGCCAGCGAATTGAATGACTCCATCGAGACTCTCGCGGGCCGCACGATTAGTAGTCTCTGCGCGCAGAAACTGATGGTAAAGATCGATACCGGTACGTATAGGCTAAGTGAGTAAATTCCAACGGCTATTGCAATGCTCGAATGGCAGCTTTAGCCCACAGCGAACGAAACCGTACGTCCACGATTTTTCCATTTGCTTTCGGTTACCCAAGCGCCTACGGGAATGCCCCAACTGATTTCTGCTTAGACACCAAACTGCGGTTTCGAAGGGGACTGTCATCGAGTCATCACTGGTAACAAAAACATTCCCACGATCAAAAGTATTCCATTCGGTACTCCAAACGAAAACAAAAACCCGGATTTACCTCTATAAATCAGATAGATACGAATTTAATTCAAATTACCCCGGCCCACCAACTCTCAACGACAAGGCCCGCCCATTGCGGGCCTTGTCGCATCTGGAGATTCACCCTGAAGACCTCGTGCGCCAAGCATTGCTGATCATCGACGTCCAACCCAGCTTCTCCCCGCCGCAATGACTGATCGACGGCATTCAATCACTGATCGGCAAACTGCCAAGCGTCGCCACGGTCGAGCGCCATGACGAGAGCCGCACACCTTTCCAGCGCCAGCTCGGCTGGCACCCGGCGGCGGACGATGACAGCCTGATCGCCGCAGACCGTATCTTCATCAAATACGGCTACGCGCCCACCGCAGACACAATCGAATACCTGAAAAGCCTGAACTTGGATCGCGTGCTGGTCTGCGGCCTGCAAACCGACACCTTCTGCCTCGCTGCCGCGTTTGCACTGTTCGATGCCGGTTTGCAGCCGACGTTGCTCACGGATCTGACGGTGGGTTCGTCGCTGGATCGTTCG
>Ga0157370_10004710_pt1 | contig 15549 bp, 13 predicted proteins | sample C35metaG_FD_113463 | JGI IMG/M metagenome (GOLD analysis project Ga0157370, IMG submission 113463) | Corn rhizosphere microbial communities from Kellogg Biological Station, Michigan, USA - C3-5 metaG | ecosystem: Host-associated > Plants > Roots > Rhizosphere > Soil | place: USA: Michigan...
ACAAGAATATAAATTAGAAAACAATATAGTAAGCAGAATTAAGTAGATGGCAACACATGAAAAAATTAAGTTCGCTGTAATAGGATGCGGACACATTGGTAAAAGACATGCGGAAATGATCTCGCGTAACGAAGAATCTGAATTAGTGGCTTTAATAGATACTCAAGACGCCTCTAAATTAGGGATTGATAAATTCAATGTGCCTTTTTTTAAAAGTATTGATGAATTCTTAGTCTCAGGAATTGATGTAGATGTAGTTAATATAGCTTCACCGAATGGCTTTCATGCTGAACAATCCTTAAAGTGCTTAGAGGCTAGAAAGCACATTGTGGTTGAAAAACCAATGGCTTTAACCCGTAATGACGCAGAAAAAGTGATATTTAAAGCGCTTCACGTGCATAAACATTTATTTGCTGTAATGCAGAATAGATATTCTCCGCCTTCTGTGTGGATTAAGGATTTGATTGAGTCAGGTAAATTGGGAAAAATTTATATGGTGCAGTTGAATTGCTACTGGAATCGCGATAATAGATACTATAAGCCTGAGAGTTGGCACGGGAAAAAAGATCTAGATGGTGGAACTTTATATACTCAGTTTTCTCATTTTATTGACATCATGTATTGGCTATTTGGGGATATGGAGAATATCCAGGCTAAGTTTAATGATTTTAATCATGCTGAACTGACAGATTTTGAAGATTCAGGATTTGTAAGTTTTGATTTTGTGAATGGTGGTATGGGGTCACTAAATTATTCTACTTCTATCTGGAATCAAAATTTAGAGAGTAGTATGACAATTATCGCTGAAAATGGTTCAGTTAAAATAGGTGGCCAATATATGAACGAGGTTGAACATTGTCATGTGAAGGACTATGCTATGCCTGAACTCGCACCAACTAACCCGGGAAATGATTATGGTGCCTATAAAGGCTCTGCCGCGAATCACCATTATATTATTGAAAATGTAGTTGATGTATTAAAGGGTAGAGCTGCAATAACAACTAATGCATTAGAGGGATTAAAAGTTGTTGATATTATTGAAAGAATATACAACTTAAAAATAAATAAGGTTGTCTAATTACTTGAACCGTTATAAAAGTAAGATAGCAAAGATTTTTGCATCCGATTTCAATAAGCAATTTTCAATTTTGTTATCTGGGTCCATAATATCTCAGGCTATCCCTTTGGTTGCAAGTATATTTTTGGCAAGGATCTATGATCCTAAAGATTTTGGTATTCTGGCATTGTTCAACGGAATCTGTGTTATGTTAATCCCATTTTCAAGTTTAAGATATGAATTTGCGATTTCGTTGGCAAAGAAAGAGATTGATGCAATAGCAATTTCGTTATTGTCTACAATTATCGCTTTTCTTATTTCCGCAATATTGTTTTTCTTTTTCTTTTTTTTTAAAGATTACATATTAAGTATCTTAGATGCTCAAAGCTTAAGAAGGTGGATTTTATATGTTCCACTTGTGGTGTTTTTAGGAGCATTTTATAATATTCTTAGAAATTATTCATTGAGGCATAAGCAGATAAAAGTAATAGCTTTTTCTAATACTTTAAAGTCGGTAGTTGGTTCTGGATTTCAGCTACTTTTGGGGCAGCTCGGATTTCTAAAAGCCGGGTTGATCGTTGGAACTATATTGTCAAATTTTTTCGGAAATTTAAAAATGTTAAAATTTTTCTTGAAAAATAGAAAACTGATGAATTCCGTAAGAAAAGAAAGAATTATTTATAACGCAATAAAATATAAGGAATTTCCTCTTGTTTCCTCTTGGGGTGTTTTACTTAATTCTGCATCTGTAAGCTTGAATAATTTCTTTATTTCGAGTTTATACGGTTTAAATCAATTAGGATTTTACTCCTATAGCTTTCGATACTTAAATATGCCACTCTCTTTAGTTAGTTCAAATCTAGGACAGTTGCTATTTCAAGTTTGCGCAGAAAATATTCGAGAAAAAAAAGACTCTCGTCCAATATTTTTATCCACATTAAAAAAGATTATAATTGTCTCAACACCTTTTTTTTTGGTACTATATTTCAGTGTAGAATATATTTTTGTGCTTGTTTTTGGAGCGAAGTGGTTGTTTTCAGGAACAATAGCAAAAGTGCTAATACCTATGTTTTATTTTAGAATGATCTATTCACCCTTGAGTACAATTGCAGTTGCATTTGAAAAACAAAGATTATTCTTTTTTATGCAGTTAGGTATTTTAATAGCGAATGTGGTTCCCTTTGTATTTGCATATGTCCTTAATAAGGAACTGATGTTTTTTATGAAGATTTATTCACTTGGAAGTTCAATATTATTTATTCTATTGACCTATTTATTATATCTGGTTGTCGCCAAGCGACTTTAAGGAAGTTATTGAGGCTAACAATGAAGGAAAAACCAATTAGACTAGCGACAGGGATTTACATATTAATTCTAATAATAGGATATATGTACTTTGTGCCTGAATTTCCTTATAAACATGTAGTGCCTAATTATTTTTTGCTTATAATAGTTTCCGTGCTGGCATTTATACCTTCATTATGGATTCCCGTGGAAATAAAACGGGCGAGTTCCTTTGTTCTCTGGGTTATATACATTGTGGTAATAGTTCCGTCAATCGTTATCCCCTATTTGTCATTAGAGAAACCCTTTGTTGATGTGCTAACTTTTATTCTTGCAGTGATTCTATGCTTCTATTTAGTTTCACGAATCACCTTCTTTCGTCTAATTAAGGTTTCACCCATTGAGCTCTCACCAATTGCCTTCTATGTATTATTCTTTCTAATTTTTGCAGTCAATAATTATTTACTGATAAAGCAATTTGGATTGAATTTGAATTTCGTGTCCATCTTGGACGTATACGACGTTCGAGCTTCATTTAAAGATGAGTTGGGAGAGGGATCTAATTATAGCATTCGTTGGTTAATGTATATATTTAATCCTTTTTTAATAGCTATGGGCTATTTGAAGAAAAGTACACGCTGGTTATTGGTTATTGGATTTTTTGGAGAATTTATAATTTATTCTACTACTGGATTTAAAACCGCATTGTTTATTGGATTTGTTATAGTTGCAATTTTATATTTTAGTCAAAGATATAATATGCTCAAGAGATTACCTTTATTGATTATCTCAGGCACAGTCGTATTAATTGGATTAGCCATGCTAGTTGACTTTTTTATTTTCAATGAACAAAGTGCGACTCCTAATATCGTGACATCAATCGCTTTGCGAAGAACTTTTGTGATGCCCGGTTATCTGACCGGACAGTACTTTAGTTTTTTTTCCGAAAATCCTAAAGCTCTAATGTCTTCAAATAATTTTATTGGCTCACTTTTTAGCAATGGGCCCGTCTATAACGTTGCAGTGCCATATATCATAGGTCAGTTTTCGTTCAATAATGATGTCGCGAGTGCGAATGCAAATGTGCTTGCTGATGCATTTGCAAATTTTGGATATATTGGAATGATAGTATTTTCATTGATTTTATCATTTTATTTATATATATATGATTCTGTCACCCGATTGATTGACTTTAGACTGTCTTTTGCTATGCTTATTGGTCCTGCTATGTTTTTCTGCAATAGCTCTTTATTAACAGCACTAATTGGCCATGGAGCCATATGGGCAATTATCATTTTATACTTTTATCAATCAGTATCTATTTCAAATGGAAAAAATAATTAATATAGTAGTAAATAGTTTCGTTAACGACGCTAGGGTTTTAAGAACTGCTGTAGCAGGCAAGAAAACCGGGCGAGAGGTTTTCATAATAGCTCAACATAAAAAAGGACTAAAAGAAACTGAAGTTCTTGACGGCTGCGAAGTAATTAGGTTAAAGTTGTGGACGCAAAATCTTCCTAAAAAGCCGTTTTTTCAACTGTTTAAATATATTGAGTTCATTTTAAGAGCAACATGGATTGTAATCATGAAGAAACCATCGTTAGTTCATGCTCATGATTTAAATGCGTTGCCTATTGGATATTTAGGAAAGATTTTCACTTCTTCTAAGTTGATATATGATTCTCATGAGCTTTTTTTGAATAGGACAGGGAAAATTCCTTTTCTTAAAATAGGACTTTGGTTTGAACGGACTGTTGCAAAAAAATGTGATTTAGTAATCACTGTTTCAGAAAGTATTGCCGTCAAATTGCATGAGAATTTGAAATTGATTAATAAACCAACACTTATTCTTAATGTGCCATTGAGAAAAGAACTAGATCGATCCAAGGCCATCCTTAGAGAGAAATTAAATATTCCTAAAGAGAAATTCATTTTTTTATATCAAGGAGGACTCCAGATGGATAGAGGGGTAGAACTAATTATCGAAGCAATGACCAATATTACCAGGCAAGATGCGATTCTGGTCATTGTAGGAGATGGCAATAAAAAGGAAAGTTTGATGCAATTGGCATCTTCATTAATTGAAAAAGGAAAAATTATATTCCATCCCCCAGTCCCTCAGAATCAACTTCACTATTGGACAATGGGAGGTGATGTAGGAATACATCCAATGATAGGTAGTTGTTTGAATCATCTTTATGCTTTACCTAATAAGCTTTTCGAATATATTCAATCGGGTCTCTGTGTAATAGTTTCCGATTTACCTGAAATGAGTAGGGTCGTTAACGAGACTAATATTGGATTGGTATTCAAAGATAGGGATTCTCAAGATTTGCAAAGATGCATGGAGAAAATGATGAATGATAATGATTTAAAAGAGACGTACGATGATAATTTACATCAGGCGGCTCTTATTTATAATTGGGAGCAAGAAGAAAAGAAATTGCTAACTGCCTACAAAGAACTATTAAATTAAAATCCTTTATTTATACAACTATTTATGAAAATATTAACAATCATTGGAGCAAGACCTCAGTTTATTAAAGCCGCTGTTATAAGCCATGAAATATCGAAACATGATGAATTAAATGAAGTAATGGTACATACTGGGCAACATTTTGATAATAACATGAGTAATATCTTCTTTGAGGAAATGAATTTGCCTAAACCAAAGTATCACTTGGATATTAACAGTCTTGGCCATGGTGCAATGACAGGGAGAATGTTAGAAGGTATTGAAAATATTCTTGTTGAGGAAAAGCCAGATTGGGTTATGGTGTATGGTGATACAAATTCAACTATAGCAGGAGCGTTGGCTGCTCGTAAAAAGCATATTAAAGTTGCACATGTTGAAGCAGGACTTCGAAGTTTTAATATGAATATGCCAGAAGAGATAAATCGAATTTTGACTGACCGCATAAGTAATGTTTTATTTTGTGCGAGTAAAAGTGGTATTGACAATTTGAAGGTCGAAGGATTTGATAACTTTGATATTGATGTTCGTTACACCGGTGATGTAATGTTTGATGCCGTAAAGTTTTATTCGGATCGTTTGGAGGCGACAAATGAAATAGTTTCTAATTTGCCAGAGGATTTTATTTTAGCAACTCTTCATAGGGAGGAGAATACGAATGATCTGATCGCCCTAAAGGTTCTGATCGAATCTTTAAATTATATTAATAAAAATATAATGCCTGTTGTTATACCGATCCATCCTAGGACAAAGAAAATTTTAGAAGAAAATAATCTCAATCTTGATGCTATCATGATTGAGCCTGTAGGTTATTTAGATATGCTTTCGCTTCTTCGTCAATCAAAACTCATAATAACGGATAGTGGAGGCCTACAAAAAGAAGCCTACTTTTGTAAAAAACCTTGTGTAACTATGAGAAACGAAACGGAATGGACAGAATTGGTGGATTATGGTTATAATATAATAGCTGGTAATAAAAGTTTTGATAAGATTATTGAAAGTGTCAATCTGGGTTTTAATATAGATATGAAAATCGCAAAAATGGATATTTATGGAGAAGGAAATGCTGGCACAATTATAGTTGATTATTTTTTAAATAGCATTTAAAAAATAATCAACTATAATGAGACGTTTTGTATTTACTTTTGTTTTTATTATCGTTTGCTTCATAGCAAAAGGCCAGACAACAGATGTGGGAATAGGTAATGGTATTCTTAACGGCAATTACATCGGTGGGCTTAATAATCACGACATTAACTCTTTCAATGTATTCAAATCAAAGTTATTTATTGAGAATGGCGTTTTGGTGAGGAATGTTCAAGAACTTCGAGAAGCACTAAAAAATGTTAATCAACAAAAGAACATATATTTAGCAGATGGTGTTCAGTTTAATCTAACAGGCCAGCCACCGCTTGAAATTACGGATGGAGTAAGGATTTTTAGTGGTAGAGGCAAGAACAAAGGAAAGGGGGCAGTTTTATTCTCTAATAACTATAAAACATCGCCGCTGATATTGGTGACAGGAAATAACGTAGTCCTTTCTGGTATTCAAATAATTGGGCCAGATGGTCTAATAAAAAATTCTGAAGGAATTAAGGCGGCCGTGACTCAACTAAAAAAAAGAAATTTGAAGGTAGACAAGTCAAAAATTTATGCTTATGCAGTCCCTAATTCTCAAGGTGTTAAGGTAGTTGGTTCTAATGTTATTGTAGAAAACTGTGAAATAAAAAATTGGAGTCATGCAGGTATTTATGTTGCTCCTAACGGGAGTGCTCAAATAAATTATAATTATATTCATCACAATCAGCGTAAGGGTCTTGGGTATGGAATAATGGTTGAGGGTGTTGCTCACATTTCAGCTAACATATTTAATTTCAATAGACATGCCATTGCTAGTAGCGGCATTAGGGGGGCTAGTTATACGGCTGACTATAATATTGCCTTAGAAAACTCTACTTTGCAAGCACATGTTTTTGATGTACACGGAGGTAAGGATAGAAAAGATGGAACTGATATAGCTGGAGACCGATTTACTATTAATAATAATTTAATTTACACTTCAAGATTTCCAGCAATAGAGATTAGGGGGAAAAGCATTTCAAACTCCTCCATATTTCAAAATCAGTTTATTGTAATTAAAAATTCACAAAATTTAAATGCTGTTAAGCTAAAATCTAATGCGATATCCACCTCATCTTCAGGATCTAACGATTTAATTGATTTGATAATTATGCAAGTAAACTCAAAAGGAAATGTAAGCATGCAGAATAATAAAATAAAAGAAGAATAATTATAGCTAATCGAGTCAATATATTTATGCAGTCAAAATCAAATATTGGTATTATTGTTTATCCTAGGGTTGGAAATCATGCAAGTAGAATTTTTAAACAAGCCGAGTTTTTAATTGATAAAAAAATAGTAGAAGAAGTTCTGATTTTATCAATGTTTTTTGATAAAAATTTAGCAGAGGAAGTTATTATAGGTGATAAAATTAAAATAAAAAGAATAAAAACAAGAACCTCTGGCTTACCAAAAAATGCATTCGGCGATTCGGTTAAGTTTCTTGAATTCACTCAACTGTGTAAAAATTTTATTAAAAAGACGCTCCCAACTATAGTTATTCCTCATAGTCTTTCAGTTTTGCCGATAGGTGTTTGGGCAAAGAAAAAATTAAAAGCTAAGCTAATTTATGATGCTCATGAATTAGAGACCGAAAGATTTAACCTAAAAGGATTGAGGAAAATTATATCTCAAAAAATGGAGTCAAAGCTGATTGGTTTTTGTGATAAGGTTATTGTTGTAAATGATGAGATTGCGGAATGGTATAGAATCAATTATAGTATAGAAAACGTGTTTTCTATACCAAATATCCCAACTAACATATACAAAGGTAAATCTGTTCCCCAAAATAGCATATTAAGGACAGAGTTTGGGATTCCTGAGAATAGCATAATTTTCATATATCAAGGTAATTTGGCAAGAGGGCGGGGAATAGAGGAGTTATTGCATATATTTCGTTCTGGCGAAATACCTCCAGATAGAGTTATTGTATTTATGGGTTTTGGAGAATTTGTGAATGAAGTTATCGAGACTTCAAAACAAAACAAGCAAGTATTCTATAAACCCGCTGTAAAACCATCTGAGATTATTAATAATACTAGTGGAGCTGATGTTGGGTTATTTTTTATACTGGAAGAAATGTGTCTCAGTTACCAATTATCATTGCCAAATAAGTTCTACGAGTATGCAATAGCAGGATTATATATCTGCGTAAATGATAAATTTCCTGTCATGAAAAGGCTAATTGATAATCATCATTTAGGGGAAGTTATAGAGAGCTCACAACAAAGTATAAAAGAATTTATCCAGAGAATATCTTATGAGGACATAAAAACCTTATCAAATGCTTCATCTAATTACCGTAGGGATTTAGATTGGGATCAGAATATAGAATTACTTGAAGAAATTTTTAACTAAAAGAATTATTTCACTTAATAAAGCTTCATTTTAATAAAATAATATGCTAATTACAATTATTGCAGGTGCACGTCCTAATTTCATGAAAATAGCTCCAATAATAGACGCCGTTAAACAGAAAAAAGAATCGGGCTTTGATATTGATTTCAGATTAATACATACTGGCCAACATTATGATAAAAAAATGTCAGGTGATTTTTTTGAGCAATTGGGTATTCCTGAGCCAGATGCCAATTTGGAAGCAGGTGGTGGAACTCAAGCCGAGCAAACTGCTTCTATCATGATTAGATTTGAAAAGGAAATATTGGAGCACCCAACAGATTTAGTTTTAGTTGTAGGAGACGTTACCTCAACTATGGCCTGTTCAATTGTCGCTCAAAAATGTCATACTAAAGTAGCCCATATCGAAGCAGGGATACGCTCAGATGATTGGACGATGCCTGAAGAAATAAATCGTCTAGTAACAGACAGTATTACGAATTATTTCTTTACTACTACTGAGATTGCCAACCAAAATTTGAAGAAGTCGGGGATTGTTGCAAATAGGATATTTTTTGTAGGAAATACGATGATAGATACTTTATTGAAGCAAATGCCCAGGTTCACCGAGCCTGAAATATGGCGAACGTTAGGACTTAAGGAGAAGGAATATATAGTAATGACCCTGCATCGTCCTGGAAATGTTGATCAGGAAACCCAGTTGAAAGAATTAATTGATACTATAGTGTTATCCTCAAGGGGTTTACCTTTAGTTTTTCCTGTGCATCCACGAACAGCTAAAATGTTGCAAAATATCGGAGTTGATGCACCAAATCTCTATTTAATAGATCCCTTAGGTTATCTCGAATTTAACTACCTGGTTAAGAATGCAAAAGCGGTAGTTACAGATTCTGGCGGTATTACAGAAGAAACCACAGTTATGGGGGTGCCTTGTATGACTCTAAGAAACAATACTGAAAGACCTGAAACGATATCTGTTGGAACAAACGAACTTTTAGGTACAGATCCTAAAGCGTTGCCGCCTGCCTTTGAAAAGTTATTTGCGGGGAACTGGAAAAAAGGAGGAATACCAAGTTTATGGGATGGGAAAACTGCTGAAAGGATAGTTGATCATATCTGTAAATTATACAAAATTGATTCTTAAGAAGAGAAATGAAAATAGTATACTTTTATCAATATTTTTCAACGCCCAAGGGATCATGGGGCACAAGAGTTTATGAATTTGCACGAGAGTGGGTGAAACAGGGGCATGACGTAACTGTTGTAACAAGCATTTACAGCAAATCTGATCTAAAAGCGGATAAATTTATTGAAGATCAATATTTTGAGGGAATACATATAAAAGTTTTGAATGTTACAATAGATAACAAGCAGCCTTTCTTGAAACGTATCTGGTCGTTTATATTGTATAGTATTTTATCTTGTTATTACGCGCTAACGCTAAAAGCGGATGTGGTTATTGCATCTTCTGGTCCAATTACAGTTGGTATTCCTGGGTTAATAGCGAGATATGTAAGAGGAAGAAAACTTGTATTTGAGACTAGGGATCTATGGCCGGAAGGGGCAATTGAATTGGGCATAATAAAAAGCCCATTTATGCAAAAAATTTCTTATTGGTTTGAAAGACAGTGTTATAAAGCATCCTCTTTTATCGTGACATTATCTCCAGGTATGACGCAAAATATTAAAAGAAGATTTAATATTGCAATCGTTGATGATGTAACTAATGCAGCGAATATACCTCTTTTCTCTACGCCGGTGCCATTTACATCGGCGACTTTGATCCCTAAATCATATGCGATATATACTGGGAATATAGGTATGGTAAACAATTCTTACTGGCTTTATGAAGCCGCCAAGATTCTTAAAGATAAAGGGAGAGAGGATATTGTGATCTTACTAGTTGGTGAAGGCCAACAAAGAGAAGAACTTGTTGCGCTGGCGACGGAACAAAATGTAGTTAATTTTATCAGACTGGGATTAATGCCGAAAAATGATCTAATTGCATATATCCAACAGTCGTTCGTCTCTCTAGTTCCTCTAAAAGGAACTCCTGTTCTGGATACATCGTCTCCAAATAAGTTTTTTGAATCTTTGGCTGCAGGGATACCCGTTATACAAAACACACAAGGATGGATGAAAGATTTTTTGGAGGAGCATAAAGTAGGACTTACCCTTGACCCAAATGATCCGGAGCAACTTGCAAATAAGCTTATTTGGATGAAGGATCACCCGGAAGAGTCCAGCGAAATGGGAATTAAGGGACTGTCAATAGCGAAATCATTTTTTGACAAAGACTATTTAGCGACTAAAATGCTTAACATTCTTAAAGGAGTTCATGAATCAAAATAAAAAATATCTTCTAACCGGAGCTAGTGGCTTCCTTGGAAAAATTATTATCGATATTTTAACTAGAGATTCCAATGAGGTTATTGGACTTGATTTATTCGGCCAGCCTATAAACATTGACATCACTAAATCATTTGAATTTGAAAGTGACTTAGATATTGATGTTTTAGTTCATGCTGCCGGAAAAGCGCATTCGATCCCAAAAACAAAGGAGGAAGAAAAGGTTTTTTATGATGTAAATTTTGAAGGAACGAAAAATCTATGTATTGCATTAGATAAGCTACCAGTAAAGCCAAAGGCTTTTATCTTTATAAGTACAGTGGCAGTATATGGTGTAGATAAGGGTAATCTGATTTCAGAAGATCACCCATTAAATGGTGTAACTCCATATGCGAAATCGAAGATTCTTGCCGAAGAATGGCTAAATGAATGGGCAAAAAAAAATAACATCAAATTAGGTGTTTTACGTTTACCCTTAATTGCTGGCCCAAACCCTCCAGGGAATTTGGGAGCCATGATAAACGGCATACGCTCTGGACGCTATCTAAGTATAGGTAAGGCAGATGCGCGTAAAAGCGTTATTTGGCAGGAAGATGTTGCATCAATTATTCCAAATTTAGCAGAGGTTGGTGGTACTTATAACATTACTGATGGGGAACACCCTAGCTTTAAGGAATTGGAAACTGTTATTTCTAAAGCTCTAAGTAAAAGTCCGCCGTTAGCTATTCCAATGATCTTTGCAAAGTTATTGGGCGGAATTGGTAACATGTTAGGCTCCAGATTTCCAATAAATGGCAATAAACTAGAAAAAATAACTTCTACCTTGACGTTTGACGATTCAAAAGCACACAATATGCTAACCTGGAAACCATCATCTGTACTTGAAAAACTCAGCAAAACTTTATGATGTACCTGATTTTATTTGTTTTGCTCTTTTTCATAATGCTCTTATATTTTCGCATTGCTGATCATTTAAATATTATAGATAAACCAAATGAAAGAAGTTCTCATACAAGAACAACTATACGAGGTGGTGGTATAATTTTTCTTGTCGCCGTAATCATATCTGGAATCTTTGATCCGCAATACCTCATTCCTATGATCGGAGCATCCATTATTGGAATAATAAGCTTTGTTGATGATCGCATTACCCTATCTAGCAGAATTAGGGTTTTATTTCACCTAGCAGCTGTAACGCTAATGTTTTATTTCTTACCGGTATTTGGAATTCTATCCTGGTGGGCTATAGTTATGCTTTATATTCTTGTAATAGGAATAATTAATGCTTACAACTTTATGGATGGCATTAATGGGATAACCGGATTAAATAGCTTAGTCGTTTTAGGTGGCCTGCAGTATGTAAATTTATACCAAATCTCTTTTGCCTCGCCTGATGTAATCTGGTTTCCATTGATCTCTTGTTTAGTCTTTCTTTATTTCAATTTCAGGAAAAAAGCAAAATGCTTTGCTGGTGATGTTGGAAGCATAACAATGGCCTTTTGGATAATTTTGCTACTGCTGCAATTGATTATAAAAACAAACAACTACGCTTATATTTTGTTTTTAGCGGTATATGGCGTAGATGCTGTATTAACAATTATGCACAGACTAATTTTGAAACAGAATATTTTTGAAGCGCATCGTTTACACTTTTATCAAATATTAGCGAACGATCAGAAAATACCCCATCTAATTGTTTCTTCTATATATGGAGTGGTGCAATTATTGATAATTGCGTTAATAGTTTTAGGAAAATTGAATTTTTATGTTTCAGGACTACTAATTCTAATTCCTTTGATTTTAGTGTATTTAATATTGAAACCAAAATTAATGCTTAAAGCGGCTTAATCATGGAAAAATCTTATGTAATATACGGAGCAGGTGGACATGCTAAAGTAATAATAGACCTGGTATTAGAGCATGAAGGGAGAATTGAATGTGTTTTCGACGACAATGTGGAAGAAGAAAATGCAACGTTTATGGGTATTCCGGTTCTGAAGTATGACCCGGAATTATACAAAGAATCAAAGTTAATAATTGCTATTGGCGATAATAAGGTTCGTAAAAGTATTACCTCCAGATTAAAACATAATTTTGCCACCTTAATACACCCTAAGGCGTCAGTTTCTGAATTTGCGTTAATAGGGAAAGGGACGGTTGTTTTGGCCAACGCAGTTATTCAGGCCGAAGTAAGCATTGGAGACCATTCTATAGTAAACATAGGGGCATGTGTTGATCATGAAGTTAGTATATCAGATTTTGTACATATAGGCCCGATGGTTTATATTGGAGGGGCAGCTTTAATAAAAAATGGCGTTAAAATTGACCCTGGGGTTATCGTGCTTAGAAATACTGAAATTGCAGAAAATAGCCACATTATACCACTTTCTGTTGTTAGCGACTAACCAATTATTTCCAGATAATAATATACCTATTTTTGGGTATTTAAAAATTGGTTTAATTATTGTTAGTTTGCTTCTGGATAAAAAGCACCAAATGAATGTTTACTAAATTAGATATTGTACCCCGCTGGATTATATTTACAATAGATATATGCTTGAGTATATTTGCGCTTATTCTTGCAAAAGTTCTTAAAAATAATTTTATAATAGAGAATATTAATCTATTAGCATTATATAAATCGGTGTTAATTGTTGTTGTTGTAAATACGCTTGTTTTTTTTAACATCAAAACTTTTGCGGGTATTGTTCGTTACACGAGTGCGCAGGATTCATTCAGAATTTTGTTTGCTGTAACATTAAGCTCTCTCGCGATTTTCTTTTCTAATGCAATTATAATAGTATTAGGTGGGGACCGGATTCTCAGCAATGTTACTATAATTATATACTCCTTATTTAGCTTCCTGTTCTTAATAACCTACAGAGTGATTGTAAAGTACTTTTTTATGTACATCAAAAACGCGAAGCTGGATAAGATCAGGATAATTATCTATGGTGCTGGTGAAGCAGGGGTTGCTACCAAAAGAACTTTCGATCATGACGCCAAGGTAAATAAAACAATCATTGCCTATGTGGATGATGATTTACGTAAAGTTGGAAAAACTATTGATGGCGTTAAAATCCTTGATGCGGCCACACTTGAAACCTTAATCATCAAACATGAAGTGGACGAAGTGATATTTGCTTCATATACAATCCCATCGGATAGAAAAGAGCAAATCGTGGATGTTTGTTTGGAGAACGATGTTAAGATCCTTAATATCCCACCACCTGACGTTTGGGCTAGGGGTGACGTAAGTACGGCACAGATTCAGAACTTGAACATTGAGGATCTATTAAACAGAAAGCCTATCCAGATCGACACTGAGGGGATAAAAAAACAACTAAAAGACAAAAGAATTCTAATTACTGGTGCTGCGGGATCTATTGGCAGCGAAATAGTAAGACAGGTATTGAAATTTGAATCGGGCCTGATCATTCTATGTGATCATAGCGAGACTGCTTTGCATCATTTGTATCTGGAATTGGAAGAAACCCACAAAGACATTAATTTCCATGCCTTTATTGGCGATGTGAAGGACGAGAAACGCATGGATTTCTTGTTCGATACCTTTAAGCCTCATTACGTATACCATGCGGCGGCGTACAAACATGTGCCTATGATGGAAGATAATCCGGCAGAGGCGATTAAAACGAACGTGTTGGGCACAAAAACAATTGCTGACCTCTCTGTAAAGCACGGTGTTCAAAAATTTGTAATGATTTCTACCGATAAAGCAGTTAACCCAACCAATATAATGGGTGCTTCTAAACGTATTGCAGAAATCTATGTGCAGTCATTAAACAACTCCCTAACCACCAATGATTTTGTATTCTCAAATGGATTAGGATACATTAATGATTTAAACGTAAAACCAATTACCAGGTTTATTACTACCCGTTTTGGAAATGTTTTAGGATCTAATGGCTCAGTAATTCCAAGGTTTAAGCAACAAATAGAAAAAGGGGGACCCGTAACGGTTACCCATCCTGAAATTACCCGTTATTTTATGACCATACCTGAAGCATGTAGGTTAGTGCTTGAAGCAGGTTGCATGGGTAAAGGAGGAGAGATCTTCGTTTTCGATATGGGTAAATCTGTAAAGATTGTGGAACTGGCCAAGAAAATGATTCGCCTGGCTGGTTTAGTGCCTAATGAAGATATCAAAATTACTTACTCTGGTTTAAGACCAGGTGAGAAATTATACGAAGAGCTATTGAACGATAATGAAAACACCATGCCTACGCATCATGAAAAGATCATGATTGGCAGAGTGCGCGAATATGTTTTCAATGAAATAGAAGCCCAAATCTATAAGCTGGTGGACCATGCTGTGATCAATGATAACAGAAAAGTGGTTATCCAGATGAAAACGATCGTTCCGGAGTTTAAAAGTAAGAACTCTAAGTTTGAAGAGTTTGATGTCATTTCCTAATAATTCTTTTGAAATAATTTCCGGTATTTATATTTTGAAACACCGGAAATTAGCCTAAATATCTGCCGGGCCGAGAAAACGCTCAGTTTTAACTGTTGCGTTTCGGATACCCTTTTCTGAAATGATTGGTTAAAAACATGCAAACGTTTGATTTTGCCATTAGGGCCCGATTTTTAGAAAAAATCATTATTAAATTTGAGTTTAAAGCTGTATTTTTGATAAATTTTATTACCCATTTTTTATTTATTTACCTATTGAAAAAATATGTGTGGAATAGTTGGTTACATAGGCCATAGAGAAGCCTGGCCTTTAGTTATTAAAGGTTTAAAGCGGTTAGAATATCGCGGATACGATAGCGCTGGTATAGCACTAATCAATAATGACGGTTTGAATATATACAAGAAAGCCGGAAAAGTACAGGAACTTGAAAATTTTGCTGAAGGCAAAAACCTTTCTGGAACCATTGGTATCGGA
>Ga0157370_10004712_pt1 | contig 15544 bp, 12 predicted proteins | sample C35metaG_FD_113463 | JGI IMG/M metagenome (GOLD analysis project Ga0157370, IMG submission 113463) | Corn rhizosphere microbial communities from Kellogg Biological Station, Michigan, USA - C3-5 metaG | ecosystem: Host-associated > Plants > Roots > Rhizosphere > Soil | place: USA: Michigan...
CACCACCTCGCACACGCTGCCCAGGTCCACGCCGGACATGTCGGGGTCCTGGACGCTCACTCCCGCCTTGCGGGCGGAGGCCAGCAGCCCGGGCAGGTCCCCCAGCACGGGCTGGGGTCCCAATTCGCGCCCGGTACCGGAGTTGCGCAGGGAGCCGAGCATGCTGCGCATTTCGGTCATGGCCCGGCGCGAGTTGTCCGCGATGTCGTCAAATTCCTGCTTGAGTTCCTCGGACAGTCCCGGGTGCCGGTAGGCCGCCGTCGCCGCCTGCACCACCACCACGGACATGCCGTGGGCCACCACGTCGTGCAGCTCGCGGGCGATGCGGGTGCGCTCCTCGGCCAGCCGGCGCCGCGACTGTTCCTCGGCGCTGACCGTGCGCTCGGCGGCAAGTTCGGCGCGCAGGTGCTGCCACTGCTGCGCCACGACGGACGCCACCAGCAGCCCGCCGGACACTGCCGCGAAGATCACCACGTTGATTTGGGCGCCCTCGGTCTGGCCGTGCGGCATGGACCAGTAGTTGGACATCACGCCCACGCCAACGCTCAGCAGCCAGGCGGTTGCCGCAATCATCCAGTGGCTGCGCAGCCCGGCCACGCAGATCACCAGGACCTGGGTGACCATCGCCACCACGGTGAACGGCATGGGCACCGAGCCCACGGGATTGGACACCATGGGCATGACAATCATGGGGACCAGCGACACCAGCACCCCGGCAATTGGCCGCGCCGCCGTGAGGCCCAGGGATGCCGCGTGCAGGATGGCCATGCCCAGGCCAAAGGGCAGCACCATCCGGTAGACGCTGGTGTTCAGGGGCGCCCCGACAGCCAACAGGGCAATGCAGACCGCCGCCGTTGCGAGCCACACCCAGCTGAGTTTTTTTAGCCGCCACAGGTTGACCGTGCTGAACGGGACCTGCGCGCCAGACGCGCCGGCCTCCGTGCCGCCGCGCCGCGCCGAGGGCTTATTCCTGGACACTGCCGGCCCGGTCCCGGCCGTTGGGCGAGGTTCCGCCGTGACTGGCGAACTGTTCGGCCGCAAGCTCCGCTGCCGGGCCGTCAAAGTCCGAACCTGCCAAACCGCCGGCCGGCATCCCGTGCCAGTCCGTCACCGTCCAGCCGCCCCGGGCCGGCCCGCCGCCGGGCACCCCTTCCAGCGTGACGATGCCGGTGTTGGAGAGCTCATGGTACTTTTCATCGAGCCAGTCGATGTTGGTGCTGCGGTGGCCGGCCCAGAACCTGATCATGGCACCGTGGCTGACCATGGCCACGGAACCCGCCCCGGCGGCCGCGGCCTCTTCCACCACCGCGTCAAACCGCTCAAGCACTTCCGCGCCTGTGTCCGCGCCGGGCATGCGGACGCCCAAATTGCCCGTCAGCCACGCCTTGACGGTTTCAAGGTAGGCCGTGAGCGATTCCTTGTCCCCCTTCATTTCCAGGGAGCCGGCACTGATTTCGCGCAGCCCGTCGCGGACCAGCGGCACCAGTTGCCGTTGGGCGGCCAGCGGCACTGCCGTCAGGGCTGTACGCGTCAGGTTGGAAACATACAGGGCATCCACCCGGGTTCCGTCCAGGGCTGCAGGCACCGCGGCAGCCTGGCGCAGCCCCAGGGGGGTCAGCCCGGGACCGGGGACGGCGGTGTCCAGCAGGCTTTTGATGTTGCTGGAGGTCTGGCCGTGTCGAATCAGGATCAATCGCATACCCCCATTCTGTCCCAGAACCTTGAAGGCCGCTGCGTGCGCTAACGTTTGGTGCAGTTACGGGAACGCGCAGTCACGGATGGTGCAGTCCCCAATAACCCATCGCGAGGAGCCCAGACCATGCAGGCACCATCAGTACTTCCAGCCAGCTACGTGGCCGCTTTTAGTGAGGATGAGGGCTACCTGAACTTCGCCAGCTACGGGCCGCCGTCCAATCACGTCCTGGAGACCGCAGCCGCCTTGATGGCCGACGCCGCCCAGGGTGCGGTGGGTGCCAGCGGGCGGTTGCATTCCGAGGATGTCCGGGCCAGGGTGGCCTTCTCCCGCCTGTCGGGCTTCCCCCTGGACAATGTTGCACTGGTCCCGGCTGCCTCCTACGGGCTGTTCCAGCTGGCGTTCGGCACGCAGGGCGCTGTGCTCGTCGGGGCAGCCGAGTTCCCGGCCAATGTGTACCCCTGGCTGCGGGCACAGCAGGCCGGGCAGCTCGATGTGAGGCTCATGGGTGCCGCTGACGTGCCAGTGACGCCGGAGCTCGTTGCGGAGCACTTGGCGCCTGATGTCACGGCCGTGGCCGTGAGTGCCGTGGACTTCCGCACGGGCCGGCGCGCCGACCTTCCGGCCCTTCGCGAAGTGATCGGGGAGGGCAGGCTGCTGCTCGTCGATGCCATCCAGGGATTTGGTGCCGTGGAGGCCGACTGGACCGTGGCAGACGCCATTGTCACCGGCAGCCAAAAGTGGGTGCGGGGCGGTTGGGGAGCCGGCGCCATGGCGCTGTCCGCCCGCGCATTGGAGCGGATCCGCCCGGCGTTGGGCGGCTGGACCGGCGTCGAGGATCCCACCACGTACGACGCCGTCGAGCATTCACCGCGCACTGATGCCCTCAAGTACGGCGTGACCAACCTTTCCCCTTTTGCCACCGGAGCCTTCGCCGCGGCGCTGGAGCTGGTGGAGGAGGCGGGGATCGGGCGGATTGCGGCGCACATTGAGGCCTCCGCCGGTTTCCTTATTCAATGCCTGGACGACGCCGGCGTGGAAGTCTTCTCTCCGCGTCACGTTGGGCAGCGGGCCGGGATTGTGGTGGCCGGCTTTCCCGACGGCAACGCCGCAGAGGCACATGTGGCGCTTGCCCTGGCCGGCATCACCGCCACCCTGCATGGGAGGCACCGCATCCGCCTGTCGCCCCATGCCACGACGGGGCGCGAAACGCTCACCCACGCCGCGCTGGTCCTGGCCGGCTTCGCCTAAGGCCGCAGCCGGAGCCCTTCAGCTCAGCGGCCGGCCGGCCATCTTTTCCAGGCGTGCAATGCGGTCGGCCATGGGCGGGTGGGTGGAGAACAGCTTGCGGGCGCCGCCGTTGCGGAACGGGTTCGCGATCATGAGGTGGCTGGTGTTGACCAGGTTTTGTTCCTCCGGCAAGGGCGCCTGCTGGACGCCCACTTCCAGCTTGCGCAGGGCCGAGGCGAGCGCCAGGGGGTCGTCTGTCAGCTTGGCACCGTCTTCGTCGGCGTCGTATTCACGGGTGCGGCTGATGGCCAGCTGGATTATGGAGGCCGCCATGGGTGCCAGCAGGGCCATGGCGATCATGGCCAGCGGGTTGGCGTTCCTGCGGTCGCCGCCGCCAAAGAACAGCATCATCTGCGCCACGGATGTGATGACGCCGGCCACGGCAGCCGCCACCGAAGACGTGAGGATGTCCCGGTTGTAGACGTGCATCAGCTCGTGGCCCAGCACGCCCCGCAGTTCGCGTTCGTCCAGGAGGTTGAGAATGCCCTCAGTGCAGCAGACTGCGGCATGCTGGGGGTTGCGGCCGGTGGCGAAGGCGTTGGGCGCCTGCGTGGGTGAAATGTAGATGGCAGGCATGGGCTGGTTGGCCCGGCCGGAGAGTTCACGGACAATGCGGTAGATCCCCGCCGCCTGCGCTTCCGTCACGGGATAGGCCTGCATGGAGCGGATGGCGATCTTGTCGCTGTTCCAGTAGCCGTAGGCCGTGGTGCCAACGCCAATCAGCGCAAAGATCCACAGCGGTGCGGCGCTGCGGGTGCTCCCGGCGATGATGGCGCCAATGCCCAGCAGAACGGCCCACAGCACCCCAAAAAGCGCTGCGGTCTTCACTCCGTTGAAGTGCCTGTGCACAATCCATCCCTTTCATTCAAAGCCGCTGTCCTTCGTTAAACGAGCCATCCAGGGTGGTTGTTCCCGGTTCAGGGCTCGGGGTGGCGGGCGTCATAGCGGATGAACCCGCGTTGCCACCATGCCAGCGTCCACACTGCCGCCACGCACAGCAGGCCGCCAATGACAGCTGCCCATCCTTCCCCGCGCCACTGCCCCATGGAACCGGAAAATACGTCCCCCAATCGCGGGCCGCCCGTCACGACCACCACGAAGATGCCTTGCAGCCGCCCCCGGAGATGGTCCGGGGTTGCTGACTGCAGGATGGTGGAGCGGAACACCGAACTGATGGAATCCGCCACGCCCGCCACCACCAGGGCGGCCACGGCGGCCACCAGCCAGGGCGAGGTTCCGGCGTCGTGTGCGTGGCGTCCGCCGGCCAGGACTGCGCCGCCCAGCGCAACAATGGCCGCACCCCAGAGCGTGATCGACCAGACCACGGCCAGGCCCTGGCGGCGCACCCCGCCCAGCGGTCCCGAGAACAGCGCCGCCAAAAACGAGCCCGCCGCGATGGAGGCCAGCAGGATCCCGGCCGTCTGCTCCCCGCCACCCAGCCACACGGCCCCGATGGCCGGCAGCAGCGCCCTCGGCAGGGCGAACACCATGGCGCACATGTCCACCAAAAACGTCATCCGGACGTTCTTGCGGCTGCCCAGAAACGCGAAGCCCTCCAGCACCGACTTGAGCCCAGCCCGCCCCACTTCGCCGCCGTCGTCCCTGGCCAGCGGCGGCAGCGGCGGGAGCTTGAACAGGGCCCACAGTGAGGCTGTGAAGGTCAGCACATCCACGGTGTAGGTCCAGCCGTAGCCCACATTGGCCACCAGGATGCCCGCCATCAGGGGGCCGATGGTGGTGCCCAGCCCCATGACAATCATGCTCAGCGCATTCGCGGCCGGCAGCAGGTCCAGCCGCACCAGGCGGGGGACGATGGCGCTGCGGGCGGAACCGTTGACACCGGCTGCCGCGGACTGCACCGCCACCAGGCCGTACAACAGCCACACGCTGCCCACCCCCAGCCAGGCCTGCAGGGCAATGCCGATGGTCACCAGCCAGAGCACTGTGGAGGACATCAGGGCCACCCGGCGCCGGTCATGGGCGTCGGCAATGGCGCCACCATAAAGGCCGGCAAACACCAGCGGAACCAGCGCCACCAAGCCAAGCATGCCCACGGCCAGCGTGGAGCCGGTGAGGTCATACACCTCCAGGCTCACGGCCACCACGGTCAGCTGGGTGCCGATCGAGGACAGCCCGTTGCCCATCCACAACCTGCGGAAGGCCGGACTCTCCCTTAGCGGGGTCACGTCGGCAAACAGTTTTGGCACCAGCCCAGCCTATCCGGGCGGCCCGTTCCCTCGGCTATGCTGGCAATGCACCAACGGACTCCGGGCGCGCTGGAAGGGGAACATCATGCCTCAGCTTCAAACGCAGCTGTATTCCTCCACATTCTGGAGCGCCAGGCGGCCCAAGTTCCCACTCACGGAGGGGCATCTGGTGCTCCGCCTCAACGATCCGGCCATCGCCTTCGGCCCCGATTCCGCCGCCGGCCTCCTGCACTCCTACGGCCGCTTGCGCAGGGCACTGACCGCGTTGCGCGGCGCCACCGCCGCGCAACTGTACATGTCCCTGAACTGGCAGCCAGTGGGCGACGCCGTTGGCGAACCACTCGCAGAAACGTCCACGCCCACCCTCCACCTCTTTTTCCACTGGCCGGGAAGCACGACGGCGGCCACCGCCTTGCGCTTGCCGGCCCACCAGAGGACTGCGGCGGCGGGAACCGAGGCGCTCGATGCGGAACTTCGCAGCTGGCTGGCCGGGACCGAACGGGCCGGCCAGGAATGGCCCGCGGAGGCCGACGCTTCTCCCCCTGATCCACTGCCCAGCCCCCTGCCCGGGGACCCGGCGCCGGGCCAGGACCGGTCGTGGGAACCCCCGGGCTGGGAGGACCGCCCCTTTCACATTGAGCCGGTGCGGCCCATTTCCGGCGAACCCTTCCGCGTCGGGCACTGGACGGCCATTTCACGTTTCCCGACCCCAAGCCTTGACCGGCTGGCCCCGGCGTCAGTGGTGGAGCTGGCCGGCACGCTCCAAGGCCTTGCCTCCCATTCACGCCCGGCCGCCCACGGATGCACCGTGTGGGCCACGGATATTTGGGACGCCCCGGATCCCGCCACACTGCATCTCTTCACCCGCCGGCGTGGCGAAGCTGACGGCCTGCCGCGCGATTTCGTGGCAGCCGGCCTGGACCTGCCGCGCGGGGCGGCCCTGGATGGGAATCCGGGCGGCCCATCGCCTACTGTGGACACATGACTTCCACTTCTTCGCTCAGTGACGAACAGGCCGCCAAGGTCATTGCCCTCGCCATGGACCTGGCCCGCGAAGGCAAGACCGCCGAGCTCGCGGAGTTCCTGGACCACGGCCTGGACGCAGACGTCCAGGATGCAGGCGGGAACACCCTGCTCATGCTGGCGGCCTACAGCGGCCGTCCCGAGACGGTGAAGATGCTGCTGGACCGCGGCGCTGACGCCAACATCCGCAATGGCCGCGACCAGTCCCCCGTTGCTGGTGCCCTGTTCAAGGGCGAGGAAGCCGTGGTGGCCCTCCTGGTGGCCGCCGGCGCCGACCTCGACGCCGGAACCCCCACGGCCCGTGCTGCCGCCGCAATGTTCGGCCGCGAACACCTCCTCCCCTAACCTCCCCAAGTGACGCTCCCTCACTTTTCGCGCTTTTTACCCCGGCCCTCCCTCACATTTCGAGGCGTTTTGGCCGACGCTCCCTCATCGGGCGGGTCAGCGCGTCCAGACATCGGAAGGGACCCCGCTTGCTGAGGGAGCGATCGCGAGAATGCCCCATTTGGTGAGGGAGCGTCGAGGCGTTGCGAAACGACGGCGGCACCCGCCTTCCGCTTGATGCGAAAATCGGGTGCCGCCGTCGTGCTTGGGGCAGGGGCTACTTGGACGCCTGCAGGGCCTCGATGGCCTTGCGCACTCCTTCACCGTAGGCGGGGTCTGCCTGGGTGCAGTTGTAGATGTGGCGCTCAATGGTTGCCTGGGAGGCGCCGTCGATGGCACGGGCAGTGTTCTCGAACAGGACCTGGCGCTGCTCTTCGCTCATCTTCTCGCGGAACAGGATTCCGGGCTGCTCGAAGTAGTTGGCGTCGTCCTCGCGGTAGTTGAAGCGGTCCGCGGTGGCGCCGACTGCAAGCGCGGGGTCTGCGTAGGCTGACTGCTGGCTCCAGCGGCTGTAGGAGTTCGGCTCGATGCTGGGCGTGCGGCCCTGGTTGCCGTCAACTCGCATGGCGCCGTCACGGTGGTAGGAGTTGACGGGCGCCTTCGGGGCGTTCACCGGGATCTGGTGGTGGTTCACGCCGAGGCGGTAGCGCTGCGCGTCCCCGTAGGAGAAGAGCCGGCCCTGGAGCATGCGGTCAGGGGAGAAGCTGATGCCCGGGACCACGTTGGCCGGGGAGAACGCTGCCTGCTCGACGTCGGCAAAGTAGTTCTCTGCGTTGCGGTTCAGTTCCCACTCGCCCACCTCGATGAGGGGGTAGTCCTTCTTGGACCAGACCTTGGTCAGGTCAAAGGGGTGGTACTTGTACGTCTCGGCGTCGGCCTCGGGCATGACCTGGACCATGAGCTTCCACTTCGGGAAGTCGCCGTTCTCGATCGAGTCGAAAAGGTCGCGCTGGTGGGACTCGCGGTCCGAGCCGACCAGGGCGCCGGCTTCCTCATCCGTGAGGTTCTTGATGCCCTGCTGGGTAACGTGGTGGAACTTGACCCAGAAGCGCTCGCCCTCGGCATTGATCAGCGAGTAGGTGTGCGAGCCGAAGCCGTGCATGTGGCGGTAGGACGCCGGGATGCCGCGGTCCGACATGACAATGGTGACCTGGTGCAGGGACTCGGGCAGGTTGGTCCAGAAGTCCCAGTTGTTCTCGGCGCTGCGCAGGTTGGTGCGAGGGTCACGCTTCACTGCGTGGTTGAGGTCCGGGAACTTCAGGGGGTCGCGGAAGAAGAAGACGGGGGTGTTGTTGCCCACCAGGTCCCAGTTGCCTTCCTCGGTGTAAAACTTCACGGCAAAGCCACGGATGTCGCGCTCGGCGTCGGCAGCGCCGCGTTCGCCGGCCACGGTGGAGAAGCGGGCAAACATCTCCGTCTTCTTGCCCACCTCGGAGAACACCTTCGCGCTGGTGTACTGGGAGATGTCATTGGTGATGGTCAGCGTGCCGAAGGCGCCGGAGCCCTTGGCGTGCATGCGGCGCTCCGGGATGACTTCGCGGTCAAAGTGTGCCATCTTTTCCAGGAACCAGACATCCTGGAGCAGCATGGGCCCGCGGGGTCCGGCCGTGAGGCTGTCCTGGTTGTTGGCAACCGGTGCTCCGGCCACAGTGGTCAGCGGCAAGGTGTTGTCGTTAGCCATCTTTATGTTCGCTCCTTGTGGATTGGATTGATAGTCAAGTCTCTACGGGCAGCTTTACGGGCTGGGCAGGGCGTTCTTGGCCGCGCAGTCCGGACAGGTGCCCCAGTAGATGACCTCGGCCTCATCGATCATGAAGCCGTGGTCGTCGGAGGCATGCAGGCACGGGGCCTCCCCCACTGCACAGTCGACGTCGGCGATCTCGCCACAGCTGCGGCACACCACGTGGTGGTGGTTGTCCCCAACGCGGGCCTCGAAGCGCGCCGGCGAGCCGGAAGGCTCAATCCGGTGCACCAGCCGCGCCGCCGTGAGTGCCGCCAAAACGTCATACACGGCCTGCTTGGAAACCGTGCCAAGCCCTTCCCGGACCACACCGATGATGGTGTCGGCATCCGCATGCGGATGGGCGCGGACGGCCTCCAGCACGGCAAGGCGCGGACGTGTCACGCGCAGCCGGGCTGCCCGCAACATGTCTCCTGGATCCCCTGCATCGACCATGTCTTCATCCTTTCACGCTTTTTGGACTGAGTCCAATAAAGCCTTCTTGTGCAATCAACCCTCCACAGGCATGGCCGCCATTGCGGCTGTCCACACCTTCCATGGTCCCCCTGTTGCACACACTTGGATGTCCGTAGGCTCATTTCATGGAAACTTTTACGGGCATCCCCACCGCTGCGAGCGGGTTTTACGCCGAACTCGAGGACAACAACAACCGCGACTGGTGGCTGGCACACAAGGACACCTACGACGACGCCGTGAGGCGCCCGCTCGAAGCGCTCCTTGACGGGCTGGCCCCGGTCTTTGGCCCGGCGAAGTTGTTCCGCCCGTACCGGGACGTGCGCTTTTCGCCGGACAAGTCCCCCTACAAGACGGCGCAGGGCGCGTTCGTTTCCAACCATGAGGGCGTGGGTTTCTACCTCCAAGTCAGTGCCGACGGCCTCCTGGTGGGCGGCGGCTTCCATTCCAGCTCACCGGCGCAGCTGGCCCGCTTCCGCACGGCCGTGGACGCCCCCGCCAGCGGCGGTGCACTGGCCCGCATTGTTGAAACTCTTTCGGGGTCCGGTTTTTCTGTTGACGGTCAGGAGCTCAAGACCGTTCCCCGCGGATTCCCCGGGGACCACCCGCGCGGGGAGCTGCTCAAGCACAAGACGCTCAGCGCCTCGATGCACCTGGGACAGCCGGAGTGGATGGACACCGCCCATGCCAAGGATGAAGTTGCCAGGCACTGGGAACAACTGCGCCCCCTTGTCGATTGGACCATCCGGTACGCGGCTCCATAGCCCAGGCCAGCGGGGGCCGATGGCGGATTTACGGTGGCGGCGGTGCCTTGGGAGCTGCATGGCAAGACCGCGCATTCCGGCCTTGATTTTGAGGGCTGAAGCTTGGGAGCTACCCCCGCAATAGCCGTCGAAGGGCTTGACGGTGTTTTTCGAATGCCCGGCGCCCCTCGGCGGTCAATGCCACCCAGGTGCGCACGCGGCCTCGTTCGGTGGGTTTTCGAATACGCACGTAGCCAGCGCCCGCGAGTGCTGACAGGTGTTTACTCAGGGATGAATCGCTGATGCCTGCAGCATCCCGCAAAGTGCCGAATTCAGCCTCGTCGACGGTGGCCAAGAATGAGCAAATAAACAACCGTCTCGGCGGATGGATCGTGTCGTTGAAGCCATCCATTGCTGTGGTCATGAGAGAGCCGGACGCAGTTGTCGCCGGAGCGCGTGGTCAAAGAGGAATCCGTAAAGGAGTGTTTCAAGCCAGACTAGAACAGCCATGATCCACGCTGGCCAGGCCTTTCCAATATGGTCGCTGACCAAACAGCCAGCACAGATTGTGCCAAGGGATACCGACAGAAACCCAATCGACCACCACGTAGCAACCCCGCTTCGCAAACCCCCAACCCACACGCCAGTCGCACGCCGGAAGCCTCTCTGCAACAGCTTCGAGGCGGCCAGGAACGCAATCAGGGCAAGGGTTCGGATGATCGAACCGCTCAATGAGGAAGCAAGGCCCAATAGCGCATAACCCGCGCCGAGGACCGGGTAGTACCACCACGGAGCACGGGTATGCATGGTGGCCCGTTCATGCCCCTGGCGAATTGCGGATAGTGAGTCCATTGCGTTCGCAGAGTCATTTTCCATAGTGGAAAGTCAACACTGGGGTCCAGGCAAAGTAAACCCCCAAAGTCGCGACCGACGGTCAGGTCCTGTTGCCGCGGAATCAACACCGCCGGCGATCCTGTCATCCTGTGCATCCCACCCCTCCTGGCCCCCCAAACGCCGGCCGCGGAGACTCGATTCAGCCGAGCCGTTTGAGGTAATAATGCATCGGTGCCTGGCGGATCCGGGCGGGGGTGATCCGGACCAGGATGGCCGCGAACTTGAAGAACACCCCCAGCAAAACTTCATTGCGCCGGGACCAGCGGAATCCGTAGAGCTCCCGGACGGAGGGAGGGAGCAGGCCCACCGTCAGGAACCGCGCCAGCGGCATGAGCGCCCTGACCCACAAGGGCGCGTTTGTTGCGGCCAGGAGTTCTGCAGCGACTGCCTGGACAGAGTCGTCGACGCTCAATTCGGAAAGGCGGGCATCCCAGTAGGCGGCAAAATCGGAGCGGGTTGCGGGCCACAGCGCCGCAGGCATGCCCAGGGCCGTTCCCAGCACCCCGTACTGGCGGTACAGGGACTCGGCCGCGCCAGGAGGCAGCGGCCCGAACACGGCGTCGTGCACCTGCATGCCGGAGTCGTACAGCGTGGCGGCCACCCAGAGCTGGAGCTGGGGGTCTGCGGCATCGTAGGCAGGCTGGGCCCCTGACCCGTCCCCCTTGACGGGCAGGTGGGCCCGCTGGACCCTCGCCTTGACCGTCCTTTGTTGGGCCGGACTGCCATTGGTCAGCGCATAAACATAACTGAGGGTCCCGTGCAGGCGCCGGAGGGGGTCTGCAACAGAGTTCGAGTGCAATGCCACTCCGCGGCCCACTGCCGGGTTGGCGAGCTGGAGCAGGATGGCCCGCCCGGCGCCGGCGAGCAGCACGGATTCAGGGGCCACCCCCGAAATGTCAGCTGCCCGCCGGCTCATGCCAGTTCCTTAACCGCGCAGGGCTGCCGGCACGGCAGGGGCAAGCCCCTCGGCTTCTTCACCGCGCAGGCGCGAGTTCCAGTGCCCGTAGGAAAAGTAGATGACCAGGCCCACGGCAACCCAGACGGCGAAGAACACCCACGTCACAGTGGCGAGGTTGAACATCAGGTAGATGCACAGGACCGCTGACAAGACCGGAATGACCGGCCCAAGGGGCACCCGGAAGGAAGGCTTGAGGTCCGGCCGCTTGTGCCGGAGCACCAGGATGCCGATGCTCACCATGACAAAGGCGCTCAGCGTGCCAATGTTGATCATTTCGCTGAGCAGCTCGACGGGGGTGAACCCGGCAAGGATGGCGACAACGCCGCCACAAAGGATCTGCGTCCTGGCCGGCGTGCCATGTTTGTCGGAGGTGCGGCTCAGGGCGCGCGGCAGCATGCCGTCGCGGCTCATGGCCATGCTCACCCGGGCCAGGCCCATGAGCAGCACCATGATCACCGTGGTCAGGCCAATGAGCGAGCCGAGCGAAATGATGACCACCGCCCAGTCTGCATGGACCAGCTGGAAGGCACTGGCCAGGGACGGTTCAGCCTGCTTGGCCAGGTCCTTGTAGGACACCATGCCCGTCACAACCAAGGTGACCAGGATGTAAAGGATGGTCACAACGCCCAGGCCGGCGAAGATGCCGCGCGGCAGCGTCTTGGCCGGGTTCTTGACTTCCTCAGCGCTGGTGGCCACCACGTCAAAGCCGATGAACGCGAAGAACACCAGGGCGGCCCCGGAAATGATTCCCGTGAAGCCGTACATGGCCGGGTTCGCGCCGGTCAAAAAGGACAGGAACGGCTGCGTGGCCCAGGACGTGTCCGTGGACGGTGCAGGTTCCGAGCCGGGGACGAAGGGGGCGAAGTTGGCTGCCTTGACGTAGAAGAATCCAACCACAATGACAAAGAGCACAATGGCGATCTTGATCATGGTGAACACATTGTTGATCCGGGCGGACAGCTTGGTGCCCAGAACCAGCACCACCGTAAACGCCGCCACGACCACCAGCGGTCCCCAATAAACCGTCAGCCCCAGCACGGAGAAGTTGGAGGGGATGTCAACGTTCACAACTTCCAGGAAGTTACTCAGGTACACGCCCCAGTACTTCGCAATGACGGAGGCCGCCATGAGGAGCTCCAGGATCAGGTTCCAGCCGATGATCCAGGCCATGAGCTCGCCCATGGTGGCATAGGTGAACACATAGGCGCTGCCCGTGACGGGGATGGCGGTGGCAAATTCGGCGTAGCACATGACCGCCAGCGCGCAGGTGACGGCGGCCAGCACAAACGAAATTGTCACGGCCGGGCCGGCGTAGTTTGCCGCGGCCTTGGCACCAACGGAGAAGATGCCCGCGCCCACGGCCACGGCGATGCCCATGATCATCAGGTCCCACGTGCTCAGCGACCGTTTAAGGGTGCGGCCCGGTTCATCGGCGTCAGCCAGGGAGTGTTCAATGGATTTGGTGCGGAACAGGTTCATGGAAATCGCTCAATCTTAGGGATTTTTCAACCTCTCGACTTTAGCGAAGCAATAGCAGAACAATCACATCCACGGGAGGGCATCTCACATTGCGAGACAAGTTGTTCATGAAATCTGCCTCGCAGCCGCCTTATTTCGTGGAAATATCCACCATTTCCTCACGCGAGACCACCTTGACCCGCTCCCGGGACACCTCGATGCCGGGTTCGGGAACGTAGGCGGCACCGAGGGACTGCTCGTGGGCATCCAGCTTGTTCCAGCCCTCCCAAGTGGTGTAATTGACGCCCCGCGATTCCAGCAGCTCAACAATTTCGTGTTCCCCGGGGTGCTCGGCAACAGGCAGGTTGAGCCGGTCCTCCAGCAGGCAGCCGATGGTCTCGAGCGCATCGCCCTTGGTGCTGCCAATCAGCCCCACGGGGCCGCGCTTGATCCAGCCCGTGGCGTACAGCCCCGGCACCTGGGCCCCGTCGGCACCGAGCACGCGGCCGGCGTCGTTCGGGATGACGCCCCGTCTGGCATCAAAGGACACCTCGGGGAGCGCTGACCCGAAGTACCCAACGGTCCGGTAGACGGCCTGGACGGGGTAGTCGATGAACTCCCCCGTGCCGCGGGCGTTGCCGGTGCCGTCCAGCTCGTTGCGCTCAAACCTGATGCCCGACACCTTTCCGTCGGTGCCCATGACCTCCACGGGCGTGTGCAGGAAGTGCAGGTGCAGGCGGCGCGACGCCGGTACCCGGGTTTCGTCGTGCTCTTCCGCCAGCCAGTTGGCCAGGGTGTTGACCATGATCTTGACCTGGTTGTTCGTCTTCATGGCAGCGTCGGACGCCTCATCAAAGTCAAAGTCCTCGTCATAGAGCACGATGTCGACGTCGCGGGAGTGGGAGAGCTCGCGCAACTCCAGGGGCGTGAACTTGACCTGGGCGGGGCCGCGTCGGCCGAAGATGTGCACGTCCGTCACGGGGGAGGATTTCAGGCACTGGTAGACGTTGTCGGGAATCTCGGTGACGAGAAGGTCCTGGGCATGCTTGGAAAGGATTCGGGCCACGTCCAGGGCAACATTGCCGTTGCCAATGACGGCAATTTCCTTTGCGTGCAGGGGCCATTCGCGGGGAACGTCGGGGTTGCCGTCGTACCAGGAGACAAAGTCCGCGCCGCCGTAGGAGCCGTCCAGTTCGATCCCGGGAATGTCCAGGTCCGCATCCTTGAGGGCGCCGGTGGCAAAAATGACGGCGTCGTAAAAGGAGCGAATGTCCGCCAGGGTGAGGTCGCGCCCGTAGGTGACATTGCCGAAGAAGCGGATGTCGCCGCGGTCCATGACCTTGTGGAGGGCATTCATGATGCCCTTGATGCGCGGGTGGTCCGGGGCCACGCCGTAACGGATGAGCCCGTAGGGTGCCGGGTGGGATTCAAAGATGTCAATGCTGACCTCGACGTCGCCGCCGGAGACCTCCTGCGACTTTGTCAGGATGTCCGCAGCGTACACACCAGCCGGGCCGGAACCTATGATGGCGACGCGAAACGGTCGCGCGGCACTCGAGTTGGGCAAGAAGAAGTCCTTCCGAACTATGGACCGCGGCCCCACGGATAATTGGGTCGCGGCGGAAGCGCTGACTGGGCGCTACTTTCACAGTCTAAAGGCCCGGGCACGGCAGCCGTAAGGGGCCCGGGCCGAACGTGAGCAACGGCTCAGGCACCCCGAAACGTCCACTGTTTGCCCGGTGGACATGGAATATTGCCCCCTGGCGTGTTGTTATTGGCCTTGTGCCTCTAAGCCAAGCCCCCGAACCCACCGCGCCCGCCCGTCCGCAGAACCGTGCTTCCGGCACTCCAAAAAAGGGACGGGGAAGGTCTGAGACGGCCACCGGCATGCTCTACGGTTTTGGCGCGTACGGCCTGTGGGGCATGCTCCCCATCTACTTCATCTGGCTGATGCCGGCGAACAGCCTGGAGATCGTGGCCAACCGCGTCGTGTGGTCCGTGATCTTCTGCGCCCTGGTCATCACCGTGACGCGAGGCTGGGGCAAGATCGGCGCAGCCGTGCGGAATCCCCGCATCTTTGTCCCCCTGGCCATTGCCGGCTTCCTCATTGTCATCAACTGGCTCACCTACGTATTTGCCGTGACAAACGGCAACGCCATCGAGGCCTCCCTGGGCTACTTCATCAACCCCCTGGTCTCCGTCCTGCTGGGCGTGGTGGTGCTGAAGGAAAAGCTGCGCCCCCTCCAGTGGATAGCCGTTGGGGTCGGATTCGCCGCCGTCGCCGTACTGACGGTCAGCTACGGCAAGCTGCCGTGGATTGCCCTGGTCCTCGCCTTCAGCTTCGGCGTTTACGGCTTTGTGAAGAACCGGGTGGGCGGCAGGGTGGACGCCCTCACCAGCCTGAGTGTGGAGACAGCTGTCCTGGCCCCCTTTGCCGTTGTCACCATGGCTGTGCTGGCCGGGGCAGGCCAGGCCACGCTGACCGGCCTGGGGGCCGGCCACTTCTGGCTCATGGCCTCCACCGGCGTTGTCACTGCGGTGCCGCTGCTGTTTTTTGGCGCGTCCGCCCGGCGCCTGCCCATGACCACCATTGGCCTGCTGCAGTATGTGGCCCCCCTGCTCCAATTTGTCGTTGCCATCATTTTCCTCGGCGAACACATGGGGCTCGACCGCTGGATTGGTTTTGGCATAGTCTGGCTC
>Ga0157370_10004714_pt1 | contig 15541 bp, 15 predicted proteins | sample C35metaG_FD_113463 | JGI IMG/M metagenome (GOLD analysis project Ga0157370, IMG submission 113463) | Corn rhizosphere microbial communities from Kellogg Biological Station, Michigan, USA - C3-5 metaG | ecosystem: Host-associated > Plants > Roots > Rhizosphere > Soil | place: USA: Michigan...
CTACCAGGGTGAGGCGATCATCTCCAACGCCAGCTGCACCACCAACTGCCTGGCGCCGATCGCCAAGGTCATGCACGACAAGTGGGGCATCAAGCGCGGCCTGATGACCACCGTGCACGCCGCCACCGCCACCCAGAAAACCGTCGACGGCCCCAGCAACAAGGACTGGCGCGGCGGCCGCGGCATCCTGGAGAACATCATCCCGTCCTCTACCGGCGCGGCCAAGGCCGTCGGCGTGGTGATCCCCGAGCTCAACAAGAAGCTCACCGGCATGAGCTTCCGCGTGCCGACCTCGGACGTGTCGGTGGTCGACCTCACGGTCGAGCTGGAAAAGCCCGCCACCTACGCCGAGATCTGCGCCGAGATGAAGGCGCAGAGCGAAGGCGCGTTGAAGGGCATCCTCGGTTACACCACCGACAAGGTCGTCGCCACCGATTTCCGCGGCGATGCACGCACCTCGATCTTCGACGCCGACGCCGGCATCGCACTCGACGACACCTTCGTCAAGCTGGTCAGCTGGTACGACAACGAGTGGGGCTACTCGAACAAGTGCCTGGAAATGGTGCGCGTGATCGCCGGCTAGGAGCCCGCTCGCGGGCGATGCCCTTGCTCTGAACGCCCGAAGAAGAAACCCGCGTCGACCTTCGTCGACGCGGGTTTTCATGCCCGGGATCCGCTCAGCGAGATCCGTTCAGCGTTCCGCGCGCGCCGCCGCACGCACGCCCAGCCAACCCTTGAACGAGGCGATCACCAGCGGGATCGCGCCGAAGATGATGAAGACCAGGTCGCCCGGCAGGCGCAGCCACTCGATCACATGCGAGCGCGGCATGCTCATGTAGTCGATGCTGCGCGCATGCCAGTAGCCGTGCTGCACCACGTCCCACAGCTGCAGCACGCCGCTGGGGAACAGGCTCATCAGCAACATCATCGCCAGCCCGATGTTGGTGCCCCAGAACCCGACCTTGACGTACTTCTCGATGCCCGGCCAGCGTTCGTCGCTGCTGGTCTGGCGCAGCACGAACACCATCAGCGCCAGCGCCAGCATGCCGAACACGCCCATCAGCGCCGCATGGCCGTGGGTCGGCGTGACCTGCGTGCCCACCTCGTAATAGCTGACGATCGGCAGGTTGATGAAGAAGCCGAACATGCCGGCGCCGACGAAGTTCCAGAAACCCACCGACATCAGGAAGTAGAACGTCCACTTGTGCGGCACGCGGGTCGGCTTGCCGTCGACGTCGACCTTGCCCTTGGTGGCATTGACGAAATCCCACGCATCCAGCGTGAGCAGGGTCAGCGGCACCACTTCAAGCACCGAGAACATCGCCGACATGGCCATGTTGAAGTTGCTCTGGCCGCTGAAATACCAGTGATGCCCGGTACCGATCAGGCCGCCCAGGAAGTACAAAATCGCATCGAGGTAGATCACCCGCAGCGCCACGTTGCGATGCGCCAGCCCCAGTTGATAGAAGGTCAGCGCGACCACCGTGGTGGCGAAGAACTCGAAGAAGCCTTCCACCCACAGGTGGATGATCCAGAAACGCCAGGTATCGACCACGGTGTAGTTGGTCTCGGCGCCGAAGAACAGCGCCGGCACGTAGAACACCGGGATCGCGATCGCCGCGAACAGGAACATCTTCGCCAGCGGCCGTGCCGCCACGTTGGCCACCGCGCGTGGACGCGCCAGGCACCACAGGATCGCAAACCACACCAGCAGGCCGACCACCAGCAGGTACTGCCAGATCCGCCCCAGCTCGAGATATTCCCAGCCCTGGTCGCCCAGCCAGAACCACCAGGTACCGAGTTTCTGCGCGATGCCGGCCCACACGCCGAGCAGGCTGCCGCCGATCACCACCACGAAGGCGGCGAACAGCAGGTGGATCCAGCTGGCCAGCCAGCGCGGCTCGTCGCTGCGCAGCGAGCGCCCCAGGAACAGCGCGGCGGCGACATAGGCGGTGGCGATCCAGAAGATCGCGGTCTGCAGATGCCAGGTGCGCAGCAGGTTGCTGGGGAAGATGTTCTCCAGCTGGAAGCCGTAGAAGCTGCCCGGGTCGGCGCGAAAGTGCGCCACGCCGCCGCCGACCAGCGCCTGCATCAGGAACAGCAGGCTCACCACCACGAAGAACTTCACCAGCGCGCGCTGGCCTGCGCTGGACTGCCCCGGCAGCACCTGCGGATGCATTTGATGCCCGCGGCTGATCCAGCCCAGGTAGTCGAACTTGCCGAACGCCAGCAGCACGGTGGCGATGCCGGCCAGCAGCACCAGCAGGCTCAGCGCGCTCCACAGCAAGGCGTTGGGCGTGGCCACGTTGCCGACGCTGGGGTCGTACGGGAAGTTGTTGGTGTATGAAGCATCCGTGCCGGGTCGCTTGGCCACCGAAGCCCATGCGGCCCAGGTGACGAAGGCGGTGAACTGATGCAACTCGGTCGGGTCGGTGATCAGGTTGGGCTTGAGTCCGCCATTTCTGGTCGGGTCCTTGAAGTAGTCCGTCCAGTAGCCGATCTGCTGGCGATAGGCCGCCGCCTCCGGCGCGGTCAATGGCAGCACGTCGGTCTGCGCGTCGTAGCGGTTGGTCTTCAGCACCACCGCGGTGGCAGCCTGTACCGCCGCCTGCTGCTGCGCATCCAGCGCGGCGAGCGGCCTGGCAAATTGCTGCGTGGCCATCGCGGCGGCGGTGTCCTGGCCCAGCCGATGCAGGGCCTCGGCCGAGTAGTCCGGCCCGAGATACGCGCCATGGCCCCAGATGCTGCCGTTGTCCATCAGGCCGTATTTGAGAAAGACCGCCTGGCCCTTGCGGATATCGTCGCCGCTGAACAGGCTGTTGCCCTGGGCGTCCACCACCTGCGCGGGAATCGGCGGCGCGTTGCGATAGGCCAGCAGGGTGATGGCGAGCAAGCCGGCGAAACCGAGCACCATGACGATCGCGATCGTGCGCAACCACCATGGGGACAGTGCCGTATCGTCGTCGGTCAAGGGTTGTGCCGCGTCGTTCATGGTGCTCTCCCCGGTGTGGCGGACAAGTGCGGATTTCAGACAGGCCGGAAGCCTGCTGATCGAACGTGCTTTGCGCCGATCCATCGGCGCTCCATCCCGTCGACGCCGACCCGGCCAGCCCCCGTGATCGCCGCCATGCAACACCTTTCGCCCGTCGCCGCAGTGGCCGGCTACCGACGCCGTTCACTCATCGAGCCGACGCTTGAGCAAGGGCAACTTGTTCGGTACGCCATCCCATGTCGCGGCATCCTCCATCGCGGCGATCTTGCTGGTCAGCACCGGCCACTGCGGCGCGAGCTCGGCATTGATCGCCATGAAGATCTCCTGCCCTGCCGGCACATCCAGTTCGGGAAAGATAGCACCCACCGGGCACTCCTCCACGCACAGGGTACAGTCGATGCACTCGTCCGGGTCGATCACCAGGAAATTCGGGCCGGCGTGAAAGCAGTCGACCGGACACACCTCGACGCAATCCGTGTGCTTGCAATTGATGCAGTTGTCGGTGACGACGTGGGTCATCGCCTTTCCTCACGTGGCGTCTCTGGCTCAAGTCTCCGGCAAGAGCGGCGAATCGGCAATGACGCAGATCAGTGCCAGTGCTCCGGCATCACGGCAAAATGCTTGCGCCCGGATCATCCCCCTCACGGAGTCACCCATCATGCGCAAGCTGATTGCGATAGTCCTGCTCGGCCTGCTGTCCACGCCGCTGATGGCCACGGAATGCGCCACGACCATCGAAGGCAGCGATGCCATGCAGTTCAACAAGAGCACCATCACCGTGCCGAAGACCTGCAAGAGCTTCAAGGTGACCCTGACGCACACCGGCACCTTGCCCGTGGCGGCGATGGGCCACAACTGGGTGCTGTCGCGCGCCGACGACGAGGCCGGGGTGATCGCCGACGGCATGAAGGCCGGCGCAGCCAACAGCTATGAAAAGCCGGGCGATCGCCGGATCATCGCGCACACCAAGCTGATCGGTGCGGGCCAGAGCGACACGACCACGATCAATGTGGCCGCGCTCAAGGCGGATGAAAAATATGCATTCTTCTGCACTTTCCCGGGCCATGCGGCCCTGATGCACGGCACGCTGAGCCTCGACAGGTAAACTGCAACCGGCCGTCACGACGGCATGCGTCGCGCCCGCGCGGTGCCCAGCTCCCTCGACACTCTCTCCATGGACCCTTGAATACCGTTGTGACATTCGACGAAACCACCATCGCCATCCTGGTCGACCACTTCTACGAGAAGGTGCGCCGGGATCCGCAGATCGGGCCGGTCTTCAACGCGGCCGTGCACGACTGGGACGAACACAAGCAACTGCTCACCTCGTTCTGGTCCTCGGTGGCACTGCGCGCCGGCAGCTATCGTGGCAACCCGATGGCGGCGCATCGACCGCATCCGATCCGCGCCGAACACTTCGATCGCTGGCTGGCGCTGTGGCGCGAGACCTGTGACGAGGAGCTGGACGAGGTCCACGCCGGCCTGATGCTGGAATACGCGCAACGCATCGGCCGCAGCCTGAAGTACGGACTGGGCCTGCATCCGCAGGCGCAGCCATTCGGCGTGCCGATCGTGAGCGTCGCCAAACCGTAGGAGCCCGCTCGCGGGCGATGCTTTTGGCTTGATCGCCACGTCGTGCATCAGAGCAAAAGCATCGCCCGCGAGCGGGCTCCTACGGGGGTTTGGTCGGCTTCAGCCCAGCGCCTTCAGCGCCGCCTCGTAATTCGGCTCGTGGGCGATCTCGCCGACCAGCTCGGCGTGGATCACCTTGTCGTGGTCGTCCAGCACCACCACGGCGCGCGCGGCCAGCCCGGCCAGCGGACCCTCGGCTATCGCCACGCCGTAATCGTTGAGGAACTGGCGACCGCGCATCAGCGACAGGTTGACCACGTTCTGCAGGCCCTCGGCGCCGCAGAAGCGCGCCTGCGCGAACGGAAGGTCGGCCGAGATGCACAGCACCACGGCATTGTCGAGCTTGCTGGCCGATTCGTTGAAGTGGCGCACCGACGCCGCGCAAGTCGGCGTATCGACGCTGGGGAAGATATTGAGCACCTTGCGCTTGCCGGCAAAGCTCGACAGCGTGGCGTCGGACAGATCGCCCGCGACCAGCGCAAACGCCGGAGCGGCCGAACCCACGGCGGGAAAGCGACCGTCGACGCTGATCGGCTGGCCCTTGAAAGTGACACTGGACATGCTGGAACTCCGGTCTGGAAGGATGGCTACAAGTAGAACATGGTCTTGGCCAGGAAGACGATACCGACCATCAGCGCGAGCACGATGCGATGGGTATGCCTGAACCGGCAGACGTCCATCCTGCCGCGACGCATCGCCCACATCGCGTTGGCGAACACACCGAGCACGCCGAACGCCAGCAACACTTTGAGCAACAGCCAGTTGCCAAAACGTGAACCCACGCAGGCGAAGCCATCGCAGCGGATGTCGAACAGCATGCCGCCGCTGACAAACAGCAGGATCACCACCACCGGCATGTACCGGCGCACGCGCGCCATCACCGCCTGTTCGATGCGTTGCACGGTCACGATGTCGAAGTGCTTGTGCAGCGACTCCAGCACGATCACCTCGAACGCCACCGCGCCCACGAACACGATCGCGCAGGACAGGTGCAGCAGGACGATCCACGGATACCAGGCAAGCATGCGCAAGGCCAAGAGAGGGCGACAAGGGCTCCAGCATCCGACGCATGGCCAGCAGCGGCCATGACCTGCATCAATGCCGGGCATAAGGGCAGCACCCGGCGGATCCTCGCCGCCGGGGTGCGGCAATACGCACCAGCCTCATCCGTGCGGAACTGACGTGGGTCAGCGTGCCGCGCCCGGGCAGCAGTCAGCATGCCTCGATCCACGAGGCGGCGGCGCGGCATGCGCCACGTTTCGACGCATCCGCCGGATTGCCGGCATCCACGCAGCACATGCGCAGCGCGAGGTCACCCCGTGAACAGCGTCATCCGAAGCGTCCGCCCGCCGCATCACGGCGCGCGGCACTGGGTCAACCAGGCACTGGTTCGCCTGGCGCAGGAAGCGGCGCGGTCGGCCGACACGCACCTGCTGAAACTCGACTTCCCCGGCTTCCACGGCATCGACTTCTATTTCAAGGACGAGGCCAGCCATCCCAGCGGCAGTCTCAAGCATCGCCTGGCGCGTTCGTTGTACCTGTATGCGCTGTGCAATGGCCGCCTGCGCGAAGGCCAGACCGTGGTCGATGCCTCGTCCGGCAGCACCGCCATTTCCGAGGCGTGGTTTGCACGCATGCTGGGCTTGCACTTCATCGCGGTGATGCCGGCGTGCACCGCGCCGGGCAAGATCCGCGACGTCCAGGCGCTGGGCGGTGAATGCGATCTGGTCGACGACCCCACCCTGGTGCATGCGCGCGCCGCCGAACACGCCTCACGCGGTGCCTGCCACCTGGACCAGTTCGGCCTGGCCGAGCGCGCCACCGACTGGCGCGGCAACAACAACATCGCCGAATCGATCATCGGCCAGCTCGCGCTGGAGGCGGAACCGGAGCCGGCGTGGATCGTCTGCGGCGCCGGCACCGGCGGCACCTCGGCCACGATCGGCCGCTACCTGCGCTACCGCCGATTGCACACGCGTCTTTGCGTGGCCGAACCGGCCGGCAGCGGTTTCGTGCATGGCTGGCGCACGCGCGACCCGCACGCCGTAGCCAGCCAGCCCACCCTGATCGAGGGTATCGGCCGGCCGCGGGTGGAACCCGGCTTTCTGTTCGACGTGGTCGACCACGTCGTCGAGATACCGGACGGCGCGTCGATCGCGGCCGCCTGGCTGCTGGAGGAACTGCTCGGCCGTCGCTACGGCGGCTCGTCCGGCACCAACTTCGTGGCCTGCCTGCAGCTGGCCGCATCGATGCGCGCACGCGGCGAGCGCGGCAGCATCGTCAGCCTGCTGTGCGATCGCGGTGAACGCTACGCGCAGACACTGTTCGATCCGCACTGGCTCGCCGACCGCCATATCGATCCCGCACCATGCGGCGCAGCACTGCGTGCAAGTCTCTCCGATGGCCGCTGGCGCAAAGCGGACGCGTGAACCATCACGGTCTGCGCCCTGGCAGTCTCTGTCCGGGGATGCGGTGCTGGTGTAGGTCGCCGCGGCCAGATCGGCCCGATCGACGGATCCGGCACGCCTAGTGCGGTGTGCCTGGCCGGCGCGGCGATCCACTCACGCGCACGCTGCTGCAACGCACGCCAACAGCGCTCCCACTGCCCTTCGCGCGGCTGCGACCAGGCCAGTTGCAGCAGTACCGCCTGCAGGCCTTTCAGCTGTTGCTGCGCGAGCGCCAGCTCGGCCAGCACCTGCTCGTGCTCATCCTTGCCCACCATCAGTATCTTGCGATCGCGACAGACGCCGATGCACGGCTGCGGCGCCTCGATCTTGCCGCAGCGGATGCATTGCCAGGCCTGGATCCAGTCGGTCATGTGCGGTCGGCTGCGTTCAGGGCTCGTCATGCATTTCATGCATGACCGGGGTCAGCGCATTCCAGCCCGGGTCGTTGAAGTAGTGCGGGTAGCGTGCGATCGCCGCGCGCATGTCGGCGACGGCCTTGAGATTTTGCGGATCGTGCTTCAAGGCCTGCGCGGCGGCGAGCAGGGGCACCAGGATGCCGTGCAGGGCGGCATCGGGTTCGGGCGCCAGCTTGCAGTGGGCAAACATGAAGGTCACCGCCTCCTCGACGGTGGTGGCGCGATCCACCGCCATCGGTGCACTCATGTGCCCCATCTCGTAGTGGCGCAATTCGTCCACCGCGGCATGCGCGCGGCGCATGCCGTCGCGCAGCGACGCATCGGGCGTCCAGCGCTGTGCCGGCACCGCGACCGCGGCGATCGCCATGGTGCCGTGGTGGTGTTCCCGGGCGATCGCCGGCGCCCATGACGCCAGCGAGAAGGCGCACAGAAGGACAGCGGTGACGGCATGTTGGCGTGTCATCGAATCGACTCTCCGAGTGAAAGCAACATCGGTACATGGCCATGGTCGTGGCCGTGGCCGATGCGTTCGGCGACCTCCTCGCCGAACGCTACACTTTCGCGAACACCAGGCTGGCGTTGGTGCCGCCAAAGCCGAAGCTGTTGGACATCACCGTGTGCAGTTGCGCATCGCGGCTTGCACGCACGATCGGGAACCCTTCGGCGCGCGGGTCCAGCTCGTCGATATGGGCCGAGCCGGCGATGAAGCCTTCGTTGAGCATCAGCAGGCTGTAGATCGCCTCGTGCACGCTGGCCGCTCCGAGCGAATGGCCGGTCAGCGCCTTGGTCGAGGACAGCGGCGGCACGCCGTCGCCGAACGCGTTGCGCACCGACTGCAGCTCGACGATGTCGCCCAACGGCGTGGCCGTACCATGCGTGTTGAGGTAATCGATCGGCGTGCCCACGTTGGCCAGCGCCATCTGCATGCAGCGCACCGCGCCTTCGCCGGACGGCGCCACCATGTCGGCACCGTCGGAGGTGACGCCGTAGCCGACCAGCTCGGCATGGATGCGGGCACCGCGTGCACGGGCATGCTCGTATTCCTCCAGCACCAGCATGCCGCCGCCACCGGCGATGACGAAGCCGTCGCGGGCAACGTCATACGGCCTTGATGCGCGCTCCGGGGTGTCGTTGCTGCCGGTGGACAGCGCGCCCATGGCGTCGAACTGCGCGGTCATGCCCCAGTGCTCCTCCTCGCCGCCGCCGGCGAACATCACGTCCTGCGCGCCATGCCGGATCAGGTCCGCCGCGGCACCGATGCAATGCCCCGAGGTGGCACAGGCCGCCGCGATCGAGTAGCTCAGGCCGAGGATGCCGAACGCGGTGGCCAGCGTGGCCGACACGGTGGAGCACATCGTGCGCGGCACCATGAACGGTCCGACCTTGCGCACGCCCTTGTGGCGCAGCAGATCGCCAGCTTCGATCTGCCACCGCGGCGAGCCGCCGCCGGAACCGGCGATCACGCCGCTGCGCGGATGGCAAATCTGCTCGATGGCAAGCCCGGCATCGGCGATCGCAGATCGCATCGCCACGTAGGCGTAGGCGGCCGCGTCACCCATGAAGCGGCGCAGCTTGCGGTCGATTTCGGCATCCAGGTCGATCTGCGGCACACCGGCGACCTGGCTGCGCAGGCCCAGTTCGGCGTAACCCGGCATCGCGCGGATGCCGCTGCGGCTCTCGCGCAGCGCGCGCGATACCGTCGCCGGCTGGTTGCCCAGGCACGACACGATGCCCATGCCGGTCACCACGACGCGGCGCATCTCAAAAGCCCTCGGTGGACTGGAACAGGCCCACGCGCATGTCGCTGGCCTCGTAGATCAGGCGGTCGTCGACGAAGGTCTTGCCGTCGGCGATGACCAGGCGCAGCTTGCCGCGGATCACGCGGCGGATGTCGATCTCGTAGCGCACCAGCTTCGCGGTCGGCATCACCTGGCCGGAAAACTTCACGTTGCCCACGCCCAGCGCACGGCCGCGGCCGGGTTCGCCCAGCCAGGGCAGGAAGAAACCGCTCAATTGCCACATCGCATCCAGGCCCAGGCAACCGGGCATCACCGGATCGCCGATGAAGTGGCAATCGAAAAACCACAGGTCCGGACGGATATCCAGCTCGGCATGGATCAGGCCCTTGCCGTGGCTGCCGCCTTCCTCCGATATCCGCGTGATGCGGTCGAACATCAGCATCGGTGGCGAAGGCAGGCGGGCATTGCCGTCGCCGAAGAGCTCGCCGCGGCCGCAGGCACGCAATTGTTCGTAATCGAACGAGGAGGGACGCGTCATCGAAAATCCACCAGGTGAGAAAGTCGCAGAGTGTGCATGGAGTGGCAGGCTGTGGCCTTGACGTCGATCGCCAGCCGCGCCGACGGGCAAGCGCTGCCCGTCACTGCATGCAAGCGAAGCGTGTGATACGTCTTCCCATCGTACATGCTCCGCCCGGTGCACGACGTGAAATCGGCATGGACCGGCGACGCCGAAACGCGTCTGACGTCACTCTGCGCATCCGGTCCGGCCGCTCAAGGCGCGGACATCATCGGCTGCTGTCCCTTCCATTCCAGTTGGAGCCACAGCTTGGCGCTGTCGCGGCCAAATCCATCGGCCTGGTAGCTCGCCACCTTGAACAGGCCGGTCAGCCCGCGCGATAGCGGAAAGGCCAGCGAAGCATCCCATTCACTGCCGTAGCGCCCGCCGCGCGCGGCCCGGTAATCGTGGTACGTGACGGCCCAGGCGAGCTTGCCGGCAACGGGGCCTCGACCGAGCGGGCCCGATGCACCCAGGTAGCGATCTTCCAGCCCTCCGGGCGGGGTGACATTGAATTGATCGTCCCATCCATTGAATGCGTGCAAGGTAGCCAGCGGTGTCTGCAAGGCATGCTGACCGTCGCTGCCAAGATATTCCCAACCCAGCCTGGCGGTGATCCCGTGAAGCGTCCAGGCGGGTTCCAGCAGCCAGTAGTTGACTGCATAGCTGGCCGGGTTGTCGGCGTAATCGGACTGCCGCGCAAACTCCGCCGACCAGCCCGGACCGGTGCCGCGTTCGACGTAGCTGCCGGACCAGCGCAAGCCGTAGGTCGCGGTGGAGGCCGCTCGCACGTCGCGATCCTCGTGGAGGTAGGCATAGCCCACCCAGCTTTGCGCTCCATGCACATAGCCGACGTTGAACAGGCTGGTGTCGAGCTTGCGTTCGCGAGCCAGCGGACTGGTCGCGTCGGGACCGGCGACCCGATGCACGCGCCCGAGCCAGTCGTAGTGCACGGTCCAGTCGTTCGCCGGTTGCCATTGCAGCGCGATCGCATCGTAAGTCTGCTCGAACTGGCGCCAGCCGCTGTTGCCGAGCCAGCGCTGATTGTCCAGCTGAAGGCGCTGACGGCCCAGGGTGGCGCCGAACGTCGTGCCCTGCCAGCGCAGCCACGCCTGGTTGAGTTCGCCGCCACGCGGATCGGTGATCGCCGGATATCGGGTACGGCCATTCGCCCCGCTGTTGTAGCGATCGCCGGCACTGGCTACGCCGGCGCCTTCGACAAAGGCGCTCCAGCCCTCGCCAAACGTCGAACGCAGGCCGAGTCGCAGGCGCAGGGTGTCGGCGCTGGCGTCGCGACTGAACGCATCGTCGTCGACCTGCTCCTGGCGCAGGCGGGCGTCCCATTCCAGTTGCAGCGGTGTACTGCCAGCGCCTGCCGGCACCGCACTGTCGACACCGCCGGCGTGCGTCCAGGGCGAAACGGCCAATCCCAGCACACAGGCGGCACAGAGCATCCGATAGCTTGCATTCATCGCGTTCCCCTTGGTGGATGTGCGCAGTCTGCACAGGCAACGGCGACTCCCGATTGACCGCGGTCAATTCCGATGCATGAAAGCCACGGCTGTGACAACACGCCGCGTCCACGCTCGCGAAAACGCCGCCATGAAGGCGGCGCCTCGCATGCCAATGGACGTCCGGACATCCATTTGACGGCAATTGTCAGGGGCCGGCCGCCAGCGCGTCGACGGCCTTGACGAATGACGGGTCGAGCCGCCCGATCACCGTGGTGCGCGCCGCGATGCGTCCCTCGGCGTCGAGCAGGATCAGCTCGCTGCTGTGGTTGAACTCGCCGTCCGGCAATTGCCGGTACTGCAGGCCGAGCACGCCCGACAACCGGCGCACCTGCGCCGGCTCGGCGCGGGCCAGGGTCCAGATGCGCGGATCGAGCCTGCGCCTGTCGGCGTAGCTGCGCAGCGTGGCCACGTCGTCCCTGGCCGGATCGAAGCTCACCGCAAGCAGGTCGATCCGCGAACGCACCGCCGGATCCAGCGCATTGCGGGTCAGCCGCATGCTGTCGATGATCAGCGGGCAGACCATCTGGCAGGAGGTGTAGAACATCGTCACCAGCTGCGGCCGGCCGCGCCGCGCCGACAGCATCTGTTGCTGACCCTCCTGCGTGGTCAATCGCAACGGCAGGTTGTAGACCGAATCGCCGGGCAGCGGCGTGGCGGCGCGGAGGCCGGCTGCCAGCAGCAAGCCGAGCACAAGCAGGCACAGACGTTTCATGACGGCTTCCTCAATCGGACTTCGCGCAGCGGAAGCCCATGTTGTTGGTGGTGTCGGCGGCCTTCAGCGCGGACAGCATCGCGATGCGCATCAGCACCGCGTAGTTCTCCTTCTGCTGCATGCTGAGTGCACCGGCGCCGCAGAACTTCAGCAGGTCCGGATCGCCCTGGTCGCGGCTGTCGCTGGCGACCATCAAGGCATTGAAGTCGTCGACCCATTCCCATACCAGGCCGTTGATGTCATGCACGCCGTAGACGTTGGCGATGCCGCCGACCTGCGGCAGCGCCGCGGTGGAAGGCCGCGAGTACCAGCCCAGGATGTTTTCGCGCCAGGCCGGGTCGGCACGCGCATCGCGTCGGGTGGCATCGGCCGCGGCGGCGTACTCCCACTCGTACCAGCTAGGCAGACGCGCCTGCTCGCTTTCGCAATACGCCTCGGCAGCAAACCAGCTGACCCGGGTCACCGGCTGGCGCGGCAGGGCCTGCTCGCCCAGCACGTCGGCGCTGGTCCAGTGCGTGAGGTAGCGCGCATCGGCAAGGATCGGCGCGACCTTGTCACGCCGCCATTGCGGATGGGTTTTCACGAACGCCAGGAACTCGGCGTTGGTGACCAGCTCGGTGCGCAGGCGGAATGGCGCGACCTGCGCCGCGGCCGCCTTGCCGTCAGCAGGCAGCACGCTGACGAAGCGGCCTCCCGGCAGGGCGGCGTACTGCGCCGCCGCGGCCGGGAAGACCAGCAGCATGCCGAGCCACACCAGGGCCAGGCGCGCGCGCATCTCAGTGCGCCGCGGCCGGTGCGGGCGTCGCCGCCGCGCGGGCCTTGGCCACCTCGTCCTTGCTGAACTGGCCACCCGGGTTGCCCCAGCTGTTCAGCACGTAGGTCAGGATGTTGGCCACCTCGTCGTCGGTCAGCTGCGACATCGGCGGCATCACCGAATCGTATTCGTGGCCGTTGACGGTGACCTTGCCGGTCAGGCCGTGCGTCACGATGGTCATGGCGCGCTTCGGGTCGGCGGCGAGCAGATCGGACTTCGCCAGCGGCGGGAACACATTCGGCAGGCCTTCGCCGCTGGCCTGGTGGCAGACCGAGCAGGTGCCGGCGAACAGCTGCCTGCCCGCGGCGATCTGGTCTTCCCTGGTCAGCGTGCCGGAAGCGTGCGCCGCGGCTGCGGTAGTCACGGCCTGCAGGTTGCCGTCGGCACGATCACCCAGGTAGACCGAATCCACTTCCTTGCCCGAGTAGACCGACTTGTTCTCCGGGCCGCCCACTTTCAGGATGCCCAGCGCGCCCTTGTTGAAGGCGCGGAAGATCGAGTGGTCGACCAGCACGTAGCTGCCCGGCACGTCGGTGTGGAACTCCACGATCGCGGCACCGCCGGACGGGATCAGCGTGGTCTGCACGTTGTGCTGGGGCACGGTGCCGCCCTCCTGTTGCACCTTGTCGAAGATCTCGCCGATCACATGGAAGCTGGAAACCAGGTTGGGACCGCCGTTGCCCACGAACAGGCGCACGTTCTGGTTGGTCCTGGCGGTCAGCGCGTTGTCGCCGGTGATCGAGCCCTCCTTGCCGTTGAACAACACATAGGTCGGACGCTCGTCGATCGCCTTCTCCATGTCGAATGGCTGGTGGCCCTTCTCGCGATACTTGCCGGTGGTATAGAAGTCGCCCTGCATCACGTAGTACTCGTGATCGACCGGGCTCAGGCCCTCCGGCGGCTCGACCAGGATCAGGCCGTACATGCCGTTGGCGATGTGCATGCCGACCGGCGCGGTGGCGCAGTGGTAGACGAAGATGCCCTGGTTGAGCGCCTTGAAGGTGAACTGCGACTCGTGCCCCGGCGCGGTGAAGCTCGACGCCGCGCCACCGCCCGGCCCGGTCACGCCGTGCAGGTCGATGTTGTGCGGCATCTTGTCGTTGGGGTTGTTCTTCAGGTGGAACTCCACCGTGTCGCCCTGGCGCACGCGGATGAAGCTGCCCGGCACGGTGCCGCCGAAGGTCCAGAACGTGTAGCTCACGCCCTCGGAAATCGGCATCTCCTTTTCGATCACCTCCAGCTCCACGATGACCTTGGCCGGGTAGTTGCGATGGATCGGTGGCGGTACGTGCGGCGGGCTGGTCAGCACGGCATGGATCGGCTCGCCCTGCGGCGGACCGAAGTCGCCGCGCTCGGAAGCGACGGACTGCGACGTGGTGGGGCTGCCGGCCGTGCCGCCCGCCGTCGGCGCGGGCTTGCCAGAGCACGCCGCCAGCGCACACGCGGCGAGGGCGGCAACAACGGTGGACAACGGACGCAACATGGGCGGCTCCAGGTGAGGGTTTTCCTGGAGGCAGGATGACCGCTGGAAGCAGCCCCTTCTTGATCCGCGTCAAGCCATGCTGCGATAACCGCGCACTGCGTCAGCGTGCCGCATGTCTTGCGCCGCGGCGTATCAGCCGGGCTTGCCGTCGGCGCGTGGGGTCAGGTAGATCCACGCCGAACGCAGTACCCACGGCAGGAACGCCAGCAGCCAGCCATAGGCCGCGATCACCAGCCACAGATAGACATCGCCACCGAACTCGGCGCGGATGCGCAGCAGCGCCACCACCTGCAGCAGCGCAAAGCACAACCACGCCACCTTGCCCATCCGCAGCGGCCGGCCCGAGTGACCCTGGGTCACCCGCGTCACCATCGCCACCAGCATCGAGCCGAAGAAACCGATGCCCAGCGCATGCAGCGGCGCGCGGCCCAGCACCAGGTGGCCGCTGCTGGCGTACACCACGTCCTGGATCGCGAACAGCACGAACGCCACCGGCAGCCAGGCGAACGCGAGGTGCAGCGCCGCCAGCAGGCCCGGGTGCATCGCCTGCCACGGCCGCCAGCTCAGCGCATGCCAGGCAAACACCAGCGCCAGCGGCACGTCGACCAGGTACAACCAGCCGGGCATCCCGCGCCAGGTCAGCAGCAGGTGCGCCAGCAACAGCACCCACACCACCGGCATGCTCCAGCCCGGCCGGATCACCGCATAGCCCTTCACCATGTTGCCGGTGAAGAACGGCAGCATGCGGTGCATCACCGAAAAATAGATCGGCAGCAACAGCCCGAACGTGCCGATGTGGATCGCCAGCAGCGCGCACTCCGCCGGCGCATCGAACAGATACGCCAGGAAGATCGCCAGCCCCAACGTGCCCAGGCACAGCGCCGCCAGGCAGGAACGCGCGTGGCCCTTGCGCTCGGCCACCGAGGCGCGCAACACCCCGCCCAGCGTCCACACGCCCACCAGGTAGCCGGCCAGCATCAGCGCGATGCCCAGCTTCAGCAGCCACGCCAGGTCGAGCAGGCCGACATTCGCCAGCACATACCCGCCGAACACGCCGCCGGCCACCGGCAGGTAACGCGTCCGCGGCAGGTCGGGTCGCCCAAGCCAGCGCGGAAAGGTGGTCATCAGGAAGCCGAACATGAACAGCGGAAACAGCCCGTACTGGATCAGCATCGCGTGCGCCCAACCGGGCGGAATCGAAGGCTGCGGCCAGCCGGCCAGCCCGAAGCGCATCCA
>Ga0157370_10004715_pt1 | contig 15539 bp, 16 predicted proteins | sample C35metaG_FD_113463 | JGI IMG/M metagenome (GOLD analysis project Ga0157370, IMG submission 113463) | Corn rhizosphere microbial communities from Kellogg Biological Station, Michigan, USA - C3-5 metaG | ecosystem: Host-associated > Plants > Roots > Rhizosphere > Soil | place: USA: Michigan...
AGCCAGCCCACAGATGATCAGGTGTGCTGGGCTGCGCAGTTTTTTGAAGTAGAAAAGCAACATGACCGCAGCGGCAGAACAGAGCCCGCCCGCAAAGGCGGCAACCGGCAAGGTCAGCTCGCCCAACCCGTTACCAAAGCGGGTGATGACCAGCACCGCACCTGCCGAAGCACCGGAAGAGAGACCAAAAAGAAAAGGATCGGCCAGATCGTTGCGGGTGGTGGTTTGCAGCAGCGCTCCCACCATCGCCAGCCCGGCACCGGTCAGGGCTGCAAGCAACGTGCGCGGCAGGCGGAGATCGATCACAATCCGGCTGATCATTTCAGACTGAGGCATGGCGATCAGTTCCAGTGCGCCCAACACCTGCGTCAGGGATAACGCGACCGTGCCTTTGGCAACGCTGATTAACATCAGCACTGCCAGCAGAAGGACGCAAAAGCACAAGATGCAATAAAAACGGTAAGGTGTAGCATTCACGGCGCGGTTCCTGAATACAGGGCGCGCGCCAGTTTCTCCACCGCGGCAATATTAGCCGGGCCTGGCGTCAGCTCAGCATACTGCAGCTTCAGATAACGATGATGTTTGACGGCTGGCGTGAGTTTCATCAGCGGATGACTTTCCAGGAAATGCCGAAGGGCATCCGCCCCGCCGCCGGTTTGATAATCCAGCAAGATAATGAAATCAGGTTCGGTTGCCGCCACACTTTCCCATGACGTGCTGCCCCAACTAATATCCAGCCCCTCCAGCGCATTGGTTGCGCCGGCGGCTTCAATGATGGCGGTTGGCATGGCATATTTTCCGCTAGTAAACGGCTTATCTTCCCCGGAGTCGTAGACAAAGACCTTTAACGGCCGGACCGCGCTGGGTCGTTGAGGAATCATTCTCAGGCGCTCCTTCCAGTGATTAACTAAAGCCTGCGCCTCAGCCTGTTTGCCAAAGATTTTACCTAACGTCAGCTCATCGTGATAAAGCAGATCCATGCTGGCTTTATGCTTTTCTTTTTGGGTAAAAACGCAGCTTTCACTCAGCACCAGCGTCTTAATGCCGTACTGACTTAACGAGGCTGGCGTCACGTCGCCGCCCACCTTCATGCCATAATTCCAGCCGGCAAAAAAGAAGTCAGGATTCACCGCCACCAGCGTTTCCAGAGAGGGATACTTAGGCGCCAGCTCAGGAATGGCCCCCATCGCCTGCTTAAATTCCGGTGTCATCTTGTACCAGCCACTGATGCCCGTCAGCCCGACGATGCGATCCTGCAAATGAAGCGCAAAGGCCATTTCTGACATGTTGAGGTCGTTAATGACCGCCCGCTCAGGCGGTGCATTAAAGGTAACCGGCTGACCGCAGCTCTCAATGGTGACCGGGAAATCGGCCGCGAGGGTTTGTCCAACAGGAATGCTCGCCAGCCATGCCGCGCAGCAGAGCCTTAACAACGAATCAGGCACAGTCTGGCACCTCGAAAATGCGTAAATGACTCCCGTTCGCGGGATGCGATACGGTAAAACTGTTTAAACCGAATACCGGCCGGAGATAGTGGGATGACAGGGCGCGAGCGGGCGCATCACATACTACCTGCTCCCCCTGTGACAGAATCAGCACGCGGTCGGCAAACGTATCTATCAGTGATAAATCGTGCAAGACCGCCACGGCCGTGATGCCTTTGTTTTTGATTAACGTCAGCAGCGCATGTCGGCCAAGGGGATCAAGATGATTGGTCGGTTCATCCAGCAGAATCAGCTGTGGCTTTTGGGCCAGAACGCGCGCCAGGGCCGCTCTTTGCCGTTCACCGCCTGATAACGCATCTAGTGAACGTCGCCGTAACGCCGCCAGCCCTGTTTCCTCTAGCACCTCACTCACAACGCGCTGATTGACAGAATGTGGACAGGCGCGCACATGAGGAAGACGACCCAGTGCAACGTAATCCTCAACCGACAGCCTCAGGTCAGGCACGTCGTTTTGCGCCATGACGGCGATACATGTAGCTAACTCCTGCCGTGTGTAAGTTTTGATGCAGCGACCGTTTAGCGTTATCTCATCCTTCTGTACCGCCAGCTCACGGCTCATCGCCCGCAGCAATGAGGTTTTGCCGCTGCCGTTCGGCCCAATGATCGCCAGGCGCTCCCCTGTCCCGATGCCGAATGTGATGTCATTGAGCAGGCAGCCGCCATCGGGTTTGTGCAGCGCCCCAATGTTCACCCGCAATATCGATTCACTGGCATGTAATGTCTCTGGCTGCATCATATCACCCCATCTGTTTTTGTTATGTTATAACATAACAATGGCAAGGTAGAATAACAAGCGCCCAGTTGACATGAAAAAAAGTGCCGACGACGCGGCACTTAACGACAGGGATAACGAATGACGGAACAGGCTATTTAAATCGGTTATGCAACAGGCTGGCCGTCATCGCTAACATGCCTGCCCCCAGAGCGCTATGCAGCATAAAGGTATTCAACATAACGACTTCCTCGCGTTTACCGCTGTCCTGAGCGGTCACACTGCCTCAGCCAACTTTTCCTCGTTGGCCTCTTTCTCAATCAAGCGCATCAGCAACGATACCCGGCGATCGGTACGCTCTGGGGTATCCGGTGGCAGGTTGTAGCGCAGGGTGTAGAGCTTGCCCTTCTCGTTGTAAAAATCCACCACCAGCACAGGCAGAATTCCGCCTGGCACTTTATTGTAATTCACCGACAAGCGGGTCCTGCCTAGCTGCAGTTTGGCAGCCATGACGGTCTCGCCGACCAGTTTAGGATACAGGCTACGATCTTCGGGCACGCTGATGACTCTCATAACAGCCTCCTGATTCTCCGCTTGATAACATAGTGCGGAGAGCGCTGTTCACGCTCCCCGCTGTCGGGTCAAACTGCCATTAAGCCTGATGTTCAATCGCCTCTGAGGTGCGGTGTTCAATCGGAATGCGGCGAGGTTTCTCGCTTTCTGGCACCTCATGATGCAAACCGACCCGCAGCAGTCCATCCTGAAGCCGTGCGGTGGTGACTTTCATATGTTCAGGCACGCTGTAGCTCAGACGGAAGTCTGAACGACTGATGCCCCGATGCAGCCAGCCGCTGTTCTGGCCTTCTTTGTCCGCCTCTTTATCCGTAACCACCTCTTTCTGGCCGGTAACCGTCAGGCGACCGCCCGCCACCTCGATCTCCAGCTCGTGTTCTTGCCAGCCGGGGACACTGACGGTGAGCTCATAGTGCTCATTATCCGTTTGTCTGAGGTCATAAGAGGGTGAAACCGACACGGGCGCATCACCGGTCAACTGGCTGAAAAGCCGATCGATACGGTTGAACCGGTCTGAGAATGCAGAATCTGCAACAGAAGGAAACAGTGGAAAATTACGTAATGCCATGGTGATAACCTCCTGAATTAATCGTTCATTCAAAAGCTCATCTGAGTGGGGACCCTCCCCGTTGCTCACAAAAATTTATAGGATCTTTTTGGATGATTTCAAGGGATGAAAATGAAATTTTTTTGGCAGCTGGCAGGCCAGAACCTGGTGCCTTTTTGACGATGTTGAGTGACGCGCCGCGCCCTGTAAACATGCCATGTCATCTCAACCGGGAGCGGCTTATTGCCTATCAGAAATGGTATTTAAACCGGACGCGTGCCCCGTAACGTTCGTTATCGCCACTGTGCCGTTCGGCATTAATCTGCGACCAGTAAGCGCCAAGGTAAATATCGAAATTTTGCATCTTCATGACATTGCGAAAACGGTAAGAGGAGTGGATGGTATGGATATCATACTTGCCTAAGATGAAGTCACTCAGGCTGGCCCCGCTGATATACTGCATCGTAAAGGCTTTCACATCGTTACGCGCGTAGATATAGCCAAGCTGAAAGTCGCGCCATAGTCCATTCAGCCCAGCACTGAAGTTTTGTTCTTCCGTCGCATCCATATAGGCCGTGCTGAGATTGATGACCGCCCCTGAATCTGGATTCGCACGTTGCCCGTCCCAGCTCAGCGTGGCGCCATATCCATTGCGCTTAGACTGATCCTTAAACTGCCCCCGGTTATCGGTATAACCATAGGCATTGTTCACCACGTTGCTTTCCATGCCGACAGCCGCCGTGACGTCGCTATGGCGCCAGGCGATAACCGGGCGCAAATAAATAACATTCTTTTTATGCTCCAGTGTATTCCCATGGTATTCCCCATTCTGGAACAACCTCGTGCCGTCATTCGCCATGGCATTTAATTCAAAATAAAAACGTTGCCATGTTTTACTTAGCTGAATAGCCCCCGCCGATCCCCGTCCGCGCGCCTCTTTCATCATGTAGATATAGCCATAGCCATCTTCGTAGAGATCGTTGGCCGTGTTGCCGGAATATTCGATAAGCGTGTCCTGATTGAGCGGAAACATATCGAAGGCTTCATAGCGGCCTACTTGCACTTTCCAGTCTTTTTCCTGACCAAAGAAGAAAGCCGCGTCGTCTAATTCAAGTCCGCCAGAGAGATCGGCAAGCGGTTGCACGGTAAAGCCTGCAAAGGATTGATCCGCCATGCTTCGGTAACCGTCCAGCCCGATTAAAATTCGGCCATTGACGTCCCAGCGTTCCGCTTCTCCTGCCTTCCAGTTTTTATCAGCACGGGTTTTTAATGAGGTAATTTGGCCCGTTCTGCTTGCACCATCGAGATTGAACTCAACATCACCATAGAGTTTCAGCGCGCCTTGTTCTGTATCAAACGTTATCGAGGAAAATGAAGCGGAAGAGATAAAAACCAGTCCCCAGACATAATGCCGGTATTTCATAACCAACTCCTTATGCTAAATAACCCTGAGTGAATAAATTTCTTAAAGGAAGTACTTTTTTGAGGCTGTAATAAATTCGTTATAATTTTTACACTGACTTATTTTTTCTATAATATCGTCATCCAGAATATTGGTGAGGAAGTCATATATCAGCATACTGTCAATGAACTGGTCCTCACTGATGGCCAACATAAAAACAAGTTTTACCTGTTTACCGCTATCCCACTCAATGCCCTCGGGAAAGATGGCGACAGAGACTGCGGTGCGTACCGCAACAGGCCCTAACGGATGCGGGATGGCGATTTTATCATCCAGCAGCGTTGACGCCCGCGCTTCACGATCTAATACCGACGATAAGAAATGGTCGGTAACCCGCCCTTGCGCGGTTAACCTGTCGCAAAGAAACGTAATTAATGATGAACGGGTATAATCTCCCGCATTTAATACAAAAAAATTATCAGCAGAAAAATACGTTAGCATCGCGTTGACAGGCTGTGTTTCAGACACCAAATAATATTTTATATTTTCGAGCTGCCCTCTCTCTGGAAACGGGGGCAATAGAATAATACGTTTATTCTTCTCAACGATATTGACCAGGCTGATGACAATATCTTCGTCAACCTCAGGCAGCAGACTATATTGCTCAACGGAGATCTGCCTGACGATATCTAACCCCGGGTACATGCTAAGGATTTTTTGACAGACGACTCGCGTCGAGGCCATCCCCTGATCGCTAACCACCAGCGCCCGCATCCCCTGACCACTATGATGGCTGATACTGTCTTCCAGAATGGCGCCAATATGCATGACCAGATAACCGATTTCATCGGCACTGACGGTCGCCTTGAAGAACTGGTCCAGTTCGCTGAATGCACTAAGCGTTAATTCATACATTAACGGATAGTGGCGTTTTATTTGTTCCAGTAAGGGATTAACAATGGTAATCGCGTTGTTGACGCGAATGCGCATGGCTCTGATATGGCTTAGCAGCGTCGCCTGGGACAGCGCGTCATAATTCACATGAATAAACCACGATGTACTCACGTAGCTCAGGAAGTGATTCATTATCGTGCGTTCAACAGCGTATTGTTCAGAGACCAGATTGTGGCTGGAGGTTGTGGTACAAAAGGCGACAAGATTCATGGCCATGAAGTCAATTTCACTTTGCGAAAACGGCATCGCCGGGTTAGCGCACAAAGACTGGAGTACGGCTTCAGCCAGCGTTTTCCAGCCAGGTTCCGCATCGCAAAATTCAAAATCCCGTAGCCATTTGCCTCGCGCCATCCTCTCTTGCGCAATCCCTGTGATCAGGCTTAAAAAGCGAAGATTCGCGTCACTTATCGCGACCCTTTTCTCTGCAAGGCAGTGGCTCAATGCGTTTTTACAGTCCGGGTATGCCGTAACCGGGCCGACATAACTGTCCTCGTCAGTGGCCTGAGTCAGGCGCAGTCGGTGGTCGTAGATGCAACGCCGAAAGGCAATTTCGCTACCTTTAAGCGTAAAGATGTCCTCACCCTCCGACACAATACGCAATTGATAGAGAGAGACGTGACGCTTCAGCAACGTAATATCATTTCTTAAGCTGTAGATACTGATAAACCACTCGGCTTCCCGCTCAGCAAGCCTCACGCCCTGCTCATCAAACAGCAGTGCCTCCAGCATGGCAGCGCGACGTTGTGCCCCCGAACGTGTTTCATTCCATGGCCGTTGGCACTGATCCAGTAAAACCTGCAGAGCCTCAGGCTCGCTAATCTGTAATGAGAAGCCGTTTTTTCGCGAATAGATAAGACGGTTACCAGACTGGCTGACGATGTCACCCACTTCTTTGAGGTCAGTACGGATGGTTCTTGTTGACACCTTCATCTCTTTTGCCAGGGCGGCCTGCGTGATATCGCCCTGCGCGAGTGTCATGAAGATGTCCCTGACCCGTTTGCTGGTGAACAGTCTCATGGTTATATCCGTTTAATCAGCACCGTCTGCACGTCGTTAGGCTTGAGCGTCTGCCGTGCCTGCATGGGCGTCATCTCATCGAGCATTACGCAGCGCGCGTCCTGCAGAGGCGGAATCACGACATCGGTTTCCAGATGGGGATTATAAAATCTGACGATGATTCCGCTGTGGTCTTCCGCACATTTCACCGCACTGACCAGGGCATCGCGGTGTGTTGCTGGCAGGTTTAGCGCGCTATAAGTTTCGGGATAATCCCGCACCTCGTCATTCAGACAAAAACGCAGTCGTCCGTTCAGGAAGTCGCTGTCCTGATAAACGGGAAACTCGGTCAGCCAGGTTTTCGACACGCGCGCATGTTGGGCCTCATCGAATGTGCCGAGGTAAGTTCGCCAGCCAAATGAGAAGGTCATAGTTTTCAACAGCTGGGCATCGGGCGTTTCTACGATACTTTCACCGGACGCGCGGCCCGGCCGATAAAGCAGATTTTCTTTACCCATAAAGCCAAATGTGCGGAACAGCGTCAGCGAGAGCGTATTGAAATCATCCCCGACGATTTCGTATTCACGCACACCATTGGTGTGCAGCGTAAAGCCGTGCTGCTCATCGTGGAGATTGACGTAGCTTTGCATCGGTTCAATCGAGATCGGTTTTTCCTGCCAGCGCTCTTCTTCCCAGCACTGCAGCGCCTTGCCAAGTTGCACCGGTCGGGTGACCGCGCCATACAGCTGATCGGCACAGGAAACCCGGGCCGCAATATCAGTGGCAAAGTGCACACAAAGACGATGACTCAGAACGTTGTTATCCACTTCCACATTAAAGCGAATAAGATCGTCATTCTGCAGAACGACTTTTACCTTGAGGTTCAGGGTTGTCGTGGCAGTGCCTGCCGCCCTTTCGGCTAAATCAGCCGGGACCTTGAGCGCGTAGCGAAGTATCAGGCCCTGACTGACGGTACTCTTTTGTTTCTGAACGGTCGTCATGGCGCCCTCAGACGTAATCATCCAGTCGGCCCGAGGCGGCGAATAATTGTATGAATCCCCATCATCACCGTTTTCCACAAACAGCATTTGCCGCGGATAGCGTTTACCGCTCCGTTTATCGGTAATGGTTAACAGGCCATCGGCTTCCGCCTGAATATGGTAAACGTCATTTTCAGCCGTTGTCTCCTGGCTCAGCGCTGGCCTCGCGGCGTTATCCTCACTGAAATCAATGTACCAGCGGTCATAGCCCAGTGCCGGTAATACCGGGCTTTTAACGGTCAGACGCGTACGGCAGACTTTTTCAGGTTTATGCCAGGCTTTACCCGGATCGAGGCGAATCGTCTGATTAAGTACGTATTGCGTCAGATCTTCTTCAGACTCGATAACACAGGGGATTGCTTTGCCGTTGCCGTCACGCAAGGTAAACGGCAGCCCCGGCAGCCAGGCCTCAAAGGTTATGTCTGGAGCAACACTCCACGGCAGTGGATTAAAAGCGGTGAAGGTAAAATCATGCTGGCGCGGAATGCGCTGTGTGATCAGTCGGGTATGTAACTCCAGTAAATTCTGCGCCAGCCCTTTGGCTTCTTTATAGCGGAAGAAGACATCCTGATTGGTATCATCGCTGTTACATCCGCCGATGCTGTCATGGGCGGCGTTGTAAAACATCAGTTTCCATATCGTTGCGACAATATGTTTGGGATAGGCATTGCCCAGGCTCTGACTTATCGCCAGCACAGGCTCAAGCGTATTCACCAGCAGCGATTCAATTTCATTGTTTAACAGTTTCAGGTCGGCACGACAGGAGAAGATCGTTTTGTGCACGCGCGAATGCTTAGCTTCGGTCAGTTCACCCTTTAGCGTTCGAGCCTCTGCACCGGCTTCCTGTTCCAGCATCTTAACGACAGTCAGCGGATTGCTGATGAGGTACTCGCGGCTATCATCACGGGCATTGAACTGCTCGACTAATTCTGGCAAGTTGCGGCGCACGGGAGCCTGGTCGAAGCCATGAGGAAACAGCAGGTGCTGGCGATGACTGCGCGCTTCTATTGCAGCCATCTTCTCATCAAGAAAGGCTTTCATGGTTTCAGGCGTTTCATCCAGCAAGCCGCCGTAGTGATAACCCCACGGCATCTGCAGGGCAAAAACCCGGTCACCGTTATCACCCTGCCAGAAAAATTCTGTTTCGTGCAGCGTATTATCGGCGATGCCGCGCCAGAATAAGGCATGATGGATACCGAACTGGCGATAGAGTTGCGGCATATTGCCGCCCTGGCCAAAACAGTCCGGAACATAGCCTAGCTTCATTACGTTGCCATGGCGTTGAGCCACTTCCATACCGTAAAACAAATTCCTGACAACAGACTCCTGATGAATCACCAACTGATCCGTTTGGGTAAACCACGGCCCCGTCAGCAAACGTTCATCGGCGATCAGTTTCGTGAGTCTGGCTCGATCCTCAGGAGCCCACTGAAGATAGCTTTCGATAAGTGAGCTTTGTGCGTCTAATAAATAGCAGGGAAACTCAGGATGGGTTTCCAGTACCTGAATAAGATTTTTAATATGGTTATACAGGTAAATCCGCGAGCGTGAAGACGTAAAATACCACTCCTGATCCCAGTGCGTGTGCGTATAGAGATGAACTGTCCGCTTTTTCATATTATTAACCTTACTAAAAACCGCTTTAGTCGAATTTAATTTCAATATCGTCTGGGGAAGTATTGATGCTCTCGCTGTTCGCATCCGTCTCATTAAAATTCACTAAAACGTTAGCGCCTATTGCGATCACCAAGGTGCCCACCAGCGCGCCAAGAAAATAGGCCCACGGATTCCCGACGGTAAAACCACCGTACAAGCCCCCCAACGGCGGCATAATGGGATAGGCTTTAAACAGCGCCACCGTCATTGAGCCCATAGCGCCCGCCAGTATGTTTAACGGAATTAATCGCGCGGGATTTTTTAACGTAAACGGTATTGCCCCTTCGGATATTCCCAGAATGCCCATAATCACCGAGCCATTACCGGCTTCTTTTAGGGTTTCACTGAAGTTACGTGGCCGGATAAAGCGGGCAGCGGCATAGCCTAATGGCGGAATAATAATCGCGACATTGACCAAAATAGCCGGTAAATAAACGCCACTCATAAACAACACATTTCCCGTGCCCCATGCTGCTTTATTAACCGGCCCGCCAAGGTCAAAACAGATCATGCCGCCCAGTACCGCAGCCAGCACAACGGTATTGGTGCCGTCTTCGGTCATGCGCTGCACCCAGGCCATCAGCGAACTGTTGAGCCAGTGCAGCACATCGCCCAGCAGCAACAGCATCACGACAACCTGCAGCCCAACGGTAATAAACGGCAGGATGATTAGGGGCACGGACGAAGCGGCAGAACCGGTGATGCGGATTTTTCGTGATACCCATTCCGCAGAATAACCCGCCAGTAAGCCGCCCAGTACCGCCCCCAGAAAACCGGATCCGGTAACAGAGGCAATCAAACCCGCCGCAAAACCTGGCGCCAGCCCTTTTTTCCCGGCTATTGAATAGGCAACGTAAGCACCTAATACGTAATTCATTAATCCAATGATTTTGAAGCCGATATCCTGGGCAAGATACAGCCATTTTTCCAGCCCGCTACTGTGGGCAAAGCTGTCCAGATTGGGTTCACCCAAGATGATGCCGATAATCTTAGCCACGGCGACGACTAACGAGCCGGCAATAATGACGGGCAGCGCAAAAGAGATCCCTGTCATTAAATGGTTTTTGATATTGACCATAGTTTTTTTCATAGTGTCACCAATATCACGGGTTACGGCGCGCCTCGACAGCCGCCACGCATTTTGCAATGACCTCGGCTGCATGTCCGACGCACTGACTGATTTTCACCCGAATGACGGTCTTACCGGCAAAGCGCTCTTCTTCTTCAATCGAGCGATCGGCGGCAATCAGCACAAAGTCCGCTTCAGCAATATGTTGCGGGGTTAATTTATCGATCATCCCCATCGCCCCTTGCTGTTCGATATGCACCTGATGGCCCAGCTTTCTTCCCTCTTTCTCAAGCGATTTGGCTGCCATTGGCGTATGGGCTAAGCCCGCAATACAGGACGTGACGCCTACGATATTCATGCTTCCTCCTTAAACTGGATTCGTTGCACCATAAACTGGAACAGGGCATCCCTGTTTTCGAGCGTAAATAAGGCTCGCCTGAAGTCATCATCAACAATCTGGCTTGCCAGCGCGTTAATGATTTTTAAATGCAGAAGACTGGCGCCATATTTTGGTACCAAAAGTGCGAAGATTATTTTGATGGGTTCGCCATCCAGACTTTGCCATTCAATTGCGTCATTCAGCCGAATAAAAATCACGCCGGCTTTTATTACGTTGTCCGTTTTGGCATGAGGCATGGCGATTTGACTTTCAAAACCCGTGGAATATTCATGCTCGCGCTGCCAGAGATCCGTTTTAATGTCATCTGCACTCAGCGCCCATCCCTGTGCAACCGCGTGCGAAGCAATAAAATCAAAGACCTCGTCTTTGCTGGTAAATGCTTTATTTAAGAATATGCTTTCGCGATCAATAAGCATGTTTTCCCTCTTGCCGGATTATTCCGTACCTTGATGAAAATCCTAACGGAAACCTAAGGTATGTAAACACAAGCGGTTTCCGGTATGGTGCGGAAGATGTCTGCGGCAGAGCGGGCCAGAAATGGGAGGCAGGTCTAAATAATAACTTTCTTTGAGATATGGATCACGTGGAGGAATAAGGACAGGTTTTAGAGGTGTTTGTAAGGTGGTAAAGAATAGGGATGTTTGAAAAGGGGATTGGAGGGAATAAAAGAAGTCAGCTGAGTGATTATGTCAAGAGGGAATGGTATTTTTTTATATGTTAAATAATCTTATGTAGCCCCCCTGAAAGGTAATACAAAATTGAAGTAGCACTTACAATCAAGATTGATTGAAACCCTTTATAGATAAAGAAGTCTTAAATACCAACTTTATAGATTCTTTCTTGAAATTATCATTAGAGAGCATACACTCTAACTTCCTGATACAACCGGAAAATCCATAATTATTTAGCTATTAAAACCACAGCACCTGCAATTAACCTCTTCGCACACCACTTGAAAGTGCGCTAATAACCTCTAGGAAAAACGATATTTCAAAAACCCCTTCAAAAAATTCAATTAAAGTAGCGCTATAAAAAGTTGGCAACTGAATTCTTACCTTTCCCTTACTACGAAATCTCCCGGGCCATTCCAGGCTATCTCCTTATAAGGCATATTAATTTCACCTCTTTCCTTAAGGTAATCCATAACCTGAGATGGAGCCCACCCCTGTCCGTATGAAAACAACGCGCCCATCTCAATAAGTTTTTTCAATACAGTAACCTTATCATTTCCATCTTTAAAATTAACACAGTAAGAACACCCCGCCTCAAGATAACTACGCATCGATAAAATAGAAATGTCATGACCGCAACCTACTGATTTAATCACAACTATTTTATCTTCCAATATAGTCACAACAATAGCCTTTAACATTTCACTCCTTAAATAATCTCAACCAGCTTATTTTCACCAATATTTACTTAAGCTTAGATAACTCCTTTTTAAACTTTGCTATCAACTCCATCCATTCGTTATATGAATTATTTTTAACATAACAATCACCCAACCATTTTGGATGACAACGTGAATGTAAACTTTCGATAGCGCTCAACCTCTCAGAGTCGCTTTTACTTAATGTCAATACCTTACCCATTAGACTTTTTATTTCATTCGCTTCATCTACATAAGAAGCAAACATCAATGCTTCGTATATTTTCAAACTAGTTTTATCTATACTCATGGCGTTTTTGGTGCCTCTTTAATACTCATCAACTGTGAAGTTTATTCGCTACTCTCTACTGACTTTCTTAATCGCCATTTAGAATTTAACATTCCATTGTTATTGATAATAAACCGCCAAATAACCACAGACCTTAATGCTCATATAAACCAGAAATTTGAGCTCGCTGCTATTATTAATGTCGAATTTTTTTGAACGGTTTATCCCACCCGCCAGCCCTATCGGGTCATGCTGGGTAAACCGGCCGCTGTCCGGGTCATAGCAGCCAAACAGATTGTAGTGCAGCCCGGTTAATTCGGCACCTGTGGTGCCTCACCCCTTGAGCTATCGCTAAAGCGATGTTCAAATTTGCTTAAGAAAATTAGGTAATTGCCCTACATGCCCAGGTTCTGCTCTACCACCGGAATTCGCTGGTTAGACTCGCGCAGCAGTTTGCCCCACGGGCTCTTAACACCTTCCCATACTTTTTGCCTTTATTAAGTTCGTCATAATATCTACCGTAAAATCAATGCATAATTAAAATTAAATTTAATTAATTCAAGTTTCACTGCCAAATATTAAATAACTGTTTCCAGATTTCCATCTCTTCATCTGTAGCAAGACTATAATCGCCAGTAAACTTGCGATAACTCATGAAACAAACGTCAATGGCCCGAATTGAAACTGTTTTATTCTTGCGGCTCCCATCAATGATAAATTTCATCTTATCGCGATATTCTTCATCTTTAATCATTATTTGGAAAAAGACCTCAAGAAAATCTAAAACTTCATTATAGGAAAATAAATCTATCATTCTCTCCCCTATAAAATATCAACTTTATCGAACTCTATTACACTTGAATTAGCATGCATTTTTTGATTTCTCCAGCACCATATTCTGGGGGGAGGCTTAGATGAATGGTCAAGAGGGGGCTCCCTCTCTATCACCAAACATTCGAGGATGACGCACTTGTGGCACGCCGTTTCCAAAAAATTGCAACGTATCACCCCCCTAAATCTGATATAACTCTATGATTTGTAGATTAATATCAAAAAATAAAATGTAAACTCCTTGAAATCGGCACCTGCGGTGCCTCATCCCTTGGGGCCATCACTGAAGCGATATTCAAATTTGCTTAAGCAAATTAATCCCTGTCCAGATACTTGCCCTGCATACGCAGGTTCTGCTCCACCACCGGAATTCGCTGGTTAGACTCCCGCAGCAGTTTGCCCCACGGGCTGTTCACGCCTTCCCTGGTCTTTTGACCTTCAGCGTCGGTCAGCAGTTCTGGCGTGCCGTTAGCCGCGCAGTGGAACCAGAATATTTCCGGGCTTTCCACGCCATCAATACGGACCAAAGGCTCATAGCTCTGGCTGTCGCTGTACACATAGGTAAGCGGAGTATCGTCATGTATTTTCTGCAGCGGGCGGAAGGTTTGAGAGAAAAGTGGATGGTATGACGAGAGTCGCGGAATGGGTGTTCTGCGAAAACAGTAATGAAGAGCTGCATAGTTTATTTCATGCGACGCTGCCGGGCGATGTTAGCGAAGCATTGTGTACGGCAATATTGGGAAAACAGGATGAAAGCATACCCCTTAAATATCCATAAAGCATAAACCAGAGTTGGAAACAATAATCATAAAAAAGACTATCTTGTGAATACTTAAGTTTAGATATATCTAATATTTACCAATCCTAAATTTCAAACAGCCCTTGACTCCAAACCTTCTTGGCATTTAATTTGACTGGAACCAGCTTTTAAATTAGCGCCCTCAAGAGTCACAACTCTAGAAATAAAAAACCTTGCTACTTTATTTTCAAGGTAATAACCCTGATTTAAGCAAAACTCCCCGAGCTATCATCATAGTAAAATAATATACCAAACTAGCACTAAAATTGTCATTTTGATAAAACGCCAAAGTAGATGCTTTGGCAGAGTGTAAGACTACGAAATGCAAGTGCAGATTAATAAACCCAATATCAACAATTTATTTTATCTCTAACTTGAGTGCTTATTATTACCTCATATGCATCTTGTTCGCTTAACTTTGCTTTATTAAACTCTTCTTCGCTTATCTCAGATTTAACATCTCTATTAGTAATCCCACCAGCGTCATAATTGATATAGTATTTGCCATCTTCTTGAGTAATGAACATGCCATAGCCACTAAATATAGCCTTTCCCATTATATTCTCCTTACTTTAAATTTTATTGATAATAGCTTGATTTAAGGGAGTCGGATCTATAGCTGCTTCCGGAATCCTTCCCGATGTATATCCTCCGGGAAGCCAAAATTTATTTGCTCCAGCCTCATTATCAGATGGCATCCGCAATCCAGTTGGATTGGGTATCTCAATTCTTACAGGTGCGTCACCTAGATCTCCTTTCGACAATCCTAACAATTTCTCAATTGTGCGAACATCACCGCCTGATCTACCGATCACATCATCAGCGACTGACTTAGGCATAACAAAATGTCTACCTGGCGGCCCAATTTCGGAATATTCTGGATTAACACCCCACGCAATTTTTGACACTCCACCTTCAAACTGACTTAGATGAGCTTTAATTTTATTAGAATCTAAGTAAGTGACTGGATCAGGGAATTTTTCTGGTTTAACAATCCCTTTTGTAGCATTGTATGCTCGACCAGCCTGTTTCCTTGTAGAGAATGCACCTTTCGTCTTCCGTTCAAAATCATTCCATTTGTTCTTACAGCTCAACCCCAAGCCCAGCGCATTCGGGGCATACTGGTAAAGGTTTATCCCGCCAGCCAGACCTATCGGGTCATGCTGCGTAAACCGGCCGCTGTCCGGATCATAATAACGGAACAAATTATAGTGCAGCCCGGTTTCACGATCCAGATACTGGCCCTGCATACGCAGGTTCTGCTCCACCACCGGAATTCGCTGGTTAGACTCGCACAGCAATTTGCCCCATGGGCTGTTCACACCTTCCCAGGTTTTCTGCCCTTCGACGTCAGTCAGCAGTTCCGGCGTGCCGTTTGCCGCGCAGTGGAACCAGAA
>Ga0157370_10004719_pt1 | contig 15534 bp, 15 predicted proteins | sample C35metaG_FD_113463 | JGI IMG/M metagenome (GOLD analysis project Ga0157370, IMG submission 113463) | Corn rhizosphere microbial communities from Kellogg Biological Station, Michigan, USA - C3-5 metaG | ecosystem: Host-associated > Plants > Roots > Rhizosphere > Soil | place: USA: Michigan...
GGCGAACGTGAGATCGGGCAGCCAGAATTCCTTGACCAAGCTCGTGCTGGCGCGTGCGCCGGATTGCTGATTGCGGAGAATGGCGAGCTCCGGTCGATTCGCTAAAGCCGTTTGGTCGATCGACGCCGAGTCGGGGAGGGGAGCCGGCATGTCGAGCGAATCGGTCGGGGCGACAGGGGCGCCGATCACGCGTCCGAGCGTTCGGTTCAGCGACGCTTGCGCGTTGGCGATGTCGCGCTCGTTCGCGATCAGATCGTTGTCCGCCTGGGCGACGCCGACCTGGGCCTGAATGACGTCCAGGCGGGGCGCGCTGCCGGCCTCGGAACGGGCCTGCGTCCGCGTCAGAAAATCGGCCGCGAGGCTACGCGCTTCTCGCAAGTTCTCGCGATGCTTGAGCGCGACGAGCAGCGAGTCGTAGGTCGAGGAGGCCTGCAGCGCGACCGTCTGCTGCTGCAAGCGGTAGTTGGATTCGGATGCGCCGATGTCGGCCAACCCGATGCGATTGTTGAGGCGGAACTTGTCGGGAAACGGGATGGTCAACCCGAGCTCCACGGGCCGGGAGCCGGCGCCGCCGAAGGTGAACGGTCCCGCTTCCTGATCGTACGCCGCGCTCAGCGTGGGGTCGGGCACCGAGATCGCGGTGACGCGCCGGGCACGTGCCTGCGCCGTCTGCTCGCGCGCGATCTCGAGCTGCGCGTTCCGGTTCAACGCCTCGGCGATCGCCTGACGGCGCGAGAGGCGCAGCGAATCCGTCGCCTGAGTCGCGGCGGAGCGAGGTGGTGTCGTCGGTGTCAGCGTGCGCGATGAACGGCTTCCGTTCAACGCCTGCGCTGACGCGGCGCTTGCCGATACGGCGAGCGCGCACAATCCAAATGTGAGGCGCATGTTGTCCCAAGAGGGTGGAGCTGAGTCGTACTACGGCGAACCGATCTCAGATCACCACGGGAGGTGCGCGCGGATTGTCTTTGGGGTGGAGGGTTGCTTCGACGATGCGCTCGGCGCCACGGACGAGCCGATCCGGAGCCCGGACATCAGTCAGCGTCGGAGCACTTTGGCGGCTCGTGGTGCCGTGAATCGACCGTGCCTGACAGGCGGCGCAGGTCGCCTCGCTGTGCGTGTAGTGTCCCGTCGCGCCGGTCGACTCGACGTGCGACGCCATGCGCCCGTCGCGCCCTTCGGCAAGCGGCGAGAGGGCGACGACAAGCTGCGCGATCATCGCGAAGAGCGCGATGACCCCGAACAGCCAGCCACGCTGTCGTGTTGCGATCGTCTGACGGGAAGGCATTCTCACAAGGCTACGCGCGGGAGACCCAAAACGCTAGCTTGGCGAACCATTCATTGCCTTTTCGGCGCCATTCGTTTGTGGCGCACGGTCGCTCACCGGGGGACCACGGGGCTCGGATCTCCCTGCTATGACTCGGCGGGTCGTTCGACTTTCGATGGCGGTCGCCGGTACAGGATGGCGAGCACGATCACGCCCGCGGCGATCATCATCGAGGACAACAACTGTCCCATGCTGAACGGGCCGATGATGAAGCCAAGCTGTACGTCCGGCTGACGTGTGAATTCGATGAGGAAACGCACGATGCCGTATCCGATCAAGAACACTCCAGCAAGGAGCCCGGCGCGATACCAGCCCGCCCGGACCGCGTAACGCTCCAACGTTCTGAGAATCAGAAACAGCAGGATTCCCTCTCCGAGCGCCTCGTACAGCTGCGAGGGGTGCCGTGGCACGTGCAGTGGATCGGTCGGGAAAATCATCGCCCATGGGACGCTCGTCGGTCGCCCATACAGCTCGGCGTTGATGAAGTTCCCGATCCGCCCAAAGAACAATCCCGGCGGTCCACCGAGGGCGAGGGTGTCGGCGACCGTCCAGAACGGGATGTGGTGCCGCCTCGCGAACAGGATGCTGGCGACGACCATGCCGAGTACGGCGCCGTGAAACGACAGCCCGCCATGCCAAATCGCGAACGCATCGAGCGGATGCGCCGCGTACTGCGCACGGTCGTATACGAAGACGTAGACGAGCCGCGCGCCCAGCAGCATGCCGACCACCAGGTAGCCGACGAGGGAGTCGATCGCGCGTTCGTCGAACGGCACGAGGCCGCGCCGAACCCGGCGCCGCGCGATCCCGATTCCGATGACGTAGCCGACGACGTACATCAAGCCGTACCAACGCAGCGCGAACGGCCCGATGCGAACCAGATCGGGCGATATGCGCGGGTAGGGGATCGTCATGGGGCGGCGCGAAAACCTTTCATTACACGAAGCATAAAGCACCATTGCTTCCCGCGGGTCGGAGCGCGCTTCACGTGGATCGCGGCGATCCGTGTCTTAGCGCCTGCCGGACTAGTCGGCGCCGTCGATGTAGCCGCGGAGGCGCTCGAGCATTCGCGCATCCGTGGCCGTGGGATCGGTTCCCTTGGGCGTCTCGATCACCTTCGGAATACCGGCCAGACGCTCGTCGTTCATGATCTGTCTGAAGGCTCGCTCGCCGAGCGATCCCTCACCGATCAGTTCGTGCCGGTCGCGCTTGGAGTTGAAGGGCGTCTTCGAGTCGTTGAGGTGCATGACGGCGAGACGCGACCGGCCGACCACGTCGTCGAACCGGCCCCAGACGTCGTCGTAGCCGCCGACGAGATCGTAGCCCGCCGAATACGCGTGACAGGTATCGACGCACACGCCGAGGCGCGAGCGGTACGGCTCGGGCACGAGGGCGATCAGTTGGGCGAGGTCCTCGAAGGTCGAACCGATCGCCGTGCCGCTCCCGGACGTGATCTCCATGCACAAGATCGTGTCACCGGGTGCGCGCGACAGTGCTTCGGTGATCGCGTCGGCGTTGCGACGGATGCCGCTCTCGCGCTCGTCGATGTAGTTGCCCGGATGCGAGACGAGGTAGGCGAGGCCGAGCGCCTCGCACCGCTGCAGCTCGGCGACGAACGACTCGATGGAGCGACCGCGGAGCGTCGCGTCGGGGCTCGCGAGGTTGATCAGATACGAATCGTGGGCGATCGTGTGACGCACGCGCGTGTCGTCGAGCGCAGTGCGGAACGCCGCGCATTCGTCTACCTCGCACGCGCGCTCGGCCCATCGGTTCGCCATCTTGGTGAAGATCTGCATGGCCGTCGCGCCGATCGCGCGCGCGCGCGTCGGGGCCTGGTGCGTCCCGCCGGCCGTCGACACATGTGCGCCAAGGAGCACGTCGTCGTCCCAGACCGGCGCGCGCCAGTTTGGATCGTTGGCGCTGTCGGTCTTGGCGTTGAACGCCGGCTTCCTGCGCACCGGTTGCGCGACTGGCTTCTTCGTCGCGGGTTTCTTCGCGGCGGGCTTCGTCGCTGGCTTCTTCCCCGCGGGCTTCTTCTTGACGACCGACTTCTTTCCTTTTGCGGCCGACTTCTTACTCGTATTCCGGCGACTTGCCATGGAATGCCTTTCCGCAGCGCGGACAATGGATTGGACCCGACTCCTCGAGCGCGTAGGCGAAGTCACGTCCGCAGCTGCACTGCGTCTCGAGCGCCTCGCTGCCGCAGACGATGCAATACCGATCGTCCGCTTCGTAGGAGCGGAAGCGGCCGCACACGGTGCAGTGTTTGGTAAGTTGGTTCATTGACGAAATGGGCTTGGCGGCCGCGGAATCGATAAATCTACGGAACCTGCCGGTGCTCCGGACTCGGCGGCAGCTTTGATTGCCGCGAGGCCCGACGATCGCGGGAATTCACCGAACAGCAGGCCGCGGAATCCACGGAATCCACGGAAACGGCACAGAATGGCTCCGTGAGTATGGAGCCTGCCGATCGCCACGAGCCGGGAGTTTTTTGACACGGCCGCTCGGGACAGTTCGCGTGGCCTCCCGAGCGGCCGTGTCAAATAAACATCGTCCGGGCTCGTGGCGGTCGGAGCCTTCGCCGCACACGGAGCTACTCCGTGGCAGTTTCCGTACATTCCGTGGTTTCCGCGGCCATGTTGTTTCAGTCCGCGGTGACGGTCAGCGCTGATCGCGGAGCCACGAGGCCGGGTCGACCGCGGGACCGCCATGACGAATCTCGAAATGGAGATGTGGCGGAAGGTCTGGATCCGAGATGCCGACGCCGCCGATCGTCTGGCCCTTGGCGACCGCCTGACCCTCTCGCACATCGCTGCGCGAAAGCGAGCCGTAGATCGAGTAGTCGCCACCGCCGTGATCGATGATGACCGTGAGGCCGTAGGTGCCGAGCTGGCGAACGCTCACGACCTTGCCCTGCGCCACGGCTCGCACGGCGGTGCCGACGGAGGCCTTGATCCCGACGCCGTTCCAGCGGATCGTCGTGTTGCTCGCCGTCTGTGCTTTGCCGAACGTGTAAACGAGTGCGCCGTCGACCGGCCAGTCGAGTCGTCCATAGTCGGTCGTCCGAATCGTGCTCGCCGCGCGCGGCGCGTTGGGGCGCGCGACCACCGCGCGGCGGCGGTCGGCCTCGAACGACGCGATGGCAGTGGTGAGCGTGCTCTCGGTGGCTTTGAGCTGTGCAATGCGGCGCTCGGCCTGTTTGGCCTGCTGCCTGGTCTGGGCCAGGCTCGTTCCACGCTCACGTTCGAGCGCGCGAAGCTGCGCCTCTTCTCGCTCCTTGTCCGCCCGATTGTCCTCGAGCGCCGTCTGCAACGAGAGAAGCCGGTCGTGCTCACGCTTGATCTGGTCGCGCAACTGCTCGACGCGCCCGACCAGCGCGCGATCGTGCAGCGCAAGCAGATGGAGATACTTGTACCGCGCAACGAGCTCGCCGAACGAGCGCGCCGACAGCATCGCCTCCGTGGTGTACAACGGGCCGCGCTTGTAGATGTCGACGAGGCGGCGGTGCAGGGCGGCCCTCTTGGCGTCCAGCTCGTTCTCGGTCGACGAGACTTTCGTCGACGCGAGCGCCACCTCGTCGGTGATCGTCGCGAGCTGTGCGTCCAATGTGGCGACGATGCGCGCCGTCGCCTCGGCGCGGCGATCCAGGTTCGTCACCTCTTCGTTCAGGTCGTGCACGGTGTTCTGCAGGTCGCTGGCGCGCCGCTCGAGCATCTCGCGTTCGTGCCGAATTCGCTCGAGCGTGTCGCGTTGGGACCGGAGCCGCGCCGATTGGTCCTGCGCGTGGAGCGCGACGCGTGGACTGGAGAGCGCCAGCGCGAGGAGCACGGGGCGGCATACGCGAACGGCAAGGCGCCAGGTCATACCCGACGCAGATGTCGGCCGACCGAGACGGCGCTTCCGAGGAGACCCATGAGCGCGCCGAACAGGATGCCGAGCATTGCCATCCGCCGGTCGAAGAACGCGGTCTGGAAATGCAGATACTGGTCGAGCAGGCGCATGGCCAAATAGGTGAGCACCAGGGCGAGCACTCCGCCGAGCACGCCTTTGATCGAGCCTTCGATGAGGAATGGCCGGCGAATGAAGCCGTCGGTCGCGCCGACCAGGCGCATGATCGAGATCTCTCGCGCGCGCGCCAGGACGGCCATTCGAATCGTGGCGCCGATGATGATCACGGCGACCGCGGCGAAGGCCAGCCCGAGCGCGACGCCGGCGACGCCGGCGATGTTGCGCAGCCGGTAGAGCTGCGTGATCCATTCCTCACCGAAGCGGACGTCGTCGATGAAGCCGAAGCCGCGCACGCGCTCGACCACGGCGCGCACCGTCTTGGGGTCGCGGAAGCCCGGCTTGAGCTTCACGTCGAGCGACGACGGAAGAAACTGACCGTCGAAGACGTCGCTGAATTCGCCGAGCTCCTTGCGCGCCCGCTGGAGCGCTTGCTCCCGCGTGACGATCTCGACGTTCAGCACCTCGGGATACTTCGCGATCTCGTCCGAGGCAGCGGTGACCTGCTCGATGGGCGTGCTGTCGGCGACGAAGGCACGGACCTCGACGCGCTCGGCCACGTGCTCGAGGGCGTTGCGGATGTTGAGCGCCACGAGGCCGAACAGGCCAAAGGCAAAGAGCGAGAACGCGATCGTCGTCACGCTCAGCGCGCTCAGGAGCGGCGACCGCCTGAAGGCCGTCATCGCGGTCTGGAATGACAGCATCAGTCGATGTCGAGCGAGATGGCTGGCGTCTCGGCGGAATCGAACACGATCTCGCCGTGGTTGAGCTCGATGCAGCGGTAGTCCGAGCTGCGAACGAGATCGAGGTCGTGCGTGGCCATGAGCACGGCGGTGCCGGCGGCGTTGATCTCGCGCAGCAGTTGGAAGATTCCGCGGGTGGCGCGCTCGTCCAGGTTGCCGGTCGGCTCGTCGGCGACGAGCACGAACGGGTCGTTGACGAGCGCGCGAGCAAAGGCGACGCGCTGCTGCTCGCCGCCGGACAGCTCGCGCGGATACGCGCGCGTCTTGGAAGCGAGCCCGACCTGGGCGAGCGCGCGCTGGACCTTGTTGGGGATCGCCGCCTTGGGAGTCCCGATCACCTCGAGGGCGAACGCCACGTTCGCTTCGGCGGTTCGGTCCTCGAGCAGCCGAAAGTCCTGAAAGATGATGCCAAGCTTGCGTCGCAGCTCGGGGATCTCGCGGCGTTTGACCTCGCGCGAGGAAAAGCCGCTCACACGCACCTCGCCGCTCGTCGGGCGCTCGTCCATGTAGAGCAGTTTGAGGATCGTGCTCTTGCCGGCACCGCTGGGTCCGGTGAGGAAGGCGAACTCACCCTTTTTGACACCGAAGGTGACGTCGCGCAGAGCAGCGGCGCCGCCGGCGGCCCGCGGATAGATCTTCGTGACTTTTTGGAAGCGTACCATGGCTAATCGTCAGACGCGTCGACGCTCCCGGCGTCACTGACGACGTCGCCCCAGTGCCACGACGGCTGCGACGTGATCGTATCGAGAATCGCTTTGAGGAGGCCGATGAGCATCGGACCGAGCAGGATGCCCACGAGCCCGAAGGTGTAGACTCCGGTGATGAGCGCGACCAGCATCCAGTAGAAGTTGAGCACCTTCGATCGCTCGGCGGCGATCTTGGGCCGGAGGAAGGTTGAAATGTAGAGCGTGTTGACGGTGAAGCCGATGATGACCATCGCGAGCGCCTGGCCGGGGGCGTCCTGGAATACCGCGAGCCATCCGGCGACGGGGACGTAGACGCTCCACGAGCCGACGATCGGGAAAAAGCCGATGATGAACGAGAGGATGGCGAGCACGCCGGCGAGCGGGACGTGGAACGCGAGGTTCATCGCCAGGATGACCAGCGATTTGACCGTCTGGGTGAGAAAGGTCGAGTAGATCGCGCCATAGAGCACGCCGCGCACGTTCGTCTCGAGCGCGGTCGAGAGCTCGCCATAGCGCGGCGGAATGCGGTCGCGGACGTAGGCCATGATCCGCTCGGCGTCGGTCATCACGTAGTACGCGGTGAACAAAAAGATCGTCGCGGCGACGGTGATGCTGGCGATCGCGCTGCGAATGCCGGAGAGCAGGTGGGTGCCGTAGTTGGACGCGGCGATCACGTAGTTGTTGACTGCTTCGCCGCTGTTCACCGTCTGCATGAAGGGGAGCCGGCGCAGCGAGAGATCGATCTTGCTCGCGATCTCGGCGCGGTGCGCGCTCACGTACGTCGCGACGTCGGCGATCTCTTCATAGCTGTAGATCGTGAGCGCGAGCACGGGGCCGATGAGCAGGAGCAGCGTGAGCGTCCCGCACAGGACGCGATTCGGCATTTTGCCGTGCAGCCAGGTGTAGATGGGCCGCACGTACATGGCCACGATGATCCCGAGGATCGTCGCGATGATGACGGTGCGCACCATCCACAGAAACAGCACGAGGACGATCACGAACAACATCGTCGTGACCATCATGCGGCGAATTTCGGGAAGCGTCAGCTCGGCCAGCGTCGGGTTCGTCCGGCGCTCGAGGTGCCGGCGCTCCGCGACCGGAATGAGGTCGGCCATTCAGGGCAGGGCCTGTTCGATGTCTCCGATCAGGTCTTTAGCACTTTCGATGCCGACGCTCAGCCGTAAGAACCCGTCCGGAATCCCGGCCTCGGCCCGTTCGTCCGGCGTGAGATGGACGTGCGACGTAAAGCGCGGCTCGGACACGAGCGAGTCGGCGCCGCCGAGACTCGGGGCGTGTCGGAAGATCTTGAGCTTGCGCAGGAATTTCTCGGCGGCGGCCGCCCCGCCCGCCAACTCGATGGCCATCATGCCGCCAAAGCCGTCCATCAACGACTTGGCGGTCGCGTGATCGGGGTGGGTGGGCAGGCCGGGGTAGTGAACGCGGCGGATCTCCTTGCGCTCGCTGCACCATTCGGCGATACGCATGGCGTTGTCGTTGTGACGCTTGATGCGGACGTCGAGCGTCTTGAGCCCACGCTCGAGGAGCCACGCCCCGAACGGGTCGGGCGCCTGGCCCCACAGCATCATCTTTCGCCGGACCTCTTCGACGTACGATGCGGTTCCACACACCACGCCGCCGAGTACGTCGTGGTGTCCGTTCAGGTACTTCGTCGCCGAGTGGACGACGACGTCCGCGCCGTGCTCGATCGGGCGCAGGTTGATCGGACTCGCGAAGGTCGAGTCGACGACGAGCGCGATCCCGTGTTCGCGGGTGACGTAGCTGATCGGTCGGAGATCGATCACGCGGCAGCTCGGGTTCGCCGGCGTCTCGAGAAACACGGCGCGCGTCTCGTTGCGCAGCGTGCGCCGCCAGACGCGCGGCTCGAGCGGATCGACGAGCGACACCTCGATGCCAAGCGTCGTCAGCTCCTTGGAGATGAGCTCGACCGCGCCGCCATAGATCCACGAGCTGGCCACGAGGTGATCGCCCGGGCGTAGCAGCACGAGCAGCGCGCAGGCAATGGCCCCCATTCCGCTCCCGAGGAGCACGGCCGCCTCGGCACCCTCGAGCGCGGCAACGCGCCGTTGCACGAGCTCGGCGTTGGGCGAGTTGCCGTAACGCGGGTAGCGCAGTCCCTCGCCCGTTCCAATTTCTTGAATGAAATTGACCGATTGATAGAGGGGATGGACGACGGGGCTGTCGGGATGTCGAGCCTCGGCGCCTCCATGGACCGCGAGCGTCGCGAGGTCGGTCGATCGTGTGTTGCGTGCCGTCACGCGTACTCCTTAGGCCAGCGCGGTGCCACGGCGGCCGCGCGTGTCGAGGTCTGGCTTCACCACGCGCACGACCTCCGACGGGGAGGCGCCGCTGATGTCGCGAAGGACAACGTTGCCTGCCCGAACGTCCGGATCGATTCGTACCGTCGCCAGCTCCTGCCGGCGCGGACCATGGACCCAGGCCAGCTCGCCGTCGGTGAGCAGGCGCACCTTGGCGTCGGCGGGATTCATCGTCACCATGGGGCCGCGCTCCGGATCCTGGAGACGGGTGGCCACGAGCTCCGCCACCCACAGCGGCTTGTTGGTGCCGTCATTCACGAGGGCTCCCGACGGCGACGTACTGTCCGTCCACCCGCATCACGAGCCGCCGCCGGCACAGCGCATCGAGCGCCCGCTCCGCGTCGTCGACGCTCGTCTCGATGGCGATCGCCACGTCGAGCGCGTCGGCGCGGCGCAAGCGATACGTCGCTTCCCAGGCGAGCCGCTCGTCGTTGTCGAGCACACCGACGACGCGCACGCGATCGGCCTCCTCGATGGCCAGCGCGAGGCCGTGCCGCTCGAGCACCGCCTCGATGGCGTCCCAGTGATCGCCGCTCACGCCGCGGAACAGGAAGTAGGCGTCCTGCGGCGGATGGTCCGACGCGTAGCGCATGAGGAGCTTGGCCACGACTTCGTCGGCGCATGAGAAGTCTATCATCGACACCTGGGAGAAATCGATGACGGTGAGCACGACGCCGCGGTCGTGTGATTCACCCAGCAGCAGCTCGATCTGGTCGCGTACCGCGGCGCCGGTGCTGCGCGTCACGAGATTCGAGTAGAGATCGCAGGCGAGCGTCTGGCGCAGCACGCTGCTGATGTCGATGTGATTCATCATCGCTCCGGCGAACCTCCCGCGGCTGTCGCTTCAGGAATGATGACCTGAACCTGGGCGCCAGGGAATGGCGCCAGCCCTTCGGCGAGCGGAATATCGTCGTCCCAGGCCGGCACGATCGAAATTCGTGCCGTGCCGCTGCGGACGGACAGCTTTCCGTGCCACCGGCCGACGTAGTTGCGCGCGCCGGCAAGCCCCTGCCCGCGGCTCCGGTCTCTGAACCGGCTCACCCCGCGGATGACCGCTTCCTCGAGCGCGGCGGCGTCGTCCCAGCGGGTGGTCGGCAAGTGTCCGGGTGCGCTCTCGAGCGAGCGACGAAAGCCCAGGCCTGCGTCGCAGACGGCGATCACGACCACGCGGCGACCCAGCCGCTTCGTCCAGCGGTAGCTCTGCACGGCCACCCAGCCGCCCTGTCCCGCGTGCTCGATGATGTTCTGGCACACTTCGGAGAGCGTCATCGCAAAACCAATGATGGCCTTGGGGTCGAGCTTGAGCTCCGCCTTGATGATTTGCTGCGCCCGCTCCTGCACGCGTCCGACGACGTTGTGCACGTCGTCGCTCTTCGCGATCGGCGTGATCTCGAGCAGCACGTTCGATTCGCCGGCGTCGCGACGCTTGGGATACTGGCCGTGCAGATCGTACACCGATTCCGCATGCTGGAAGAAAGCCGCGCGCGCCCAGTACGACAGCGTCTCGTCCAGCTCCGGCACGGCCAGCGTGGGACGCTCGGCACGCGTTTGCGCGAGCGCGAGCAGCGCGGTGAGGCCGTATGGCGACGCCCACCGTGCGTGCCGCGCGTCGACGAGAAGCTTTGCGTCGCCGGGGAGGGAGGCCACCTGCTCCAGCACTTGTTCGAAGGAGTAGTCGTCGAGCGAGGGCGGAACAGTGATGACGTTGGTCACGTGAGGCTGATCTTTCCCCGAAGGTGGTTCGCGAGTCCGGTGGCACCGCGGTGCCCGACGTTGCGCGCCGCGGCGCGATGCGCGGCCAGGATGGCGGCGTCTAAGTTATCACCGGCAAGCAGTCTGGAGAAATAGGTCGCGCCCCACACGTCGCCGCATCCGGTGGGATCGCCATGCTCCGTCGAAACGACGTCCGTCGGAACGAGGGCCGTTCGCACCGGACCGACGGTCGCGCCGAGCGGTCGCGCGCGCCCGACGTCCTCGATGCAATCGAAATCGGGCGCGGCGAAGTACACGGCGCCGCGCTTGCCGAGCGTCACGACGAGACACCGCACGCCGGCGTGGAGCGCCGTCGCCGCCAGCGCCATCGGGTCGGGCGCCAGCATCGTCATCTCGTCCTCGTTCACCTGCAACAGATCGAAGCAGGCGCACCACTCGCGGACGTTGGGAATCGGACGGAGCGTGCGCAGCCCGGTCGGCTGCACGGCCCAGGCGAGCATGTGCAGGTCGCAGTAGATCGGACCGGGGAAATGCCGGCGCACGAGCTGCGTCGTCTCGAGATCGAGCTCCCAGCCGCTGAGGAAGTTGACGTAGAGAGCGTCGAGCCGCGCCGAGGCGAGCACCGGTGCGAGGGCCAGCCAGCTCCAGGACGGCACGCCGCCGCTCAGAATCTCGCTGCGCCGCTCATCGGAGTAGTAGCGCAGCTCGACCCGGTTGTTGGGGAAGGGCACCTCCATCACCGGTGCGTCGGGCGCGATGTGCTCGAGCGATGCGAGGAATTGCCGCGCGCGCGGCGCGAGGTCCTCGCCGACCTTGATCAGCGGTACGATCTCCCACTCGTCGGTGAGCGCCGCGTCGAGCCCACTCAGGGCGTAGGTGATCCCGCCCCACTCTTCCACCGGCGCCGACCGCGGATCGCGCCCGTAGATCACATCCCACACGAACGACCCGATCACTCCGATGCGCATGACCGTTTCATCGTGCCATCATCTACAGCGTTCCCAGATGCTGCATCTTGAACGTTGCGACGGCGCCGACGACGCCGGCCGTTCCCGGCAGCTCGCCCGCCACGATGCGTGTCGCGTCGACCGCCGGACGAAACGCGCGGCGCCGTACCTCGGCACGGAGGGGCACGAACAGCGCGTCGCCCGCGGCCGTGACGCCGCCCGCGACGACGACGACGTCGGCGTTGATCGTGTTGAGCAAATTGGCAATGCCAACGCCGAGGTAGCGCGCGGTGTCGCGCACGATCTCGCTCGCCACGGCGTCGCCCTGCTGGGCGGCCTTGTACACGGTTTCCGCCGTGATCGCCTCGAGCCGCCCGCCCACGATCGATGGAAGCAGAGACGCCGTCTCCTCTCGAACCAGGACCTCGCGCGCGCGGGTCGCGATCGCCGGTCCGGACGCGTACGCCTCGAGGCAGCCGTAGTTGCCGCACTTGCAGTGGCGGCCGTTGAGGTCGATCGTCGTGTGGCCGATCTCGCCGGCGACGTCGGACGAGCCGTGAAAGAGCTTGCCGTCGAGAATCAAGCCGCCGCCGATGCCCGTGCCGATCGTGATGCCGATGACGTTCGTGCCGCCGCGCGCCGCCCCCTGCCACCATTCGCCGACGGTCGCGCAGTTGGCATCGTTGTCGAGCGTGGCCGGCAGATCCAGTCGCTCGCCGATGCGATCGCGCAGCGGAAAATTCCGCCAGCCCAGGTTGGGCGCGACGATGACGATGCCCTTGTCGCGATCCAGCGGGCCCGGCGCGCCGATGCCCACGCCGATGAAATCCTTTCGGCTCGAGTTGGTCTGCGCGATCGTGTCGAGAACCACACCCTCGATCACCGCGACGATGCGATCGGCCACGCCCTCCGCTCCGAGCTCGGAAGTCGTGGGGACCGACCGCATGGCGTAGTGGTGCTTGCCATCCGCCGCCATCGCGCCGACGACGATGTTCGTTCCGCCCAAGTCGACGCCGACGATGAACTGCTGCCGTTTCTTCGCGACCATGTCAGGGAATTCTGGAGGTGAGAAGGCCGAGCGCGAGCGACGCGACGCCGTCCGCCGTAATCTCGCGCATGCAGCGCCAATGTCCGAGGGGGCACCGTTGCGGTCCGTGGCGGTCGCAGGGACGGCAGGCGAGCGACTCGAGTCCCGACACGACCGACCGTTCCGCCAGGGGACCGAACCCGAACTCGGGAACGGTCGGGCCGAATACGGCGATCGTCGGCGTGTTCATCGCCGACGCCAGGTGCAGCGGCGCCGAATCGTTGGTGACGAGCAGCGCGGCCCGCCCGATGAGCTCCGCCGACGCCAGCAACGACAAGCGCCCTGTTGCGTCGACTGCTTGGCCCTTTGTCGCCGCGACGATCTCGAGCGCGAGCGGACGATCCGCTTCGGCTCCGACGATCACGATTCGTCCGGCGTCGCGCAACGCCGCTGCCAGGGCGGGGAAGTACGGCCACCGCTTCGTCGCCCACACGCTGCCGGGCGCCATGGCGATGAGCGGCTCGTCGGACATCGCGTTCGTGCCCAACACCTCGTCGACAGCGAGTCGCTCTCGCTCACCGGGATACAGATGTGGCCTGATCTCGGCGTTGGTCACGCGGCGCAGAGGATCTCGCGTGCCGAGCGCCAACAAGCGGGCGGCGTGATGGCTGTTCTCGATCGGAATGACGCGCGTCGTGTAAAACCAACGTCCCGCCGACGTCGCGAACCCGATGCGCACCGGAATTCGGGCCATGAACGCGATCGCGCCGCTGCGCACGGATCCCTGCGCGAGATAGGCCGCGTCATAATGCGCCTCGCGTAACCGCATCGCGAGTCGCACCGCGCCCGGCGTGCCGCGATCGCGTCCGCGTTTGTCGTAGACGATCAGCTCACGCACCGCCGGATGATGCTCGAGCAGTGCGCTCGCCGCCGGCGTGCAAACCACGTCCACCGCGCTCGACGCCGCGAGGTAGGCGAGCAGCGGTGTGGTGAGCACCATGTCGCCGAGGAAGGATGTTTGAATGACGAGACTGGACGCGCGCGGCGCGCGGTGCGGATGCGTCGCAGTCGCGCTCGGCGTCATTCGACCTGCAACACCGCCAGAAACGCTTCCTGCGGAATCTCGACCGATCCCACCTGCTTCATTCGCTTCTTTCCTTCCTTCTGTTTCTCGAGGAGCTTGCGCTTTCGCGTGATGTCGCCGCCGTAGCACTTCGCGAGCACGTCCTTGCGCAGCGCCTTCACCGTGGTGCGCGCGATGACCTTGTTGCCGATCGCCGCCTGAATGGCGACCTCGAACAACTGTCGCGGAATGAGCTCCTTGAGCTTGTCGGCGATCTTGCGGCCCCACTCGTACGACTTGTCGCGATGGATGATCACCGAGAAGGCGTCGATCGGGTCGCCGTTGATCAGCATGTCGAGCTTGACCAGATCGCTCTCGCGGTACTCGAGCATGTCGTAGTCCAGACTGGCGTAGCCGCGGCTGATCGTCTTCAGCTTGTCGAAGAAGTCGAGAATGATCTCGGCCAGCGGGAACTCGAAGTCGAACTCGACGCGCGCCGTGTCGAGATAGGTCATGTTCTTGTACACGCCGCGCCGTTCGGTCCCGAGCGTCATGATCGGCCCGATGTACTCGGCGGGCGCCATGATGCGCGCTTTCACGAACGGCTCCTCGATGCGGGCGATCACGCCGGGATCGGGCATCTTCGCCGGGCTCTCGAGGAGCTCCATGTGCCCGTCCGTATGATAGACGTGATATTCGACGTTCGGCACAGTGGTGACGAGGTCGAGATCGAACTCGCGCTCGAGCCGCTCCTGCACGATCTCCATGTGCAGGAGGCCGAGGAACCCGGAGCGGAAGCCGAAGCCGAGCGCGGTGGACGTCTCAGGCTCGTAATGCAGCGAGGCGTCGTTGAGCTGCAGCTTCTCGAGCGCGTCACGGAGCGTCTCGTACTGTTGGGTGTCAGTCGGATAGAGTCCGGCGAACACCATCGAGTGCACCTCCTTATATCCCGGCAGCGGCTCGACGTGCGGCTTGGTCGCGTCGATGAGCGTGTCGCCGGCACGCGTCTCCTTCACCGTGCGCAGGTTGGCGACGACGTAGCCGACCTCGCCGGGGCCGAGCTCGTCGGTCTGCACCTGACGGAGCTGGTTGTACCCGACCTCGGCCACCTCGTAGGCCAGCCCCGAACCGGCGGCAAACTTGATCTGCATCCCCGGCGTGATGGTGCCGTCGACGACGCGCACGCTGGGGATCGCCCCGCGGTAGCGATCGTAGTACGAGTCGAAGATGAGCGCGCGCAGCGGCGCCGCCGGGTCCCCCGACGGCGCCGGCACGCGCCGGACCACCGCTTCGAGCAGCTCCGAAATTCCGATTCCTTCCTTGGCGCTCACGAGCAGAATGTCGTCCGGATCGGCGCCAATCAGATCGTGGACCTCCTGCTTGCGACGATCGGGCTCGGCACCGGGCAGGTCGATCTTGTTGAGGATCGGAATGATCTCGAGCCCGGCGTCGAGCGCCAGGAAGAGATTCGACAACGTCTGCGCCTGGATCCCCTGCGACGCGTCGACGACCAGGATGGCGCCCTCACAGGCGGCCAGCGATCGCGACACCTCGTAGGTGAAGTCGACGTGGCCGGGCGTGTCGATCAGGTTGAACTCGTACTGTTCGCCGTCGAGTGCCGTGTACGTCATGCGCACGGCGTTCAGCTTGATCGTGATGCCGCGCTCGCGCTCGAGGTCGAGCGTGTCGA